>VOFB01001280.1_pt1 | contig 11524 bp, 14 predicted proteins | sample 5384141 | NCBI WGS metagenome assembly VOFB01 (sample SAMN12384721, study PRJNA508395) | human gut metagenome | isolation source: healthy gut A | host: Homo sapiens
GACTGTTTGATCTCTGATTCATACTGCTTTAACTGCACATAGATCTTATCAACTTCGTCTCCCATGGTATGATACTTATCGAGGATCTTATCTAACTGTTTTCTCATATTTCCAAACAGTTTTCCGAAAAGTCCGGATTGTCTTTTATCTCTTCAATATCAAACTTCGACATAATCTTTTGCAAGTGTATTCAACATCTCACTTGAATCATCCAACTGAGACATATTCATACTGTTTAAGACGATATCCGACGCTTTCGAAATCTCTTCTGCCGCCTCTGCACCAAACGATACGATCGTCTCAAGATTATGTACCTCAATCGTACTTACTAAGTCATCCACCTCTTTTTGAGTTTACCAAATCTGCATTCATCTGCTGTCTGTCAGCTACAATGTCATACTCTTTGACTACCTCAATCTCGTTTTTTTCCTCCGGCACGGCTGTCGTTATCTGCTGTGCGGTTTTTCCAAAATCAAGACCCATTGTCAACCTCCTCGTTTAAATAGTCTGTCACGCCATGACTGACGCGTTCCTGATGGGATCAGTTCAAAATTCGGAACCTGCAGATCATACAGGTATTCCCCGATCTGATGCTCCTCCATCACTTTTGTGTTAAAATACTTTTCCACGCTCTGATACCCGGTCGGCACAAAGAATACCACATCAAAACCGAGCAGGCTCAGAAACGCCGTCAAAATACTATCCTCGAGAGATATTACTGTCTCTGTCGTATTGATATAGATAAGTTTCGGATTCTTCTTCGTAAAATCAAACTTCTGAATCATCCTTATTATATCCTTATTCATGTTCAGAACCGTAGAAATGATCGTATATTCCGTACCGTTCTCTCCTGTTCCCCTGATCGTCTTCTGTGCGATCAGAAGTCCTAATTTATCTAAAATATAATCCTGCATCTCTTCGCGTAAGACTCCATAGCGGTATACAGGATGCGATTTGATCTTTTCCCTTTGCAGTCTGTTGTTTTTATAAAATTCCGTCACATGTGCCTTGATCGGATTTGCATCCGTTGACTCAATAAACGGTGCTTTGGAAATGACATACGTCTCTTCCGTCATCAGGCTTTTGATCCCTGACCAGTACGGTGCTAACTGTCCGTCTTTGACTCCCGACACTTTTGCAAAAAAAATCACCGGGATATTGACTACTGAATCCGTAACACTGAAATTCGGACGATACTTCACTTCCTGATCCCACAGGATCGCAATCTCTTCATACATCGTCCTTAACATGACTGCATTTGCTTTTCCATACTGCTGATTGCGATAGATCCCGGAGTCCTGATACATGATGGTATCTAACTCCCGCTCCGCATGGTAAGCTGCAGTGCCCATCTTCACTTCCCGATCTTCATTTGGAAAATGCTCCACTGCTAAGGATTCCGTATAATGAATCTCATACAACAGCTTATCACTTAAACAGCAGGCGGTATCCTGATTCGGATTTAAGATCAGCACATCCACCGGCAGCCTTGCTAACATCCTTACAAACAGTGCTTCATTCTCATTCCTGCATCCACCCAGATAGATAAAACAGCCGATCTTGGGCATTTCCCAGCCTTCAAACAGCTCCTTTTGATATCTTTTTTAACCAACAGAGCAGATAGACTGCTTTATTTGTCAGCCGGTTTACATTCATTCCTGAAATTTCCAACTCTTCTAACATTATATCAATGAAAGCCTGATTCATCAATCGCTGCAGCTCTATATTTTGTGAATATTTAATGTTTACAGACAGATCGAACAACATCTGCTCCACATTATTATAGGTATTTCTTCGGATCGCACTGATCTCTTCCATGGTCGGAACCGGAATTTCCCGCTCTAAGATCAGCATATTTCTGCCACTGTTTTTAACTCTAAGCGGAACTGATACAGTTCATTCAGATAGGTCAGTTTATCCTCTACGCCTGTCATCCTGCAAAAACAGTTGTAAAAAATCCGGTATCTTCGCCACGCAGATGTGCCGCCATTTTAAAATCCTCTAAGCCCTCTCCGTGAATCCATGCATTCGTACACGCATGTACGGTCGGTAACGTTCCATACAGCCTCACTTTGTCTTTTTCTTTTTTCCATGTCTTCCCTGAAGATTTTTCAGGCTGAATCCTCCGGAAACGGCTGCATATTTTCAAGCACCAGTTCCTTTGAAATCTTTGAGCCTGCATCTAGCTTCTGATACGGTGCATCTCCCTGATACTGCAACAGCAGAATATCACAGCCGGCACCTGCTAAAATATCCAATATCTTTAATTCATAATTGCTAATCGTTCCTTCGTACAAAATCTTTGGCACATTGTTTTCGCCCAGATTATTGACCATACACTCAAACTTATAATAAAACCAGCACATAAACTTGATATAGGCATTTTTCAGCATATTTTCGTTTTTGCCTTCTTTTCGCATTGCATCCAACGTATCGTAAAAAGCTGCCGCCACATTTTTCTCTGATAATCGTTCATGCGGGAAGCCATTTTTTCAGACTTGTCAGTAAAAATCCCATGCTCATCTGAAAATCCATCCCCATGATTTCTTCATAATAGGAGAGATTCTGCTCAGTCGGATTTGCAATCTTTCCTTCGATGACAATACCGGATTTTCTCGCTTCTTTTGCATATTCCCCGATAAACTGTCTGCACTTTTCATTATATCCATTCATCCGGTAAAAATAGATGCACTTGTCCGGACGCTGATTTAATTCTTTAAAATAGTCCTCTGTATTTTGAATAATTCCGCGTGTAAACATACGGTTATCCCTTCCTTGTGTTATGCTTTACCTGCACTTATTCTAGCACACTAAATCTAAAAAAATAACACTGTTAATTTATTTCCGGGAATGGTACAATAAAAGTGATTATGTGACAAGGAGTTACTTACATGAAAGATTCTATTCTGTATTACAGCGTGGGGCCTCTGCTTTACTGTCCGGCCAACCACAAGTCACTGGCAAATTCACTGATCCACGAACGGTTTGGCAGGCATTTTTCTCTTGCGGTCTGTTTAGAAGATACGATCCAGGATGACCGCATTGCGGAGGCAGAACATGAGCTGGTACAAACGATTCATACACTTTTTAATGCAAAAAAGAAACATCTTTTTTTCTCCCAAAAATTTTCATAAGAGTACGCTCTCCACAACAGATTCCTGATCTGATGGAACGTTTTGGGGATGCAGGTGTTCTGATCACAGGATTTATTATTCCAAAGTTTTCTTTGGAAAATGCAGATTCCTATATTTCTGAGATTCTTTCTGTAAATGAACGTTACAACCGTGCGATTTATATGATGCCGATTTTTGAAAGTCCTTCTATGATCCACTTACAACATCGTCATCAGATCTTATATACTTTAAAGAAAAATTAGACGCTATCGAACCACTCGTTTTAAACATCCGTGTCGGCGGCAACGACTTATGCCATGTTTTTGGCTTTCGCCGCCACGTTACCCAGTCGATCCACGATATCCGTCCGATCTCGGATATTTTTCGGATATCATTACCGTGTTTGGCATGGACTATGTGATTTCCGGTCCGGTCTGGGAATATTACAACGGCGCCGGCTGGGACAGTGGTTTAAAAGCGGAACTGGCACAGGACAGGCTTTGTGGATTTACCGGAAAAACCGTGATCCATCCAAACCAGATTCCTCTGGTCAACGATGCCTACCGCGTATCTAAGGAAGATTATGAGGATGCCAAAGCCATTTTACACTGGGAGGAAACTGCTCCTTCTTTGGTCCATGGCAACGTTAAAAAGCCCGCATGAACGAATGTAAGACACATTCTAACTGGGCAATGCAGATATTGATGCTGGCAGAGGCTTTCGGAGTTGTCGACAGCGAATCTTCTGCACTCTGATGTCGTACCCAAAAACACCTATACTAGGAGGTTATTTACATATGAAAACAGCAACAGGAACAAGAGAAAACGTCAAAGTAATTGAAGAATTTACAAGTGGAGGATTAAAAGTTGAAGTCTTAGAATATGAAAAACTTCTCGGACTCTCAAATGCTTCCATGGCACAGCAGATTTACTTCATGGAACAGCAACACATCCATGTACGTCAGATCGCACTGTATCTGAACAACGAAAAAGTAACGATCGAGCGCGGTGCAATGAGCTATTTCCAGGGAAATATTGAAATGGTCAGTGGTGTCACTCTCGGAAATGCCCTTGGAAAATTAGTCCGTGGTGCCGTTACCGGAGAACAGATGGCACAGCCGGAATACTCGGGAACCGGACTTTTTAGTATTAGAGCCTTCTTTTAAGCATTTCTTGGTGTTAGAGCTTGCAGCAAATGAATCCATTATCGTGGATGACGGCATGTTCTATTGTGCACAGGGCAGTGTTTCCGTAAAGTGATCTCACAAAGAAACCTCTCCTCTGCTGTCGCAGGCGGTGAAAGTTTCTTCCAGCAGCAGCTTACCGGTCCTGGTATCGTCATCTTAGAATCTACGGTACCAATGTCCGAAGTGGATATCATTGATTTAGAAAACGACACCTTAAAAGTCGATGGCAATTTTGCTGTTTTACGTTCTTCTACGTTAGATTTTACCGTAGAACGCAGTGCCAAGACTCTGATGGGTTCCGCTGTCAGCGGCGAAGGTCTCGTCAATGTATATCGTGGTACCGGTCAGGTCTGGTTAGCACCGACGATCAAGGTTTACGATACACTCGATCTGGCACAGATGCTTGGTCTTTCCAGTACGAAGAGCATGAATATGAATACCAGTCATTCTAAAGTAAAATAAAGATTGCTGTTTATATCTTCGATATTTGATGCAGCAATGTAGTAAGCCGCTGCCATAAGAATCCTCTGTAATGGGATCTTACCGGCAGCGGCTTTGTTTTGCCTGCAGCTATTTTTTTTATTTTTATAAAACTCTACCCTTTTTTCTTTTTTCATATACAGTAACACCAACTGCTGTACCACTACTGATGAGCAGTAGGGCTAACCATAGTGGATACCGCAAATGGCACAGACTGCCTTCTCTTTGCAGGTCGCTACTACAATATATTTATGGTTAATATCCCTTACAGCTAGTAAGGAATTATCCATTGCAATAATCTTATCGGCATCCTTGATCAGACCTATCCTGGTGTGAATACTTACTTTGACAGCCCTGCACGAAGTGACGGCAGCCAGAAATGGGTTGATTTTGCATCTACATACTGGCATGTGGACTGTGTCCGTAAAATGTCCCTGAATGCCTTTATCGACCATTATCAAAACTGGTGCAAACGTAAGAAGTACAACTTCAGCCGATCCAAAGCTGAGGAAATCTATGGAAAAGGCAAAGGAACTTGTTCCTGTACTTCCTAAGGATGACATTACAAAAGCTTATTATCAAGCAGGCTGTAAACCAGCTTAACAGTACCTCTACAACAGTTGAATCACTACGCACACTTATGAATGAAACTAGATCCTGCCATAATAATTGGAATTTATTGAAAAAAACAAACGGTTTTTGGCGTCTTTTTTATGCATCTGCCACTTTCTTTATCAGTCCACAGGCTTTGTAGTTCTCCAGTGGATACCACTCCACCGGCACTTCTTTTTCTTCTGCTAACCGCAAAATGTGTTCTAAGGATGCATCTTCTTTATATTTTTCATTGACTAAGACTTTCCACGGTACTCTGCGAAGCAGGACTCTGGTCGTTTCGCCGATCCCCGGTTTGACCAGATTGATATTGTCTATCCCATACTCTCCTGCAATTTTTTCTTACCTCGTCAATTCCATGTCCCTGTGGCTGCCAGTCATCTTTTGGCACTTCTAAGACAAATTCTTTTTCAATCGCTTTTAAAAATTCATGTGACAGATCGGCTTTTTCCAATTCCCCCATAATAAACAGCCCCGTGAAAATCCTCTTTTCCTATGATATCGTCCCGCAAAAAAGGTTCTGCTGATGAGTCCCGATACCGTACAGTTCAGACAGGAACTTGGGATCAGCAGATCGTGGTGGGTGCCACATAATTCTGTGATATTTGCCGGATCTGCAACTACTGCAAGCTCCGATGATACACCCGAATAAGGTGCCACATCTTTTGTAATTCCCCTAAGATCGCACCCTTTTCCGATCCAGCCGTCCACAAATAATATCTGCTCTGCCAGATGATGAGACAGCAGATATTTCATCGCATTTTCATCAATCCCACGTCCTCTGATGATGGAAATGGAATAATGGGGAACGTCATATCCGTATTTCTTTTTGATATAATGTCTGACTAAAATGCCAATCGGTATCCCGGCTCTTGCAAGGGATACTAACACCACTTCCCTGCCGCGTTTTTTATGATCTTATCTGCAAGCCTGCCTACCGCTTCTGCGGTCGGCTTCGCATAATCCTTTAATGCCATCCGATAGGCTTCCATATATTTTTCACTTGGGACATATTCGATCGGGGAGCATTTCGCAATAGTGACGGCCTGCCTGTATCAGCCGTTCCCGCTCTTCGGTTGGCTGCGGCTGTACCAGTCCGGTGATATCTTTTAACAGCAAGATCACATCTTCTTTTTCGAATAAGAACTTCTCATTTTAACACCACCTTATTCCTCTGATCTGACGGTTCTGGTTCAGGGTCAATGCTCTTTGCAAAGACTCCCAGCCTTCGGTTTCCTGTTTTTGTGCATCCGTCAGCACCAGTACTTCTTCATACTCTGTCAGATCATAGACAAAAGTTGTCCTGTTTTTGTCATAGAGACTTGCTAATTCATAACGCGTATGAAGCGGATATTTTTCTTCTTTACTGACTGCGATCGGACTTCTGGTTGTGGCATGCATCCGCACTGTATAGCCTGCTTCTTCTAATTTTGCCCCGACATATAATGCCGGATACATGAATTCTTCCGTGCCAAGAACCAGTATCCGTCTGCCTGTTTCTGTCTCTTTTATGTAATTTGTGTAACCGTATTTTTGCTGTATTTCCTTCCAGAGCTGCTCACACGCCTGTTTGTAGGTATCTGCCGTATGGAGTCTTCTTGCATTTATCCAGCCCGAAATCTCCTGCACTTCTATCGGTTGCTGTGCTTCTTTCGTCTGTTGCATCTCTATCTGCTGTTGTACTTCTTTCTGCTGTTCTACTTCCTCTTCCTGCGGTTTCGTACAAATATGACAGATGCCGTCTGCCTGATACTGCTCTGCTATCTCCGTATAGGTATCATGTGCTGTCTTTACCAGATAATGTACCGGGATTTTTAGGTTTTTATAATTCTCTAATGCTTCTTCATTCATTCCATTTAAAATGGATGCCACCGCAAACGAAACCGGCTTTGCGTAAGTCTTTTGGATCAGACGGACGATATTTAAGATCGTATTTCCGGTTGTTACCTCATCCTCTATAAAAATGATCCGGTCTGTCTTACCTATGATCTTATCTAAATCCGTCTTTACTAATTTCTGCTCAGTGGCATGGCTGTGGGATTCCGAAAAATAGAGATAGTCCACGCCATCAATGACTTCCCGCGTAGTCTGCATATAAGCTGCCTGACACTCGATCGCCACTGCTGCTCCGATCGCTGTTGCCGTTTCTGCAAATCCGACCATCAGAAGCCTCTCTGATGGATATGCCTCTTTTATAAGTTCTGCTAATGAGCGAAACATCTGTAATGCCTCTTTTGGACTGACCGGTATATGCTTTCCCTGTAACCGGTTCACCACTAAATATTTTCGTCTGGTATTATTTTCTCTCTTTTGCGATCCTGACCAGTTCTGCTTCTGTATACATGCTTTTCTCTCCTCGTTATGATCTCTGCCATCTATTATAAAATAATTCTTATAAAAAACAAAGCATTGCTTTATAACTTAGTGGCTGGCAACTTGCACAAAACCGGGACTGCTTTTGTGACTTTGGGAGAAAATTAGTAAATCTTAGTCTGCCTGTTCATAGATAGTGTTTTGCTGCCATGGACGGCAGCAAAAGTCTTAATGTCCCATGGACTGGGGCGTTTAAGACGTACACGTCACTCTAGCATAATCTGACTCAGGCAGACTTAGATTTTCTTATTTTCGTACAACGGAACAAAATAAACTTGGTTTTGTGCAATTCCCCAATCCTATAGAGCTCCCAAAAAGATACCGATGCAAAGCAACCCCTTACTTTACATCGGCATCCATAGTGTCCAGATTACAAGGTGTCTGTACAGACGTTTTTACCTTCTTCTACATATATTATGAGCTATGCTTATTTTTTTTAAATGCAGCCAGCTGATTCCAGGTGCTTCATAATAAGCTGCTGCTCCCATATCAAAGGTCATTGTTGCGTTACCACCTTTGATACCCAGAACATCATAGCCTCCCCAAACGTCCTGGCGCAGATAACTTTCGTTGTGTGCTGCAAGCCATTTGCTGTTATATCCACCATCCTCTGAGAAACGTTCGCTTCCCCAATACTGAATTACTGCAAGAGGTGTCAGTGAATATACGCTTAATACAGGAACAATATCAGATGTATCGCACATTCTTCTTACTAAGCCTTCACGTCTGCTTAACAGTTTGATCAACGGAGAACCGAATGTAACTGTATTTGTTACATTGTACATTCTCTTGATCGTCTTGTCCGCTGCTGCTTCCTGTGCGATCATTCCTCCAAGACTGTGTCCGTAGAACACTACATCAGAACCTGCCGGAATATTCTGTTTCATTGCTTTTACAACAGCTTTAATATATGGGTTATCTAAATTAAATCCACATAATAAATCTGTTACTGCACCGGTTGACTGCAATCCGGTGTAATCACTCCAGATTAATTCCGTTCCGGATAATGCCACGATATAGACATTTTTCTCTTTTCCATTCTGGTTTAAAACAGCCTTTACGATTCCGATTGGTCCGTTGTACTCGTCTCCCATAACGAAAGTCTTAAGAGTGTACTCTAAAAGTCCGAGTGTTGTGGTTGGAGTTGGCAGTGTTCCATTATTATATCCTTTAAATGTAAACTTTGCCATCTCTGATACGTTTGTATAGGTTTCTGTGCCATCTGCCGGTGTCTGCTCACTGGCAAATGCAGTCAGGGATGTTCCCAATACCATTGTTCCTGCTAATAAGATACAGATTGTTTTTTAATTTTTCCAAATTTCACTTTGATTCCTCCATCATTGACAATCTGTACAAATCACCCTTCGTAACTGTAACCCTAGGACTATTTTACGCCTCTTTTAACAGATATATCAATACCCTTTTTCTTTTTCGTCAATACTGCTATCATTTTGTACACTTGCCTGGTTGTGTCCTGATGTTTTTGTGCAGTTTTGCTAATATATTTTGCATTCGACATTAAAATTCTTTTTTTCGAAAATTTTCTGACTGATTAAAACGGAAATAATGAGTAGTGCAATAAATACCGGTGGAATACCCCATTGAAAAACTACCGCTATCTCGTCTGTGGAAATAGCACCAGTCTTTTCCGCTAAATACACCAATGCAACAATCAGGATTATCGGAATAAACACTGCTCCTAACAAAATGATCCTTGCCTTTTCTGAACCATATTTCAACAATAATGGAAGAAACAGGCAACCCACTGCCATGGAAATGCCGAATCCGAACAGCCCTACCTGCCATAACGGACCTTTAAATCTCATTCCCTGGAACCAGTCCGCCACTACTGTAACTGTTGTACCGGCCGCTACTCCCAACAGAGAGAAGATCATATGCAAAACATATTTTTCTAACACATACGCTTTTTTTTGAAATTGGCAGGATCATCGCATATTTTTCCCAGTGGCATTTATCATCAAAGGTAAAAAGTCGTCGCCGTCATCATACCACATAAAGAAGCACACATAATAATGTAAGTGCTTCCATCGCGTCCCGGCAAAAACAGACTGCCCAGATCAGCAATATCAAAATCATCTGTTTTGCATTATGTCCAATGGTATAGAAATCTTTTAATAATAATCCGCTCATTTTCGTTCCCCCTTTATATAGAAGCATAATCTCATCTAACGTTGCATGATCTACGACCATGTCCGGGTATTTTCTTTTGATCTGTTCTTTGTGATCTACTAATACTTCATACTGGTATTCCTGTTTGCGATATGTAAGTATTTCACTCGATCCAGCTGCAAGAACTGGCTTTTTTTGCACCGCGCAATGCCATATTCATGATCAGTTCATGCTTAGGTTTGCTTATAAGTACGCTGCCGTTGTCAATAAACGTAATGTAATCTGCGATTTTTTCTAAATCACTGGTGATATGTGAGGATACCAGAATAGAATGTTCTTCGTCCTGTACAAAGTCTAAAAAATGTCCAGTATCTCATCTCTCATCACCGGGTCTAAACCGCTGGTCGCTTCATCTAAGATCAACAGTTTTGCATGGTGTGACAATGCGACTGCCAAGGACAGCTTTGACCTGCATGCCTTTTGAAAAAGTCTTAATCTCTTTTTTCTCCGGGGCCGGAATTTTTTTAAATATTCCTGATACTGCTTCCTATCCCAGTTTTTATATATTTTGTTAAAAATCTTTCCCTGGTCTCTTCCGGGGTCAGTGTTTCGTAAAGTTCATCTCATCAAAAACAACACCGATCTCTTCTTTCTTTGCAAGTGTCTCTTTTCCTGAAACACTTCCTAAGATTTCGATCTCCCCTTCACTGGAGATCAGTCCTAAATGGACTTTAATGTTTGTGGTCTTTCCGGCTCCGTTCTGCCCTATCAGACCCATCACGCTGCCTTTTGGCAGTTCAAAGGATATATCCTTTAAAGAAAATCCCGGATAATCTTTACTGACATGCGAAACCCTTAATGCGTTTTCCATTATGTATCCTCCTCATAAAATATGTTCAGAAGTTCTATCAGCTTTTCTAATGAGATCCCACATCTGCGTGCCTTCTGCACCGCTTCTTCTAAATGATGTTCAATATCTTTTGCTGTTCCTCCTGATAAAAATTCTTTGCTGTTTGCCGATATGAAACTTCCTCTGCCGACCGTTGTCTCTATAAAACCGTCTCTTTGCAGATCTTCATATGCCCTTTTTGCACGGTGATCACACTGACATGCAGGGATTTTGCCAATGCCCGCATGGATGGGATCGGGTCTCCGTTTTTTAATTCTCCACACATGACCATTGCTTTTTATCTGCTCGGTGATCTGTTCATAAATCGGTTTATTTGTGTTAGAACTGGATAATGATTTCCACTGTTTCACCTTCCGGAATGTAATATAGTGTACTTATCATCTAAGCGCACTATATTACAATTATCGCTGACTGTCAACACCTGTTCTTTTTTTTTTATCCTTCTAATTTTCCAAGGTCTTCCACCAGACTCCGCATCCCACTCTTGGTCTGTACGCTTCTTGCTGCTTCCATGACCTGCTTTTTCTCCTCTTCGGTCATTTTTGCAAAACTTGACATTGCTTTTTCATTTTCCGCTAACGCAAATCCGAATCCGATCGGCATCTCTTCTCTCATCCTTTCCCCCTCCTTATCTCTATTTTCTATTTCTCCTTACAAACACTTTTAGTATGGGTCGTATGCCTTTCCTTTATTCGCCATCTGCTGATTTCACATCTTTTC
>VOFB01002132.1_pt1 | contig 11523 bp, 12 predicted proteins | sample 5384141 | NCBI WGS metagenome assembly VOFB01 (sample SAMN12384721, study PRJNA508395) | human gut metagenome | isolation source: healthy gut A | host: Homo sapiens
TGAAGTTGATGATAAAAATAGAACACATCCAAATATTTGAAGGAAAGTCAATTAGGTATGGATTGATACATCAATGATGAATGGAAAAGATGAAGATAGACTTAAAGGCGAGGATCATTTTGCAATTACTTATATTGAAAATACCTATAATACTGCTAAGGAGTGTTTTTAAAAATGAGAATGTAATCAAAAGATTTGGATATTGGTATTATTACGGGATATCGTGGACAGAATTAATAAGAAAAATCAGTAAGTAATGGTGGTTATGATAAAATATCCATTGATATTAATACTCTGGGTGCATTTCAAGGAAGAGAAAATGACATTATCATGAAATCGTACAGTTAGAACATTCTATAGGATTTCAAAAAGAAAAGAGGAAAGAGTTAATGTTGCTTTTCAAAGAGCTAAAGATTTGCTTATAATATGTGGAGATATGGATCTATAAATTTGATGATCCGGATAATAAGTTTGTAGAAATAATTGACTATATACATGGTTTCATGAAGATATGAGTGCCTTATTATATCAGGAGGAGAAATTATAATGGACAAATTAATTGAGTCGTTGTTGAATGTAATATATACGGAAGAATGGAAGGATATATTTCTGTGAAACAAGAAGATATATATGTGCCTATAATACAACAGTGATATCAATTGCTAAACGTTCATTTTATAGATTGCCATTGTTAGAAGAAATAGTATTACGCTTGATAAATGAAAAATTTGCAGGAAATTGGATGAATTGGCAGAATGTATTGGGGATTGATAGAAAATTATTAGAGGTAACTCTAATAGCGGATTTGAGCGTGAAGGACATAATCTATTGTACAACAAATAGGTGTACATTGTTGTCGCGAGGAAAGCAAGCATTAAAAGATTTAAGGACTGTTCAAAAGACGACATAAAGATACAATTAAAAATATTTATTTAGACCCGATTAATAAGAAAATAATTACAGATTATGACAACTATCAATTTATTGATAAAGTTGTATATAATAATGATAAAAAATTAGAAGGCGAATATTACTGTAAATAATATTGAAATATTTGAAATATTGAGAGTGTTAACAAAGTATTCCTTGATGAAATGAATTTGTTTAATGATAAAACAAAAGCGAAACCTGATGAATTATTAGAATATTGATGGTATAGAATGTTTTTGTAAAATTTACGAATTCTATAAAATATATGTAGTAGAATGGATATGATATAGATGTTTTAGCTAGTAGTAAGTAGTATGATACATTATTTAAAATGTTTAAAGATGAAATAATTGAGCAAATAAGAAGAAAAAATTATTAAAAAAGCTTTTCGTTAAATATAAACCAAGAAGAGAATTTACAGCTTTGAATTTGCAGGGAAAACGAAAACCTAAAAAATGTTTATTAAAATGTAAAAATAATATTTTTTTTTTGATAGAAATGAATTAAGACAAGTTATTGAAAAGATTTTTTTAAATAGAAAATTGATGGATGAAGAATTTGAATACTTGTTAAAATATCATCAGCATTCCCAAAAATATCAAAATTATTTGTACATAATCAAATGATTGGATCAAAAGTGACCGGTATATTGAGGTTAAACGATATTAAATGGGAAGACATATGAGATTGGCTATGGACAGATGTAATGATTGGAAGAATGCGAATTTCTGCTATAAAAAGAGATTTGCCTAATTGTACAAAGACCAAATAAAAAAAGTAAATAAAAGATTTTTTATTTTTTTTCTTGAATTTTGATGATAAATATAATATCATAGCAGTACTACCTAAAGATATATTAATTATAGATAATAAAACTCATATTCATAAGATTGAGTTTTATTTTTCAGATATTGATTCATTGAACTGCATAAAAAGCGATTTATAATTATTTATCAAAGGATTACTAGATTGTTGATAAGGATATAGTAGAGAATATAAAACAAACCAATAAAATATTTGATATGCGGTTGAGTATAATTTTAAGAAAATATGATGGACGATTGTGTTCGGTATGTGAACTTTTACAAGTCAAAAGATGTTTAGTTTGTTCCGATTTCAAATTGGTGTCAAAAGGCGGAATAAATGCAGTTACGGACGGCTATTATAAAAAGTTGGGTGATGAGCATTTTGATAAATTGATTGATATGTTTGTGTTTGACGCAGTAGTATGTCTGAACAGACACTTTGGTAATTTCGGTGTTCTTGTTGATAATCCTTACGAATACGGTAATTGACAATGCACCGATATTTGATAACGGATTGTCATTATGAGGGATTTGCAATGGAAAATGAACTTGATGATATTTCCGCATATGTCAATACCCGTACGCCTGCAACATATTCGGATTTATGGGTTTGCAAACACTATATAACAAATTCACAAAAACAAAAACTGCATAAGTTGCAAAACTTCAAATTCAAAAAACATCCAAGATATAATTGGAGCAAGAAATATTAAAAACAGTTGAACGTGTAATACAAGAACGTGTTGAATTGTTGTTAAATAAAAGCCTCGAACAGTAAAATGTTTGAGGGTTTTGTTTTGTCTAAATTTTATTTTTTTATAAATACTTAAAATAATAACGGAAACCACTCGAAAATCATATGCACATTAAATTTTTCCTTTACTGAATATACAAAGTTTCAATGATATAATAAAATCAAATCATAAAATAAACATTAGGAGGGATTTGATTATGAGCTTTTATAAAAAGATGGTATCAGTATGTGCTGCAGTCACGTGGCACATCAATAATTCCGGTCATACCGGTTTTGCGGATACCGGTATGACACGTTATGAAGCAGAACGTCAATATACCGGTGGATGGGCTGATGTTGTGCAAAACAGCATTGCATCCGGCGGCTATGTAGTTAACCATAGGGCGGAAAAAGCACAGATATAGGTACGGTTGTGTATTTAAGATATGGGCAGAGAAACCGGCACATATAATGCAAAAGCTTGGATATATATCGAAAAAGGATTCGATTTTATGTCAGAGTAAATTGGTATGCATGGGATACAGGAAACGACACAAAATTCACGACAACGGCAAGCAATAGCGTTCAGACACAGGAAATGACGCTTAAACTCAATGCCGGTTGGAATGATGTAAAGATTTACAGCACAAAAGGGTATAACTGATGATGGAACAGATTACAGGAATATCTGTAGATTATCTTGATGTCGATACAGAGGGATATACATTGCCAAATATTACGGAGGACACAAAGGCAAACGTTAAATAATACGTCACATCGTGACATTTACAAGGCGTCGGACGGCAGTGGTATTACCGGTCTGGGACAGAGCGGGTAGTGCGGATTTTATTGTCAAAAGCCGATGAGGGATGGGGCGTATAACCTTGGTATATGGTACAGCAGTGCGGATTACAGAGCACTGGAAGTATATGCTGATAATGTTCTTGTTGATACTGTATATTGCCCTGTTACCAACGAAAGCGATAGAATCGATACTGCTGTGGTACAGCTTACTCTTACGGCAGGAGAGCATAAAAATCACATTTAAAATCAATACGGTCAGGCTCTGATATTGATAAAATTCAGTTAAAGGAAGCGGAAAACAACTCGGAGAGTAACACTGAGAATATCAATCTACTCGGAATAAATACGGAGCCACCGTTTACAAACGGCATTTTCAGCATTGATTATAATTTAAACACCGGTAAGGCAGACTATAAATACGGTAGTGACATTAAAGTAAGCAGGTTTGAATCTGTAGTTAAAGTAGAAGATTCGTATGACAGTGGTGACGGAAATATGATAAATACCGTTGTAAAATCATCGGATTATACCGATCGTTATGTTACATACGATGTCTTGAATGACGGTTTCGGACAGGGCGCACTTATACGGTTGTAAACCAAGCGGAAAATCTTCCGACAATGTATCAGAAGTTTTATGTGTATAAAGATATGCCGTATGCACTTGTTCAGGTAGAACTCGGTTCGGACAATGAAATATCGACGAACTTTATGGCGCCTATAAGTACATCCGGAGAAAATGTTGTAGATATAGGAACAAAAACCGATGCAAGAGCGCTTTTCGTTCCGTTTTCGAACGATGGATATACGGCTTATAATCCTGAAACACTTAACGGAGCACATACAAGCTATTTTGTTACGGCAATTTTTGATAACAATTCAAGAAACAGTGTAATTGCGGGTTCGGTGGATCATGATACATGGAAAACAGGTACAAGCACCTGGGCAACAGCAGATAACGGGAATATTAACTTTTTGGTGCATTTGCCGGTATAAATTCAAAGGAATTTACATATGATTTCCAACCACACGGCTCAATTAAGGGAACAAAGGTATCATCACCAAAGATGTTTTTAGGATATTTTGATGATTGGCGTGACGGAATGGAAACATATGGTGACGCAAATAAACGAAATAACGGCAAACTCAGCTGGGGCAGTGGCTCGATATTCGGTTTCAGTTCATGGAATGCTCATCAGGACAAGGTGACTCTCGAAAATATGAAAAACGCATCCGATGAAATGGCAACTCTTAATGCGGGTGGATTCTGTGACGAAAACGGAATAACATGGGTAAATATAGATTCATATTATGATAATTTGATAGACAACAGTAAGGAAGATCCATACACAGAACTTAAAGAATATGTAGAATATGCTCATAACAAAGGGACTGAAAGTTGGCCTTTACAACGCAAGACATGTTTTAGTGGGATAATGATATGCAAAGGTTGGGGGGTAAGAGATTCTGCGATAACAGATGAATACGGAAACCCCGTTGCACTTGCAAAAACTGATTCGACATACGGTGTAGTTAAAAATTCAATACCGATTGATCCGACTTCAGACCATTTCAAAACTGATGTTAAGAACTTTATGTCGACCTATACCGGTATAGGATTTGACTATTTAAAGATTGACTTTTTGAATTTTTGTACTCTTGAAGGAAATTATGCGGATAGTAGCATTACAACGGGTATGCAGGCATATAATGCACTTTGCAAAGAGTTCACAAAATATATTGATCCCGAAAAATTCTTTTGAACTACTCGATAGCACCGTTGTTCCCAAGTCAGTATGCACATTCGAGAAGACTGAGCTGCGATATAGGAACAGAAAAATCAAATTCACTTGAAAAGGCGAAATATATGCTTAATGCGTTACAGTACGGATGGTGGCAGGACGGCAACCTTTATGAATATACCGATCCTGACCAGATTTCATTCTATGTGCCGACTCTTCTGGGTTTTGATACTGATACGGCGCGTGGTAAATATACATCGGGAGTTATTGCAGGAGGCGTAATGCTTCTGAGTAATGATTTCAGTAGCGATAAAGCAAAAAGTGGCGTTGAATCTGTTGCTATGAACGAGCGTATTAATGACGTGGTGCGTATTGGCAAAGCATTCCGTCCAACAAAAAGCAACAAGCGCATGGAATACACCTTATGAGAACGATAAGAAGGATCCCGACAATGTATATTACATGGAAGATAACGGCTATACATATGTTGCGGTGTTTAACTTTGACAGCACAAGTAAAACAAAGGAATTTAACCTTGCAGATGTAGGATTGATCCGACAGAAGAATACAGTGCAGTTGAATTATGGGACAACAGTTCGTAACGATTTCGGAGATAGCTTTACAACAAACAGCATTGCGGCACGCAGTGCCAATTTATATAAGATAAGAATCCGGTGCGGATACGCAAGAGAACGGTGCAGAAACATTGTTCTATGAGGATTTTGATTAACAGGTACAACAACGGAAACAATTACAAGCAATTCAAACGGTTGGACATTTGGCACATGGGGGAGATACAGCTCCTTTTGCACAATGGGAGGATTCTGCGGCAGAAAATTCATTAAGATTATCAGCCGGAAATTCGTGGTGGACATCGGGATATGTAAATGTTAATCTGGCAAAAGCCGGAGCCGCACAAAAAGTATTTCCGAAGATGAAATAAATGAAAAAGCTTTCAAAGGATATCACGTTGTCCTTTAAGGTCAATTTTGACATACCAAATCCCGAACAAGCAGGGTATAATTCAATACGCATAAAGATAAGAACGGCAATGTCATTGTACAAATACAAACGCCGGAACGCTCGAATAATGAAAACGGAATAACTGATAAATTAAAATTAACGGGTGTTAAAATCCTGACGGCAGTGGTGATAATTTGTCATATACGCTTAAGGATCAATAAATAATGTAAATAATAATACAGAGTGGTACGAAATTGCTGTAAATTTGACATGACTAACAGCAAATACACAGAGTAAGTGTTGACGGTCAAGTGCTTAATACCGATGAATATGGTGAATGGATTGAGAGCAGTACACCGCTTACCGATAATATAATCCTGGGATTTATATATGGGTTTATTCCGCAACTTGGTATCAAAGTATGCATTTGATGACATCAAAGTATCGGCGGCAGATGACGTTAAAGAGTTTAACGTAGATGCAGAAATAAAGAATACCATAGAGGACAGAAAGGATGAAATATGGCCGGGCGACATTCTTGATTATACATTAACATATTCGGGCAACTTTGTCGATAATGATAAAAAGAGGTAAGTTTTGCATATCGCACAACGGATCAAAGTGGATATACTCCGATAACAGACAAAGATTGTTTCCGGAGGACATACAGAATTATGATGGTTGCTGATGTTGGCGAGGATGGCAATACAGTGCGCAGGAATAGTTTATGCCGATGTAGAGCCGTATGATGACAGAACAATATTACAACGAAGATTTTAATGTGAAAGTATAAAAAATATAAAGAATACCGCGGATGGCTGGAGCATATCCGGAAATACAGGTAATATAAACTCAAATAATGATATAATATCACAAAGCAACGGAATGCTGAGATTTATACCGATAAATATTGGAGGATCAATTTTGGCTTGACAAAGGACATAACATCGGCTGTCAAGATGAAATATACAAAAGAACGGTTTGTCGGACAGCACAGCCGAGGTAAATATTGCGAAAAAGCTTGGAGAAATTTTGTTGTTTCTTTTAAAAGCAGGTTTTCAGCAAGGAGATAATGACAACGAAACAACAATGAATATTTTATAAGACTTAACGGTAAATCGGGAAATATTTTGACACAGATTCATGCGGTATCTCCGAATACCGACAACGGCGTGTTCATACGGTGTATTTAGCGTTGACGGCACCGACTATAAGATTGCAGAGGAATCAAACAGCGATATGAATCTGCGAGATTATAAATTTGGTGAATGAGGACGGCTGGGTTATAAGTTGTATATTGACGGTACACAGTTTACGGATACAAAGCTATGGAGACGGATGGATTTTGGCAAATATGAGGCGAGCTTTCAAAAGCTTTCACTCAGATTTTTCTGGACATCATGGTATCAACGATTTGGTTTGATGATTTTAAGATTGAGCCTATAATGTATGATATTGACACATCTCAGTTTGTCGGCGGTACAGTTGAAACAATACGTTCAACGAACACGGATACTGCCGGGAGCGGGCAATCGCATATTTGTAAAGTAACTCCGAATAAGGGTTACAGAAATATATTGGTTGAGTCGCTGAAGGTAAATGGTACAGGAAATCGGTGAAAATGGTATGTTTATTATGCCAAACGAAACCGCAGTTATTACCGGTGCATTTAAGGAAATCCCAAAAAGCTTGCTACGCCTGCAGGACTTACGTTTATAAACGGAAAAGCAGAATGGAATACAGTCGAAAATGCAGACGGATATGTTTTGCAGCTTTATAAAAATCGGGTGAGAATATACAGCCGGGCGAACCTATAAATATTGCAAAAATACAACCGAATATGAATTTTTTCAGGGTGAGCGTCGGCGACTATGCTTATAAAGGTTAAAGCAATAGGTGATGGTGATAATTTCAGTGACAGTGATGAAGTGCAGAGCGAGGATTACAGACAAACGAAAAACTTGCTACGCCACAAATAGTTTGTTTGAAAACGGAAAGGCAAAATGGAATTCGGTAGATAACGCACAAAGCTACAGTGTAAGAGTTTATAAATATGATAAAGCGGCAGATGAATGTATACAGCGGTAGGTGAAACTGTACAAGGTATTACGGCAACAGAATATGATTGTAATATTACGGAGGTCGGTACATACAGCGTTCATGTCAGAGCCGAGCAGCAGTGAATATTATACTCAGGGAGATATAGCATGTAGCGAAAACAATGGCATGACATATAAATATATGGTTAATTTAGCTCCATACCATCCGCTTCAATTTCAGGCGGTGGTATCGCTCAATGGGAGGCTGTTGAAAAATGCACGGCTATGATATTCAGCTTTTACAAGACTGAAGACGGTGGTGAACCGTTGGGGGAAAGTATATTAAATGTCAATGCGGATACTACGCAGTATGTATTTGATTTTAAACTGACGGAAAATATTATTTTACACTGTTAAAACCGTTGGTGATGAATATTATATAGCAAGCGAAAAACAACGGAAAGTAATGTCTTTGAGTACATACAGAAACCGCCGGTGAATGCACCTGAAAACTTAGAATTTCAATAAACAACGATGGCAGAACACTGAATGTTTCATGGGGAGCAGTAAGTGATTCGAGGTTATATGATAAGACTGTATAAAGAAAACAGATAATGAAGAAAGCGACGACATTATGACAGACACAAAGATGATTAATAATGCGGCGCAGACTGAATGAATTTGTTTCTTAGTGCAAGGGCGTTTATTATGTCAGTATAATGGCGCTTGGAAACGGTCAGACAAGCGACAAACAAAACCGTTAAGTACTGATTATGAGCATAATCCTGTTGCTCAAAAACTTGACGTACCGGAGAGTGTGACGTTCAATAACGGCAAAGCCAGTGGAGTATGGTAGAAGGTGCCGAAGGATACCGTATACAACTATATAAGAACAGCAAAGCCGAGGTGCTCCTGAAATAGTAGAATAGACTTTCTCTTGATTTTGAATTTAGCTTGGGTGGAGGCTATACTTATAAGATTACTGCTTTTAGGTGACGGACTATACTATTCGGACAGTGATGAGGCGAAAGTAATGAATATGTAATATCTGCTAAGCTTGAAATGCCCTGTTTTGCTCGGCTTTTCGGATGGAAAAAGCATCATGGGAAGCTGTTGCAAACGCACAAAGGATACAAAATACAGCTTTATAAGGACGGAACTGCATATGGCAAAGTTATAAGTGTCAATCGGATATTCTAAACTGTGATATGATGGAGTATATAGATTCAAAGGGAGTATACACATATACTGTAACAACGATAGGTGACGGAAAGTATTATACGGACAGTGATGAAAGTGCGCAAAGTGTCGGCTATAATTATGAACCCGGAACTGACGTTGTACAGCTTCCGGCATAAATCTGAAATTAAATTTGAAAAAGGTATTGCAACGTGGACATCTGTGGCGCATGCAGAAAAGTATGAGTTGAAACTTTACCGTGACAATTCTTTGTTGAAAAAAGGTTGAAACGGAACTGTTCACATATGATTTCACAACATATTAAAAAAGACGGAAAATATTATATACTATCCGTCAATAGGCAACGGCGAAAGAAATATATAACAGTGAAACAGTGCAGAGTGAAGTATATAATTATAAAGCGTCAGATGATAATAATGATGATAAAACCGAACCGGAGTGGGGCGTTAAATCGTTCAATCTGAACAAGCAGACAGGCAACTTTAACATGAAAAACCGGTACTGCGGGCAAAGAGCGTTATCCGACACTAAGATATATGTAGCTTTGTATCGGAACGGAGTTCTTATCGGTTAAAAGTTTTGTACCCGTTTGACAGCAATTCGGAATACAGTGGCGACGGAACAATGTCATTGCCATCAGATATGACGAACATTTCAGCGAAGGCATTTATATGGCATGGTGAGATGGTTCTATTACAGAAACAATACAGCTGTCGATAAAATAAGTTAAAAACCTTCATAAAATATTTAATGCAAAAGGACTGCCGTTAATTTCAGTCCTTGTGTATTTATTAGGTTTTATGCGGTTTTTAAACCATATAACAAATTATTCATATGTCAGATGATATTTTTCGTCTATGAATATCATAGTGGTTATGCTAAAATTTAATCATCAAATTATAAATGAGAGGAAGGAATAAAATGAAAAAAAGATTATATCGGCAGCAATTGCTACGGCGATGTGCGCAAGCATGATACCTGCAACCGTCAATGGCTTATGCTGATGGGACGGAAGATACTGAATACAGCATGGTCACGTCAGCACCGTTTTATTCAGAAGATTTTGAAAGAACGGCTTTGTTGATATGGCTAAGACAAATGAAAACAGGATGGACTTATAATCCCGAAATGGTGCTGCATTTGACTGCGGAAACAATTTTAACAATGTTCAGACAGCTCAAAATATGATACGTTTCTGCGGGTACACAGTGGGACGACAGTTCACTTGAACTAAATTTAAAACAGTCTGCGATTGCCAAGGGTATTGATGAAACTGTATATGACGGCTATATGACGATAATAACATTGCCGGTAAGCTTTCAGTATGCTGCTACAGCTGACAGCAATATTGGAAATAAGCAGGACGAAGCCGTAATATGATGGAGTTGGTTTTTACAGATGACGGCAAGCCGTTTATGGCATTAAGCGTATACAAAAGGATAAGAACAGCGATGATATAACTCTTTAATCTGATTGCACTTAATGAAAGCAAGACTGAGAACGTCCGCTATGAACTGGCAAAGGGTGCGTCCAATATATTTGATGTGCTTCATGAGGTTACGGTATATGTAAATAATGATGATAATACATATCAGGTTAAGGTAGGAGCGATACGCTTGATATAGGAAATTTCGGTGCATGGATCCCGATGAGTACAAGCGATGATGTAGGAGCCGCCTCGCAGGCGTCTGACGCAAAGGTCGGATCAATTAAAATCAAAAATGTTCATTCAAGCTGGTACGGAGGTATTATTTTGGATAATGTAGAGCTTTCAAAATGGACAGAACTTTTTTTACAAATCCTGCGGTTGCACCCGATAAAATGTCTATGTGTACAGAATGCCGCAGAGCGTTGGGCGCAGTCAATTCCGTTGGGGCAATGGCAGAATAGGTGCTATGGTTTGGGGCGGAATTACTTCGGATACTCTGTCATTGAGTGAGGAATTCTGGGTGGTCAGGCGAAGACCACAAGCAAAACCAATGTGACGGCAGCACTGATGGTTGGGCAGCTCTCAATAATCTGCGTGAGGGGAAATGAAAGGATACTCCCGACAGGTCTAAGGTGACTCAGTATTTAAGTGAAATGGGAGGCAGGGGAACAGTAACTGGCTTTCAAACAGACCGTTCAGTAAGTAAGATTTAGCTTTAGCAGTATGGATGATACTATTTCTGAATTTACAGACATTCCTTGACCTTGAAAATGCAGTTTTCCACTGTCGGGTACATCAGGTGGTACAAGTATACTCGTGACGTTATAAAGCAATCGATCAAGTAATAAGCAATACGTAACTATTCAATGGTTGTCACA
>VOFB01002429.1_pt1 | contig 11493 bp, 16 predicted proteins | sample 5384141 | NCBI WGS metagenome assembly VOFB01 (sample SAMN12384721, study PRJNA508395) | human gut metagenome | isolation source: healthy gut A | host: Homo sapiens
AAGCAAGGCGTTGGAATGCAGCTTAAGCCGGTCATCAACATCCACGAAGGCTGAATGAGTGGGAACCGGGTTGTGACATTTACATAACTTATGCAAATCCACATGAACCGGGAACAAGCCGGAATGGACAAACAGGATATATTAAACTATAGCAGATGTCCGGACAAAACCGGTATCTTTGTCTTTATGAATCAATCGGTAGCCCGGCTTTATGTATCGCGAGGCGGTATCCGATATCCGGAAGCGGCTCGATGATGATGTACAGCCGTATCTTGAATAATAATATTGAAAAACTATGAACATGAATAAACTGGCCTTGTGGAGGATTTGTCACCTTAATCTTAGACCGGGGCGATAAAGGAATTATCTGCGGGATGTAGGGTGTGCCTGAGATATCTCGGATGGAAAAAGACCAGCAGGACAATGGTGTTCCAGGACATGTAGCGGTGGGGACTCGGACATCCCGATATACTGCTCTGCCAAAAAAGAAGGACGGCACTGTATTATCCATTTCTGAAATTTGTGAGTCATCACAAAGCATACTATCAATAAGATTTCCTATCTTCTTTTTAATAGCGGTTTCTTTCCGCATAATTCTGATGATTTCTTCTTCAGATAGATAGATGCGTGGGGCACGAATTGCAGGATTTCTTTTTATGCCGAAAGATTCTGCTTCTGACTTCGGCATTGCTTGTTGTTTTTTGTTTTTCACATTCGATCCCATATTTACATGTATTTATTCCAATCAATTCTAATCTGTTCCAAAGATTGTTTTGGCGCCTCTTTTCCATTTGGCATATTTTCCTTCTCAATTCGGTTGCAAAGAACCTGAACAGGTCTGTATCCTGAAGTTGGTACAAGATTTCGGCTGCATTTCGGATTTTCTTTCTGTCATCCGTCCCCGAAATAAGTACATCAGCGACATTGTTCAGTTCTTCAAAAGTCAGTGCCCTTGAAAAATCCGGGTCAGGAACACACCCGTCATTTGACATAAGTTCCCGTTTTTCCGATTCTGTCAGTCCCTTTTGTGAAGAGAAACCATCTATCACATCATCCGGATCTATATCCTCATCTTCCTCTATAGGCTCTTTCTTCATAGGTTCAGAACGTGTGGGAGTTTTTCTCGCCATGTCCGGGTCTTCAAGATAGACTATTTTTGTCTTTCCGATTACTTCATTGTACTCGTCCAGTGGATTCGGCTGCGTTTCGGTTTTCTCTTCATGCCCGACTTTAAGGATATCCTTCTCCGCTTGTGCAATCCACGCTTCAGCCTTGTCCAGTCTTGCCCTATACCGGGCTTTCCTTGCTTTTTTTCCGCCATCCGCTTTTTGCGTGATTTCCATAACCGGATACGTGCAATACGCATATGACGAAGCTGACTATCCCAAAATTATAAACTCTCGGACTGAAAATGAACATCCATACCTTATATAATATGTAGGTTGCCGACAGGGCTTTTACTGAAAAATAAATTAATGTTGTTTCCATGACTATTGAATTTTAGGGGGTGAAAAACGGTCTTTATACATTCGGGTGATTTCCTCGATGTTGAGTTCTATATGCTCGGCGATGATGTTACTGATATAGCTCGCAATACTTACTTCGGGAGCTATCACATGGAGATAATTCTTTATCTCGTCGTACAGCTTGCGGTTCAGGTATACCTGGATGCGTCCTGGCATGGGGGTATTCACCAGATACTTCTGACGAAAGTTACTGTCACATTCGGGCATATTGCAAGGTTTGGGATTTTTCCGGGCAGTTTCTTTTTCCGTATCCTGCCTTTCATTGTTTTCCTCTTCCGGAACCTCAACCACTATGATATCCTCGTTCTCGATGGCATCAGGAATGTCACCGACCATATACCCCCTGATTTTTTTTCTTCATTCACTTTTACAATTTTCTTTGCCATATCTCAATTACAGGTTAAATTTTACAATCAGTTCGTTTGCCAGTTCCTGCAATCCGCTGCCTTTAAGCTGTCCTGCCGGCGGGGGAAGGAGTGAACATCGGAAATAGGTGCGGGTCCGGGATGAGAGTTCCTTGTCATAGCGACAGAGATCGGGAATCATTGAATCCAGAATTTTCAACCCCTGTTTCTTCATCAGTGCCATATAATTGTCAAGCACTTCGGTATTGCTTCTTTTCTTTACCTTGGTCCAGAACAGGAACACGTCTTTCAAGGGAATGTTCTTCCGGTTTTCCGCACACTTCATAACACTTTTGGCAAAGACAAAACTGCTGTCCATAACGAAATTGTCAGCGGCAATGGGGGTCAATACATAATCCACATTGAATATGGTCTGCAAAACGCCGGATATGTCCATAGACCCCGGCAAATCTATGAAAACGATATCAAAATCTGCTTTTGCCGCCAACTCTCCGGCCACCTGGCGTGCATTCTCCGGCTTTGCCTGCCTGATAGGATAAATCCTGCATCCCCTGAGCCTCTGTTCCTCCAGCAACACCATGTACTTCTTGTTTATCTCCACCATCTCCATGTCCCGTTCCCTCAGATTGAACAGGCTGCGCTGGGTGGCGTCACAATCAACGATAGCCACATTCTTGCCCATCGAATAATTCAGGAGACTGGCAAGTGTTACCAACATTGTACTTTTGCCGACCCCACCTTTCTGGTTGCTGACCGCAACGAATAACGGATTCTTCTTCATAACTGAACTTTTTTAATGGTTTATTACACTATTGTTTTACTTGTCTGTTGTTTGCTTTGTGACAAGGTTTGTTAGTGATATGGTTACTTTGTGCTCACCAACCGGCAAACCGACCAACCGATAGTTATCTGCCCTAACAAAGCAAGTAAACAATCACTGCCCACCTGTTGCAACAAGTGTTTTCGCTAACCGACAATACAACGGACAGCCACTTGATTATTGGTTTGTTTTACCGTTCACGCTGCAAATAAAAGGGTATTTTTTCATACCGGCACTATGTTTCAAGGGAGGTGACGACCTGTGTCATCATTTGTCATCACGTTACATATAACCCGCTATTTTACAATAGGATAAACCGCCATAACTTTGCACCGGCAACGGAACGGATACCGCTGCGGAGGTTTCCCGAAGCCGAAGAATGAGGCTGAAGGTCAAAACAATTTGACGGAAGGAAAATTCATGTTCAAGCGAACATAGCAAGTTGTGTTTTGAGGCACCCGAAATAAATTCGGGCACTCAAAACAACTTGCCGCTCGCCCGACGGCTCGGGAGGGATTCACTCCAAAGTCGTGAATCCGGGACGGAAAATCAGAAACAGGAAACATCAATGCGTATGGAAGAAAACAGAAAGAAAAAATCGACAAAAGGTGTGGGGCGGAAGCCAAAATCCGACCCTGCCGTGCACCGTTATGTCGTACGGTTGAACTCGGAAGAGAACGGGCGTTTCAACATCCAGTTCCAGAAATCCGGATTGAAAGAGCATTCAAAATTTATCAAGGCGATGCTTTTCGGACACGAAATCAAGGTGGTTAAAATCGACAAGGCAACGATGGACTACTACATCCGCCTGACCAATTTCTACCACCAGTTCCAGGGTATCGGCAACAATTACAACCAGACGGTCAAGGCGGTCAAGACCAATTTCGGGGAAAAACGGGCATATGCCCTGCTCCGAAATCTAGAAAAGGCGACCATAGACCTGGTAGTGCTGAGCAAGCGGATTATTATGCTTACCCACGAGTTTGAAGAAGCCTACCTTATCAAAAGGAAAAGGGAGGAAGGATGATATGGTGGCGAAAATCAACAGAGGCGTTTCCCTTTACGGGGCAATCGTCTATAACCAGCAGAAAGTGGATGATGCCACGGCACGTATCATTTACGGGAACCGCATGATTACCGATGTCACGGGCAATCCTGAACAGGTCATGCGGCAGACGATATGGGCGTTCGAGAATTACCTGCTTGCCAACAAGAACACGGAGAAGCCCGTACTGCACATCTCGTTAAACCCCTCATTGGATGACCGGCTGACAGACAGCCAATTTGCCGACCTCGCCAAAGAGTATATGCAGAAGATGGGATATGGCGACCAGCCCTACATCGTATATGTACACGAGGACATCGGCCGCCGGCACATCCATATCGTATCCACCTGCGTGAACGAGAAAGGGGAAAAGATTGACGATGCCTACGAGTGGAACCGCTCGATGAAAGCCTGCCGGGAACTGGAACGGAAGTTCGGCCTGAAACAGGTGGAAGACAAGCGGAAGGAACTGCTGGAACCGTATCTCAAAAAAGCGGACTACCAAAGCGGTGACGTGAAGAAACAAGTATCCAATATCGTCAAGAGCGTATTCGGTACCTACCGTTACCAGTCTTTCGGAGAATACAGCGCGTTGCTTTCCTGTTTCAATATCGAGGCGAAGCAAGTGAAAGGCGAATTTGGTGAAGTACCCTATAACGGTATCGTCTATACCATGACAGATGATACGGGAAAACCGGTATGCACACCCATCAAGTCTTCCCTTATCGGTAAACGCTACGGTTACGAAGGGTTGGAAAAACGTATCGGTTACAACGCCCGCGAGTATAAAGCAAAAAAATGGCAACCGAAGATACGGAACGAGATTGCCCTTGCCATGCACGGCTGCCGTGGCAACAGAGAGGAATTTGTCCGTCTGCTTGCCAACAAAGGCATAGACGCGGTGTTCCGTGAAAACGATGAAGGACGCATCTATGGAGCGACCTTCATCGACCACAAGAACCGCGAGGTCTATAACGGCTCCCGACTTGGCAAGGAGTTCTCGGCGAATGCCTTTGAACGGCTCTTCAATAATCCTGACAACATCCCCAATGTGGATGCCCACATGCCGGACATCGGTCTGCAAAGCGGATTCTCCTCCGATATGGAAAGCGCCATCGAACAGGCTTTCGGTATATTCGCCATGGAGCAGAACGGTCCCGACCCACAGGAAGAGGCTCTTGCCCGAAGACTGCAACGTAAAAAGAAGAAGAAACGCCGCTCACGCGGAATTTCCTAATTACCGATTTTTCTAATATTAAAATTAGTTCATTATGCAACAGGAAGATGATTTGAGAGGACTGGCCAAAGTCATGGAATTCATGAGAGCTATCTCCATTGTGTTTATTGTCATTCACGTGTACTGGTTCTGCTACCGGTCATTTGTGGATATGGGTATAAATATAGGTGTGGTCGACAGGATACTGCTCAATTTCCAACGGACGGCAGGACTGTTCAGCAACTTGCTTATAACGAAAGTATTTGCCGTCATATTCCTTGCCCTCTCATGCCTGGGTACCCAAGGAGTGAAAAATCAGGAGATGACATGGGGCAGGATATACGCCGCTTTCCTTTCGGGATTGGTGCTGTTTTTCATGAACTGGTGGATGCTTGACCTGCCATTCTGCCCGACGGCCAACGCTGTCATATATACGGTAACACTTACCGCAGGATATATCCTTCTCTTGATGTCGGGTATGTGGATCAGTCGTATGCTGAAACACAACCTTATGGAAGATGTCTTCAATACTGCCAACGAGAGTTTCATGCAGGAAACAAGGCTTATGGAGAACGAGTATTCCGTCAACTTGCCCACGAAGTTTGTCTATCAGGGCAAGGAATGGGACGGATGGATCAACGTTGTAAACGTTTTTCGTGCGTCCATCGTACTGGGAACGCCCGGTTCGGGGAAAAGCTATGCAGTGGTAAACAATTACATAAAACAGCAGATTGAGAAATCCTTTGCCATGTATATTTATGATTACAAATTTCCGGATTTGTCCGAGATTGCATACAACCATTTGCTTAAGCACAAGGAGCATTACAAGGTAAGACCGGAGTTCTATGTCATTAATTTTGACGATCCGAGGCGCAGCCACCGCTGTAATCCTATCAATCCCAAGTTCATGGCGGATATTTCCGATGCTTATGAAAGTGCCTACACGATAATGCTCAATTTGAACAAGACCTGGATACAGAAGCAGGGTGATTTTTTCGTGGAATCACCGATTATCCTGCTCGCGGCAATCATCTGGTATCTGCGAATTTACAAGGACGGCAAGTATTGCACCTTCCCTCACACGATAGAATTCCTTAACAAGCCGTATGCTGATATTTTCACGATTCTCACCTCTTACCCGTCCCTCGAAAACTATCTTTCCCCCTTTATGGATGCCTGGCAGGGCGGAGCACAAGATCAGTTGCAGGGCCAGATAGCGAGTGCTAAAATCCCGCTTTCGAGGATGATTTCACCGCAGCTTTATTGGGTCATGACAGGCGATGACTTCACGTTGGATTTGAATAATCCTGAACATCCGAAAATCCTATGTGTGGGAAATAATCCGGACAGGCAGAATATCTACTCGGCGGCTCTCGGTCTGTATAATTCCCGTATAGTGAAACTGGTAAACAAGAAAGGACAGTTGAAATCCTCCATCATCATAGATGAGCTACCCACGATATATTTTCGGGGTATTGACAATCTGATAGCCACCGCCCGAAGCAACAAGGTGACAGTCTGTCTCGGCTTCCAGGATTTCTCCCAGCTGACCCGTGACTACGGTGAAAAAGAGGCGAAGGTAATCCAAAATACGGTCGGCAATATATTCAGCGGCCAGGTGGTAGGTGAAACCGCAAAGAGCCTTTCCGAGCGGTTCGGTAAAATCCTGCAACAAAGGCAATCCATCTCCATCAACCGGCAGGATACATCCACCTCCATCAACACGCAGTTGGATTCTCTGATACCGGCATCCAAAATAGCCAATCTTTCGCAGGGAACATTCGTGGGCAGCGTGGCGGACAATTTCGGAGAAGAGATAGAACAGAAGATTTTCCATGCGCGGATTATTGTCGACAGTGAAAAAGTGGCGGCGGAAACAAAAGCCTACAAGAAGATACCCGTCATCAACGAGTTCAAGGACGAGGACGGCAACGACATCATGCAGCAACAGATAGACCGCAACTATTCACGCATCAAGGCTGACGTACTGCAGATCATTGAGGAAGAGATGGCAAGGATAGCCAATGATCCGGATCTGAAACACCTGATTCCGCAGAAGAAAGATGATAAAAAAAACGAATAGAACAAGTCCGCTTTTTTATTTCAGCCTGCAAAGGTAGTCCCGTGCCCGCCTGGATTGAGCAAGGCCAAGCCCTACGGGTTTTCCGGAAAAAATCTTCCGCGCTCCGCTTGCGGTATTTTTCCGGAAAGCCTTGCACAATCCGGCACGGGACAGTGATGCAGGCAAGAAATAAAATATCGGCTCACGAGCCGGTGAATGTTTAACTGAATAAAAGAAATATGGCTATGGGCAGAACAAGAGTGGTCAATATCCGCAAGGAAACCTGTGACGTGTACATTGGCAGGGCTGGATATGGCAAGGACGGTTATTTCGGGAATCCGTTCAGACTGGAAGCAACGATGGCAAAAGGCAGTACGCTTGGCCGATACAGGAAATACTTTTATCATCGCCTGAGTACGGATAAAGAGTTCCGCAAGCGGATCGGGAATTTGCAGGGCAAGACATTGGGATGTTTCTGCAAACCGGATCCTTGTCATGGGGACATCATTAAAGAATACCTGGACTGGATGGCTGAAAATGCGAATGAAGCAATCGTCATCGGGCAAATCCATTGGAAAGGATGTGTCTATCCCGTCAGGGAAATAGATGCCGGCAACCATATATTCAGGGTGTCAGTGGAGAGCCTGCGGAATGAACTGGCAAACGATATGCGTAACAGTATATATGAGGCAATGGAAGCCAGCGAAGAGATTGACGGTTACTGTACGGATGAAGAGTTGTGTACGCTGTCAGATACCGATTTGTATAAAATGTATTGTTGAACGAATTATAATGACAAATGAATTATGAGGAAAAGAAGCAATTTCACACCGATGAATAGATTCCATGAGATTATCGACCATTACGGTCTGAAACTGATGGAAGTAGGTGTCAATCACCTGAGAATATTCTCCGAAGGACGGAAACTTTTTGATTATTATCCGCTCCGGATGAAACTCTTCGACTACCGGCAATGGCAACAATTGACTTACCCGTCTTTCCTTAACGGTACGGACAAATGGGAAACGGAACTTGACGGCATCATCCAAAGACTGCTGGTATCACCGCAATAAACTTGAAAGTATGAAGGAAAACAATAATATGCCGCTCGTTTGGAACAACATTCCCGAATGGGCGATTTTTGCATTGGAGTACGGCATTGAAGAAGAATTGTTCCTTACCGATGAAGACAAGAATCTGATAACCCGATTCATCGGTGAAAATTTTCCGAACGGATATACCATGTCGGTGGATTGGGAAGCATACAGAGAGTTTGATGCTTACCCGGCCTTTGGGAAACCATGTAAAACGTATGAAGTGACTTTTATAACAGCATAAACCGATTTGAAATGAAAAAGATAATATTGAGTGAATACAATGCCATCCCGGAAAATTACCGTGGAATCTGGACTGTAGAACGTTGGGACTTGCCGGATTGGGCGGAAATACGAGAAAAATATATCGGCAAGCGCACCATGATGGTCAATGACAATGGCACGTGTCTGTTGGTTGAAGGAATAGGCTTTGAAATTGTGGATGACAGTACATGGAAAAAGCCCGATGAAGTCAGACAGGAAATAGGAGGTCTTTATCTGAAGTTCTACAGTGAGCAAGGATGTGAACCTCATTATGCGGACTGTGTCATCAGATGGTGTGACACACTGGAAACAGTAGAAGTAAGGATCGCTTTGGCTATGGATTCCGACACGGAAAAGGATGACGAGATATTCTTCTACTGCAATAGTCTGGAAGACTTGAAATCATTGACGGACAAAGATGGGGAGGATTTTACTGTTGCCGGATGCCTCGATTTCGGAATATACGAAGAATTGCTACAAACAACTTAAAATTACCGGATATGAAAATCAAATGTCAGGAACACTACGACAAGGTGGCGGAATACGCCAAAAGTATTGGTGACACAACCTTTCAGAATTGCATTGAACGCCTCAAACAATGGGAGAAGAACTCTGGCGGCAGGTATGAAATTGAACTATATTACGATTTCGCTCCGTATTCATTCGGATTTGCGGAAAGGACACCGGATGGAAGAAACGGCATTGTGGGTGGATTGCTCTACCACGGCAGACCGGATGAGTCTTTTGCCGTAATGATGGAACCATTTCACGGCTGGAGCATACATACAAAAATTTTTATACCACAAGTTAATCTGCAATTGCGTGAAAAACAGTGAAAAACGGTAAAGTCAAAAAAAACCACCCCTGTTACAGCTATTTTAGCAGGGGTAGATTTATATTTTGGGTGCATTATGCACATTGTCCTTACTATTTTTACACACTATTATGCTACATATTATGGTGGATTCATAATAGATTTCCTTCAGTATCTTTTAAGGAAATCTATTACATTAATGATTGATATGCCATCCGCATTCACATGAGAAGGGGTCAAACCTCCCACAATGACTATTTTAGGAAATCCATCTTTGATATGACGAAGGGAATTGGTTTCCTGGTCGATTTTTTCTTGAGTGGGCATATCAAGTGCAGACTGTATGTACACACGTTTATCCCCACTATTGCAAATGAAATCCACTTCCAGCAGTTTTCGCATTTTCCTTCCATCATCATTTGTTATTCTTACCTCAACTTGCCCTATATCAATCTGAATACCCTCTGATGCGCAGCTCGTTATATATGATATTTTCCATCAGATGACCACCATCAATCTGACGGTAGTTCAGACGGGCATTACGTAGTCCTACATCTTCAAAATAGTATTTTGAAGGCGTGTTGATGTAATGCTTTCCTTTAATGTCATATCGAATGGCTTTTTTCCAACATAAAAGCATCCTGTAACATTCCAAGATAACTCTGTATGGTTGTATCTGAAATACTATGGCCTTTACGGACTTGAATGTATTTTCAAGGTTTGTCGGATTGGTCAGGCAGCCTATATTGAAGCGATAATATCTATAAGCTCACTCAAATCATCATCGTTCCTAATGTTGTAACGCTCTTTTTTATATCGCGTATATAAGTTCCTTGGAACAAGGATTTGAGATAATTTTCTTTTTTCTTTTTTATTTGAAAAAGATACGACCTGTGGCATTCCTCCATAAATCATATAATCCTGTAGGGCAGAAAGTTCATTTGTGTACTGTCCTGCCTTGAGAAATTCCGAAAAACTCAGTGGATGGACTCTGATTTCATACCTCGGCCACGAAATTCAGTTTTTACATCACTGGACAACATCCGGCTATTGCTTCCTGTCACGTATACGTCCGCATTTTTAATTTTCAGATAGCTGTTGAGTACATCTTCAAACTCAGGAACAAGTTGTATTTCATCCAATAGGATGTAATACATATCGTTATCTGTGATATGCCCATCGATGTAATCCAATAATATGTCCGGCTCTCTGAGGTGTTTACTACGTCGGTCTTCCAAATCAACCTGAATAATGTGCTCTTCATTCACACCGTTTTCAAGTAATGATTGTTTGAACAATTCAAATAGAAGATACGATTTTCCACAACGGCGTACACCGGTAATGATCTTAATCATTCCCGTTGTGCATCACACTTTTCAGCTCCTTGTAAATATTTATCCCTTGGTATAATCATGTTGCAAAAGTAGTGAAAATTATCAATATTGCAGCCATTCTATTGGAGAAAAATGGGAAAAATACCAATTTTCTCCAATAGAGGGCGGGTGTAAGCGAATCCTTGTTCATTATTTGCCCGCATTCATTAAAAATGAACAACCATAAATGAGCGAACAAAAACATTTTTTCATGTATTATCGTTCTGCAAGAGTAATCATTTTCTGATTACTTACGCAAAATGATTGCAATTTTCTTAGACTAAATGTGCATTTTTCCATATTCCTCCATGAAAACCATCATAAGCACGCTTCGCTTGTCAAGTCCCTTCAAAGAAGGTAACTCCGGAGGGACGATACCTTTCACGTTCAGGCTCCGGTTTTCGTACAAAAAATTCCCTGCGGTAATTTTTCTTCGAAAAAACGTTCCGGTATCGCCGTCCGAGTTGGTGTAAAGGTCGGGACTTAGCAAGCGAAGCGACCTACGACGCATAGGACAAAAACCATAAAAAACAATCCGGCGGCGGTATTTTTGCCGACATTTGATGTCCCAATGGATTACGCCGTCAACACATCAACCGCACGTAAAATTCTCATCCAGTCTTATGGGAGCGGCAGAAGGAAGCGGGGACTAAAGACAGCTCGCTCTCCACTCTGCATAATACAGTTTTCTCTTTATCGGCTTCGTGTCGTTTGCGGCTTTTCCACCCTTTCCCATTTTCCTGTTCCGCCTTTTTTTTTGTTTTTGGCTTTCCTTCGCGTATTTCTCTTTATCGGACCCGGCACGTTTTCACACTTTTATCCTTGATTCTTTCCGTTTTTCCGCCTATGCTTTTCTCCTCTGCGGTGAAATTTAATATCCGATGAAACAGATAGTACAACGCATTGAGACATAG
>VOFB01002932.1_pt1 | contig 11487 bp, 14 predicted proteins | sample 5384141 | NCBI WGS metagenome assembly VOFB01 (sample SAMN12384721, study PRJNA508395) | human gut metagenome | isolation source: healthy gut A | host: Homo sapiens
TGCGGCACAGCCTACTAGCCAAAGCATTCAACCTGCAACCTGAGGTATTTCTCCTGTTGTTCTGCACACCCCTTGCACCAACCGGGGAGACACTGACAAGGTACTTGTTCCCTTCAACGCATCTTTCAACATCGAGTTTAGCTCAAAGTCAGCGAGGGTTGTCAATCCACCGGTTTCATGCTCGCTTCCAGCCCCAGCATCTCTCGAGCATTGGCACCGAGGAGCTCCGTGACATGGTCACCCAGAAATAATATGCGCCAGCGCGTCCACTCTGCATCGACATCCAGCAGCGTGGATACTCGGTATGAGGTCTGCTCATTCGTGATATTCTTCTGGATAAGCAGATGCGAGTCGGCCAGTGCTTGACGATGATCTGCGCTGTGTGGGTGATCTGCAGAGCATCTGGTGCATGCTTTTTGCGCTCTGTTTGAGCATTCTCACCGATGCGGCTGGGCGCCTTTGCCGGATACGCCGCTGCTCGATCTCATCGTAGATGACCGTGAAGTACACAATCATATCAGCCTGGCGTTCTTGATTGCCAGCGTATTTGGCTCAATTCACCGCCAAACGTTTTGCCAACAGCAGTTCCTCCACCGGAGTTTGTAAATATAAAACTCCACGCTGTCTGGCAAGCTGGCCAGCAGGCGCATAGTATGGCGCAAGTCGCCCAGACTTTAGGCATATTCAAAAAATCCAGTATTACCGGAGAATGCGCCTGTTCAGCTCCTCAAAGCTTTCGGAAGGTCTAGGTCGAAATACCTCTGCCTTATCGGAGGCCAGTACATAGGGCCGATGCTTTTCAGCCTGCAGGTACTCTTGTCCGCTCCTGAGAGAGGTGGATGGGTCCAGCTCTTCCCTTGCCTGCTGTCAAAGGTGATGATATCTTCCCACAGTATCACGTATTTCCCTTGAGCTTAGAGATCGGGATCCATCCGCTGTTCAGTCTCATCCAGCTCTGCATCATTCGTCCTCATGGCTTTTCCAGCCGCTTGATCAGGTCAGCGAAAGGTCTTTTTGCGGTGTAATAAAGATCGCGGCTGTCGGAGGCAGCAGAGAAGGCCGCTGTCCAGTTGGGCGGCACCATCAATCGCATTGGAAGCTTCTCCCAGCGAATCAACGCTTTTGGGCATCATCTCCGCTTGGCGGCGCATGGCTCTGGGAGATGCGCTTTCCCGGATGAATAGAGGCATTCGCTGGCACCTTACGGCAGGCCCGCCAGCGTCCTCCTCTTCGCCCAATCGGGAGCTGGCATCCTCGATCTCCTGTACTGATAACTCAATGAATCGATGCTGTTTTCACCCTCATCAGTGATGATGGCATCCAGCTCCTTTTGGCCTTGATAAGCTCCCGGTAAACGGCATAATCTCCTGATACACCGCTTACGTTCTGGCATCAGGATACCCTCATGGCGGGCCGGATTCAACAGGCCTACGGAATCGTGCTGGCCGTTGATATTTGATGGGCCCACCGCACAGTTCCCCGCAAGATAGGCTGCTGCCCAGGCGGGCATTCCGTTGAAGTCTGGCAGGTGCTCTTGCCCTCGGCAGTGTCTCACGGCTCAGGGTCAGCGCTGCAGGCGCTCAGCCCCCCGCCTTTTCAGGCTATCCAGCACTGCAGGCGGAACTCATCAAATACCGCCCGGATGACTGCTTTACGGCCCCGTACGCACCGGTCAGCATAGAATTGCGGTTGCCCAGAATGGCATTGATGAAGTCGATCGAGGAATAGATTTGCCCGCACCAGTCTCGCCAATGAGACATTCAGGCCCTTCTCCAAAATGCACGTTGGCCTTCTGGATAGCTGCAGCATTTTCAATTGCAGACTGCTCAACATATTCATTCTCTCCTGCCTTCTTCTGCCCGATGCCAGTACTGACTCATTTGGAAGTAGTGCTGCGTCGCTCAAGGCAGGCCACAATCGAAAGTATCGTCACCAGAAAGGTACCAGCCACATTTTCCACTTGAGTGCGTAAAACACCTCGCAGGCTGCATTGGCCATGCCGGAATAGCATTTGACAAGCACCACATGAAAGCACAAAGTCTACTCCCAAAACCAAGTTCATGGAGATGGTCTCAAACCAGGCCTGCATCTTGGGGTTTCAGTGCCTCGCTGTGACTTAAAACATAAGCAGTATGAAATTGGTGAGTAGCGAAGCTTGGCCAAGGATTCATCTCCCGGATGTCATGAGGAGATGGTTGCCTATAATGGCATCAGAGCCTCCTTGCTCAGGTACTCAACAGGAGTCTCCTGCCGGCTGATGGGATTCTGGATCAGACTGCTGGATGGCCTCTTGCCTTATTGCTCTTGCTTTGTGTTATCCCTCATGGCTGGTGCGTCCATGGCGATCTTCTCCCTTCATGTTTGTATGTCATCTGCCGCGCAGTTTCCTCAGTCAATGGCGCGAACTGGTCAGCCTTGCTGAAGGTATTAAATTTGCACGACCTGGTCGAACAGCCACTTGCCTCCGCAATCGCTCCGGCTTTTACAGGAATAGCGCATCCCCCATCTGGCTGATAAAAACTTGCTTCATCTGCCACCTACAGAGGTTGATGCGCTCACTGCGCAAAACCATGGCCGGGCTGGCAGAGGCTGTAAAGGGGCAGATGGGCGTAGCAACGTGCCCTTGGTCTGAGAATCAGGGGTCGGCCCGCCTGCCGCCAGAGAATAAGCGGTCAGGCCGGTAGGCGTGCCACAATGGCTTCCATCGCAGTAATATTTCACAGGACATCGTCACAATAGATACTGAAATCCACTGCCTCACGCAGGCGGCCGCCAGTCCATAACCATCATTCCAGGGCACCAGCCGCAGCTATCATCCCGGCACACGGACATAGAGCAGCATCCGAGATTTATCCAGAAAATATTCACCCCGGGCTGGCAGGAAGCAGCTGAGCATCGACCTCACGGTAGCCAGGAAAGCCACCCAGCCCCAGATTGGTGCCGGGATGGGCTTTCAGTATTCCAGTGAAGGTCGCCTCGTGCCAGAGAACCTTGCCTTACTATCCTGTTATTGTCCCGATATGGAATTATACCTTGTCCACTTTACCGAAATTCAGGAGCAGATTAAGAAAACTGCCGAGAGGATTTGTTTACCGTAATAATGCGCAGGTTTATGATACGGCTGGCTGACGCTGCGGCGGATATGTCAGGCGCGGGCGCGCTGATTACCGGAGAGAGTCTCGGTCAGGTCGCAAGCCAGACGCTGGGCGCTTTGAGTGTTACCGATGAGCTTTCGCGGCATATAGTTCTTCGCCCTCTTATTGGTATGGATAGGATGAAATAGTGGCTGTGTCGCGTAAAATCGATACGTTTGAAACGTCGATTTTGCCGTATGAGGACTGCTGCACGGTGTTTACTCCGCGTCATCCCAAAACAAGACCCGTGCTGTCCGGAGATACTTGAAGAAGAGAAAAAGCTTGATATTCCCTCACTTGTTGAAAATGCGGCCAAAAGTATGACCGCCGTGAAAAATAGATTAAAGGAGTAAAATATGAAAAGTAAAGCAAAAAGCCATTTGATAGCGGCGGCAGTCACACTTGTTGTAGCCGCAGTAGGTTTTTATTTCACGCTTCCGGCTATTTCTATCCATAATCCGACTCTGCTTTTGGATATTGTAGTGCTGGTGTCGATATATTATGTCGTATTTTTGATAGCGTCAAAGCGTGGCAGCGGAGTTATTATGCCTCATGAGGTAAAGCCGATGCTGAAAATGCTCAGGATTCCGGTTATAGTTGCTGCATGCGCCGCGGCAATATATATTATCGGCTCGCTTACAGGCGCTGTAATTTTAATGCGGGCAGATACAGGGAGCTTTTTGACGGTTGAAACAGGCGATTTTCAGGAGGATGTCGACGCTATATCCTATAATCAGATCCCCACGCTGGACAGCGCCAGCGCCATTCGTCTTGGTGATAAAAGCTCGGAGAGCTGTCCGACATGGTGAGCCAGTTTTCCGTCATGGAGTATTACTACACTCAGATAAACTACAACGGCACGCCCGTGCGCGTTACTCCTCTGGAATATGTCGATGTGTTTAAGTGGTTTAACAATGTTAAGGACGGTATCCCCGGATATATAATGATTAACATGGTAAGTCAGGATGTGTCGCTTGTTCGCTTTTCGGATATCGGGTGCGACAATATGAAATATTCGACAGCCGAGCATTTTCAGCGCAACCTATACAGGCATCTGCGGTTTAGTTATCCGACATATATTTTTGAGGAGCCGACCTTTGAGGTGGATGACAGCGGTGTTCCCTATTAGGGTGTGTCCAAGAGTGGAGTACAGAATCGGCTTATACGGAGGACGCGATATCGGCGGGAGTAGTGCTTGTCAATGCTATTGACGGTTCCAGTCAATACTATCCGGTCAGCGAGGTACCCACCTGGATTGACCGTGTTTATAACGCCGATCTTATAATAGAGCAGTTTGACTATTACGGCACATTGCGCCACGGTTATTGGAACTCTGTTTTCGGTCAGAAAGACTGCCGCAAGACGACCGACGGCTATAACTATGTGGCACTGGATGACGATGTGTATATATGTATACGGGCGTTACTTCTGTTGCCGCCGACCAGTCCAATATCGGTTTTGTTCTTACAAATCAGAGGACAAAAGAAACAAAGTTTTATGAAATAGCGGGCGCTGACGAATTTTTCTGCAATGCGCTCGGCTGAGGGAGAGGTACAGAACCTGCGTTACGAATCCACATTTCGCTGCTGCTCCATGTCGGAAACGAGCCGACATATTTTGTCGCGTTGAAGGATAATGCGGGACTTGTAAAGATGTACGCCATGGTAAATGTACGTCAGTACCAGATTGTGGCGACAAGGACAGACGCTGCGAGTGTGAGGAAAATTATATCAAGCTGATACGCAGTGAGGGTATAACGACAAGGATACCTCCGGGGCTGTGGAACTGACCGCAGTCATAGAGGATATAAGAACGGCGGTTATAGACGGAAATTCCTACTATTATTTCAGGCTTGCGGGCTCTGATAAGTATTTTACTGCAAGCGTCTCTTCAAACAGTGAGATTGTGACATATAATGTGGGTGACAACGTCACAGTACGTTATAACGAAAGCGAGTTGTCGGTAATACCTGCTCTTGAAATTCTGCGTGCCTGAGAAAAAGAAATTGTTTAAGGCTTATTTATCTGTTGCTTATTTTTATTTCGCCGGGGAAGATTATATCCCCGGCGTTTTTATGAAAAAAACTTTTAAAAAGTATTGACAAATGTTTTACCGTTTGTTATTATTATATGGCATTCACAAAACGGACATGCGGGTGTAGCTCATCTGGTAGAGCGCAACCCCAAGGTTGGTGCGAGGTAGCGAGCCTCGTCACCCGCTCCAACAGGCGAGGCTAAGAAGCCACGCTGGTTATTATTATCCCACTAAAACAAAAGCGGACAACTTCGGTTGTCCGTTTTGTTTTAGGAGCATATTTGCTAATTTGTGACCGAAAAAATATTTTGAATATAGAATGATAGTGATTAAACAAAGTGTTTGTTGGAAATAATAACTATTGTAAAAACATGTTTTAAATATTTTTACGGAGTGTGAAAATTAAAATGATAAAAAAGAGGCGATATTTACTATGCCGATCTGTCGCCTGTTGTGGGCAGCGAACAGGGGCGGACTGCGTCCCGTGTTGATTGTTCAGAACGATGTCGGCAACCGATACAGCCCGACGGTTTTGCCGCCGCAATTACGAGTCAGGTGAATAAATCAAAGCTACCTACCCATATAGAACTTAACGAGCGCTACGGCCTTTCAAAGGAATCGGTAATCCTGCTTGAACAGGTGCGCACGATAGATAAAGCACGGCTCAGAGAAAAATGGGACATATAGATAATCAAACAATGGATATGGTTAACAAAGCAATTTCCGTAAGCTTCGGACTTTAAAGTTACTTATTCCGATAAAAATCCCCGGCTGTTTTTCAGCCGGGGATTTTATATCTTATGAGCTGCGTCTCTTACGGTTTAAATATTTTTCATCCATGTATGCGGATAACCTTGTTCAGATTCCGTATCGCCAAAAGAAGTATAGCCGATTTCTTTCGATAAAAGCCGACAGCGCGTTGCTGAGCATGTATATGCCATGCGTCCGCCTTTTTCTCTGATGATATTTTCTGCGGCATACACGATTTTAGCACCCAGTCCGTTTTTTCTCTGTTCCTTTATTACGGCTATTCTGCCTATAATATATCTATTTTGTGTCTTGTCAAAAAAACTCTTGCAGTTGCCACGGCTTTGTTTTCAATGTATGCCACAAGATGCAGTGAGGCATTGTCGTCACTGTCAAATTCGTCGTGAAATCCTGCTCGTCAACAAAAACCGCAATTCGTATATCTTTAGCGTCCTGCGGCAGTACGTCAAACACTTTAATGTCCATAAGTCCTCCCAATTCTCACTATATATCATATTTTACTATAAAACTGTCGGTTTGACAAGTATCGCCGCATGATAGATAATAGTTTATATGTGTAAAAGGTCTGTTTTTGTATGCAATACAGTCTTGTTTTGTATTGCCGTTTGTATTATAATCCATATCATAACGGTATAGGCGGTTAATATTATGAAAATTCTTAATTTCGGTTCCTGCAATATTGATTATGTTTATTCGGTTGAGGTATCGTGCGTCCGGGTGAGACAGCGGCTGCCCTCAGGCTGGAGCATTTGCCGGAGGAAAGGGTCTTAATCAGTCAATAGCGCTTGCAAAGAGCGGGCGCGGAGGTTTTCATGCCGGCTGCATCGGAGGACGGGCAAATGCTGCGCAAACTCCTGCGGGACAGCGGCGTCAATCTGAAATATCTGAAAACCGTAGAGAATAGGACAGGTCAGGCGGTTATTCAGGTTGACGCGCACGGCGAAAACAGCATACTGCTGTACAGCGGTGCAAACTATGCCGTTACACGTGATTATATTGATGAGGTGCTGAATGATTTTTTCAGCGGGTGATTTTTTGCTGATTCAAAATGAGATAAGTGAGCTTCCTTATCTGATAGAAATGGCGTATGCAGCGGGTATGCGTATTATATTTAATCCGTCGCCGTTTCAGCAGACTCTCAGAAATATAGACTTAAATCAGGTATCTTATCTGATTTTAAACGAGATAGAGGCGGAGGGCTTTTCAGGGCTTTCGAGCCTGAGGAATTTTTAATTTGGTCACGCATGAATTATCCTAATACGCGTGATAATTCTTACATTGGGTAAAAACGGAAGTATTTATTTTGACGGACAGACGCGTATAAAACAAAATGCATTTTGCGTAAAGCGGTGAACACCACTGCGGCGGGCGATACTTTTACAGGTTACTTTGCAGCCGGTATTTTCAGTGGCAAGTCGGTGGAAAAATCACTGCGCCTTGCGTCATGCGCCGCGGCAATAGCGGTGTCGAGAAAGGGCGCCGCTCCGTCTGTGCCGACCATGGAGGAAGTAAAGGAAAGCCTTGAAACGATGCAACTCTGCGCGTGTTCCGATATAGAACAGAAAAAACGAACGGTTAAGCGTATTTTGAAAACCATTTGAGTTACGCTACGCTTGGAGGGCTTGCCGCGCAACTTGGATGTGCCGTCTTATACCGGCAGATGGCTTAAAAACAATATTGGCGAATCCTTTTCTGAGCTTTTGCTCAGCACGCGCTGCCGCACGCTTGCCGCTTTGCTAAAGGAGACGGGCTTTGCGTCTCTGAACTGATAGCGCGCACCGGATATAATAACGAAAGCTTTATGAAAAGCGTTTTACAGAGAATATGGCTGTACTCCGCTTGAATACAGAAAAAAAAGCAGGACGAAAAAACATGACAAATGAACAGTATTTGAAAAATCTTAAAGTTCCGACGGGACAAATAGACATTGTGCTTGATACGGACGCACACAATGAAATTGACGACCAGTTTGCCATTGCGTATATGCTAAAGTATAAGAATAAAGCTGAACGTAAAGGGTATTTACGCTGCGCCGTTTTATAACAGCCGTTCAAGCGGACCGGAGGACGGCATGCTGAAAAAGCTATGATGAAGTTGTGCGCTTGCTCAAGCTTGCGGACGAGAATGAGCTGTGTAAAAGAGTACTGCATGGTTCACGCGGGTATTTAAAAGGATGAAAAAACGCCGGTCATTCTCCCGCTGTAAACGACCTTGTGAGTATTGCGTCATCTTACAGTCCGAAAATCCGCTTTATGTCGTGGCAATCGGTGCTGTTACAAACATTGCGTCCGCACTGCTGCTTAATCCTGAAATTGCTGATAATATCGTTATTGTATGGCTTGGCGGTCACGCACGGCACTGGCATGATACAAAGGAGTTTAATATGATGCAGGACATTGCCGCAGCACGTGTTGTTATGGGCAGCAGTGCGCCGTTTGTTCAGCTTCCATGCTTTGGTGTAGTGAGTGAATTTTCTGTGTCGGCACCCGAACTCAGACACTGGCTTTTCAGGTAAAAATCCGCTTGCGGACTACCTGTGCGAAAATACCGTGCGCGAGGGAGAACGCTGTAAGGCGTCTATGGCGTGGACGCGCGTAATCTGGGACGTTACCGCGATTGCATGGCTGTTAAATGAAGAAAAACAGGTTCATGTACTCGCAAATCACCGATACACTCCTGCCTGATTATAATTTTAAATATGAGAGGCATCCGCTGAAAAAGAAGATGTGCTATGTTACGAATATCAATCGTGACAGGCTGATGACTGATCTGTTTTTGAAGCTACCGATAAGTAAAGATCTGTATAAATAATTCCCCAGCATATTGTTGCGGGGGAATTTTACATGTAGATTTTGCCGCACTCCTTTTACAAAAATCATTGATTTATATTTAAGTATATATTATAATATACTTTACAACTATACACTTTTGCAAATGAGGAATTATGATGTCAGATAAAATTGATATATACGAAACAAAAAATCCACTGCGGCTGTATCCGTTGCTTGCCACACGCGGACTTGTGGTAATGCCGGACGTTAAGGTCAGCTTTGACGTAGGCAGAAAAAGCTCTGTAAGAGCAATTGAAACGGCTATGCATAACGGTCGTATGCTTGTTCTTTCATCACAAAAGGATATTTCGGAGGACGAGCCTGCGTCTGATAATATGTTTGATATCGGTACGCTTGTCAAGATTAAAGCAGGTGGTTAAAGTAAACGAGAACAGCCTGCGTGTGCTGGTTAAGGGTGTTGACCGTGTTCAGCTTACGCAGATTTACAGTGACAGGGGCTGCCTCAATACGTATGCCATGCGCCTTGACGAGTTGCCCGGTACAGCTGTCAGTGTTGAGCAGAAAGCGTCACTTCGCATGCTTAAGGAGCTTTTTTGAAGAGTACAGCGAATATATCCCAAGACCAGGTGAGGACGTGTTCGCCTCGGTTGTTGCGGAAAATGACCTCGGTGTTTTGTCGGATATCATAGCCGGTAATACGTTTATGGGTTACGATATAAAGCAGAAGCTGCTGGAAATGATAAATCCGTATGAGCGTGCTGCGTTTCTTATTGACAGTCTGCAGTCGGAAATTGAAGTTCTGAAAATGGAGCGTGAGATTGCCCTTCGCGTAAAAAGAGCAGATTGACAGCAATCAGCGTGAGTACTATCTGAAAAGAGCAGCTAAAGGCAATCCGCAGCGAGTTGGGCGAGGACGAGCAGTATGACGATTCTCTGGGTGATTACAGTAATAAAATAGAAGCGTTAAACGCTTCAGAGGGAAGTAAAGGAAAAGCTTTATAAGGAGTTGGAACGGCTGAGTAAAATGCCGCCCATGTCTCATGAGGGCTCAGTTATCGAAACGTATCTTGACACTGTGCTGGATATGCCGTTTGGTGTAAAGACTCAGCTAAATACCGACCTGTCTCTCTTGCCGAAAATGTGCTTAATAAAGACCATTACGGTATGGAAAAAGGTCAAGCGCCTTGTGCTGGAACATCTTGCGGTGCGCGCTCTGAGCGGAGACCGAGGGCAGATTCTTTGTCTTGTCGGACCTCCCGGTGTGGGTAAAACGTCGGTTGCCAAAAAGCATTGCAAAGGCTATGAACAGAACTTATGCTCGCATTGCTCTGGGCGGTGTGCGCGATGAGGCGAAATCCGCGGTCACCGCCGTACATATATAGGGTCTATGCCGGGAAGGATTGCCGCCGCTGTGCGTAAAGCGGAGTATGAATCCGCTGTTGCTTCTTGATGAAATAGACAAGCTTTGTTCCGATTTTCACGGCGACCCCCTGCCAGCGCACTGCTGGAGGTGCTTGACGGGGAACAAACGCAATAAACTTTGAAGATCATTATCTTGATATACCGCTTGACCTGTCCGATGTGTTTTTTATAGCGACCGCAAATACAGCTTTGATACGATTCCCGCGCCCGCTTTTTGGATCGTATGGATATTGTTGAAATTTCAAGCTATCTTTGATACTGAAAAGACAAGTATTGCCGAAAGTTTCTTATTCCGAAGCAGCTTTAAGGCAGCGGGTCTTAAAGCGTCGCAGGTGCGTTTTGACAAGACGGCGGTGCCGGAGATAATCTCATGCTACACAAGAGAATCGGGTGTGCGTGAGCTTGAACGAAAAATCTCGAGATTATGCGCCGCGCTGCGCGCATAATAGTATCCGGAGAGAGCAAATCGGTGCGGATCAGCGCTAAAAATATTGAAAAATTTCTCGGTACTCGCAAATTTCGGATGAACCGCTGTATGAGGACGGAATGATAGGCGTTATCAACGGCCTTGCCTGGACAAGTGTGGGCGGCGAGCTTTTTTTAAACGTTGAGGTTTCGGTGCTGGAGGGCAGCGGAAAAATTGACTGCACCGGCAGCTTGGGCGATGTGATGAAGGAAAGCGTGCGTGCGGCGGTGTCTTATATCCGTTCGGTAGCATCTATACTATGATATTGATGCGGATTTTTATAAAACCGTGATATACATATGTTCACTTCCCTGAGGGCGCCGTGCCAAAGACGGACCTTCTGCGGAATTGCGATTGCAACGGCACTGGCGTCTGCGCTTAGCTTGACCCCGGTCAGAAATACAGTTGCAATGACGGGTGAAATTACGCTTACGGGCAGAGTTCTTCCGATAGGCGGGTTGAAGGAAAAAAACGATGGCGGCATATAAAAACGGCGTGACAACCGTGATTATTCCTTACGGTAACCTTCCCGATCTTAAAGAAATAAAGATAAACCGTTTATGAAAATATTAACTTTGTCGCAGTTAAAAAGGTGGACGAGGTTTTCGCACAGCGCTTGAAACTGTTGTCAAGTCCTCCCGCGGAGTCTGCCTGTCTCGGAAAGCCCGGTCGGTGCAAAAAGTAAGCCGGCGGCGGTACTTAACTGATAGAGGTGCTTATGGAGCTTAATTTAAATAATGTATCCTTAAAATTTCGGCTGTTAAAAGTCGCAGTTTTAAGCGATCTTCCGCATATTGTACTCCTGCGGGCGCTCAAATGTCGGTAAGAGTTCTATGATTAACCGCCTGCTGAACAGAAAATCGCTTGCGCG
>VOFB01002003.1_pt1 | contig 11479 bp, 22 predicted proteins | sample 5384141 | NCBI WGS metagenome assembly VOFB01 (sample SAMN12384721, study PRJNA508395) | human gut metagenome | isolation source: healthy gut A | host: Homo sapiens
CCTCATCAATCAGGGGGCCAAATCCGCCGACATCGCCAAAAGCATCTATCAGGCGGTGGTGAATCAGACCATTGCGGGTCTGGCGCAGGGACGCTATCAAGGGCCACGTTCTGTATCTGGGCGGGCCGCTGACCTTTCAAGTGTCTGCGGCAGAGCTTCGACGAGACTTTGGGCGTCACCGGAACTGTCCGGAGAATAGCTTGCTGTTTGTGGCTCTGGGCGCGGCGTTTTACGCCGAGGAACGTGGGACCTGCCTGAAAACGGCGGAACTGTTGGAGCAGCGCGGCATGTCGGAGACCTACCGCTCCCAGCCGCCCCTCTTTGAAAATCAGGCGGAATATGACGCCTTCAAAGCCCGTCACGCCAAGGCGGCGGTGCCGCAGGCGGACTTCCCGACGGACTACGCCAAGCCCGGTCCACATCGGCATCGATTCAGGCTCCACCACGGTGAAGCTGGTGGTCATCGACGAGAAGAGCCAGACCTGCTGTTCACCGACTATCAGCCCAATTCGGCAATTGCGCTGCTGAAAACCGTGCTGCTGGGGTTATATGAGAGCCATCCCAAGCTGAACGTGGCGTCCGTCACCACCACCGGCTACGGAGAGGATCTGGCGAAAAACGCCTTCCGCTGTGACTTCGGTCTGGTGGAGACGGTGGCCCACTTCACCGCCGCCAAGTACTTCATGCCGGATGTGGACTTCATCATCGACATCGGCGGCCAGGATATGAAGTGCTTCAAGATCGAGGATGGTGCCATCAGCAACATCTTCCTGAACGAAGCCTGTTCTTCCGGCTGCGGCAGCTTTTTGCAGACCTTTGCCCAGGCGCTGGGGTATGACGTCAAGCAGTTTGCCGCTCTCGGTCTGTTTGCTGACCGCCCCGTGGACCTGGGCAGCCGCTGCACGGTGTTTATGAATCCTCGGTGAAGCAGGCCCAGAAGGACGGTGCCAGCATCGAGAACATATCTCGGCCGGTCTGTCCATCAGCGTGGTCAAGAACGCACTGTACAAGGTCATCCGCGCGTCCAGCCCCGAAGAACTGGGCCGGCAAGATCGTGGTGCAGGGCGGCACCTTTTATAATGAAGCCGTGCTCCGTGCCTTTGAAAAAGAAATGGGCGTGGAGGTCATCCGCCCGGACATTGCGGGCCTGATGGGTGCTTACGGTGCGGCACTGTATGGTCTGCGCCAGAGCAGCAAGGCCGGCACCAACGGCCTCCGGCATGATGAGCCAGCAGGAGCTGGAGAGCCTTTGAACAGAAGGTGGTCAGCGTGAAGTGCGGCGGCTGCGGCAACCACTGCCAGCTCACCGTCAACACCTTTGCGGATGGCCGCAAGTACATTTCCGGCAACCGCTGCGACAAGCCCGTTACCGGCAAGAGCGCCGACAACAGCCTGGAACCTGTACGCCTACAAGCAGGAGCTGTTGGCCAGCTACAAGCCCGGTACCCGGCAAGCGCGGTTCCATCGGCATCCCGCTCTGCCTGGCTTCTATGAACTGCTGCCGTTCTGGTACGCGTTCTGGACAGCTTGGCTTTGCCGTCCACACCAGCCCGGTGTCCAGCCGCGGCCTCTATCTGGCCGGTCAGGCGACCATCCCCAGCGATACGGCCTGCTTCCCGGCCAAGCTCAGCCACGGCCACATCAGGCCCTGAGCCAGATGCAGCTGGATGCCATCTTCTACCCCTGCCTGACCTACAATGTCGATGAGGGTCTGGGCGATAACCATTACAACTGCCCCGTGGTGGCTTACTACCCCGAGGTTCTGGCAGGCAACTGCCCGGAGCTGGAGGGAAAGAAGTTCATTTACGATTACGTCGGCATCCATCGCCCGAAAGACTTCGTCCACAAGATGGCGAAAACGTGCTGCCCGGGTATTTCGGCGGCATCTCGGAGAAAGAGGTCAGGAGGCAGCCGATGCAGCCTACGCCGAGTACGAGGCCCACATGGCAGAAAATTCGGGTCAAGGGCAGCGAGATCATGGTCGCCCGCCGTCAGGGGCAGACGGATCATCGTTCTGGCAGGCCGTCCGTATCATGTGGACCCGGAGGTCAACCACGGTATCGACACCCTCATCACCCGCCACGGCGCGGCAGTGGTCACCGAGGACAGCATTTCCAACCGGGTGGGAAAGTCCCCACCAGCGTCCTGAACCAGTGGACCTACCACAGCCGCCTGTATGCCGCCGCCAAGTACTGCACCACCCAGAACGGATATGGATCTGGTGCAGCTTGTGAGCTTTGGCTGCGGCGTGGACGCCATCACCACCGACGAGACCCGGGAAATTCTGCAGGAGGGCGGCAAGCTCTATACCCAGCTGAAAATTGACGAAATTACAAACCTGGGTGCTGTCAATATCCGCCTGCGCAGCCTGTTTCGCCGCGCTGGATGAGCGAGACGAAGATAAGAAGTAACATAGGAGGAACCTATGGAATACAATTACCCCAAATTCACCCCGGAGATGAAGAAGACTCACACCATCCTCATCCCCAACATGGCCATCACCAGTTCCGCCTGCTGGAATACGCCCTGCGCTACGACGGCTACAAGTGATCGAGATCCTGGGAAACTGCGGCAGCGCTGTGGCGCAGCTGGGCCTGAAATATGTCCACAACGACACCTGCTATCCGGCACTGCTGGTCATTGGCCAGTTCCTCGACGCGCTGAACAGCGGCAAAGTACGACCTCGAGCACACGGCCCTGCTCATCACCCAGACGGGCGGCGGCTGCCGTGCCCCAACTACATCCATCTGCTCCGCAAGGCGCTGGTCAAGGCAGGCTATCCGAACATTCCGGTGGCCAGCCTGAACTTCTCGGGCCTCGAGAAGGACAGCGGTTTTCAGATGACTCTGCCTCTGGCCCGCCGGGCCATCGCCAGCGTGTTCTACGGCGATATGCTCTGCGCCCTGCGCAATCAGGTCGCTCCGTATGAGCTGAGAAGGACGCTGCCGATAAGATGGTAGACCTCTGGGTCGAGCGCCTGGGCCGTGTGCTGCTGGCGGGCAAGGCTTCACCTCCCGTGAGATGAAGCACACCTTCCCCCTCATCGCAAAGGACTTCAAGTCCATTCCCGTCACCCGTGTGCCGAAGGTCAAAGTCGGCGTCGTGGGCGAAATTTACGTCAAGTACAGCCCGCTGGGCAACAACGACCTGCAGAAGTTCCTCGAGAGCCAGGACTGCGAGGTCAACTTCCCTGGTCTGATGGGCTTCGTGCAGTACTGCATCTTCAACATGGGCGAGGACCATGTCCTCTACGGCGGCAAGCTGGCCATGAAGATGGGTACCGACCAGCTGCTCAACTGGCTGGACAGCGTGGAGCGCTCCATGCTCAAGGCCGAGGCAGACGCCGGTTTCTACGCCCCCGGCCCCTTCAAGGAGCTGGTGGAAAAGCCCGAGGGCATCATCTCGCTGGGTGCCAAGATGGGCGAGGGCTGGCTGCTGACGGCTGAGATGATCGAGCTGGTACAGGGCGGTTACGGCAACATCGTCTGCGCACAGCCTTTTGGCTGCCTGCCGAACCACATCGTGGGCAAGGGCATGGTAAACAAGATCCGCGCGATGTACCCCAGCGCCAACATCACCCCCATCGACTACGACCCCAGCGCCACCAGGGTCAATCAGGAGAACCGCATCAAACTGATGCTGGCCGTAGCAAAGGAGCGTCTGAACGCCCCTGCCGAGGCGAAGCCCCTGACCGCCGAGGAGATCGCGGGCGGTGCGCCCAGCCTCTCCCACGTCTGAGAAACTACAGAAGAAACAAAGAAGCCGCACGGTACAGTTTTTCGCTGTACTGTGCGGCTTTTTCTTATGCGCCGGAGCGCTTATTTCTTGTGATACTTGCGGTCTTCCTGCTCATAGGCGGGCTCGCAGGTGAGGTACATCCCCAGACGCTTGATGGTGTCCGTATCCACGCTGGACAGGATGACCGTGGAGTGCATGTCGCAGCCCTTGAGCTTGGAGAGCTGCTGCAGAGCGACAGCAGCCGTCTCATTCTCGGCGGCAGAGCTGGACAGCGCGATCAGGATCTCATCGGTGTGCAGGCGGGGATTCCGGCTGCCGAGGTAGTTGGTCTTGAGGGTCTGGATGGGCTCGATGGCGCGGGCGGAGACCAGGTCGATCTCATGGTCGATGCCGGCCAGCTTCTTGAGGGCGTTGAGCAGGGCAGAAGAGGCTGCGCCCAGCAGGGGCCCGTTCTTGCCGGTGACGACAGTGCCGTCCGGCAGCTCGATGGCGGCAGCGGGTGCGCCGCCGGTGCGCTCGGACACGGCGTGAGCCTGCTTTTCCACGGCACGGTCGCCGACAGCCAGACCGGCCTGATTCAGCAGCAGCTCCAGCTTGAAGATCTCACTGTCCACGTTCTTGCCGGTCTTGTGGTCGCAGAGGGCCTTGAAGTAGCGGCGGATAATTTCGTTGCGGGAGGCCTCGCGGCAGACTTCGTCGTCCACGATGCAGTTGCCGGCCATGTTCACGCCCATATCCGTGGGGGACTTGTAGGGGCTCTTGCCTGCGATGAGCTCGAACATCGCGTTGACCACCGGGAAGATCTCGACGTCGCGGTTGTAGTTGACGGTAGTGATGCCGTAGGCCTCCAGATGGAAGGGGTCGATCATGTTCACGTCGTTCAGGTCGGCGGTAGCGGCCTCGTAGGCGAGGTTGACCGGGTGCTTGAGGGGCAGGTTCCAGATGGGGAAAGGTCTCGAACTTGGCATAACCGGCCTTGACGCCCCGCTTGTGCTCGTGGTAGAGCTGGGACAGGCAGGTGGCCATCTTGCCGCTGCCGGGGCCGGGGGCCGTGATGACGACGAGGGGACGCTGGGTCTCGATGTAGTCGTTCTTGCCGTAGCCCTCGTCGCTGACGATGCGGGCTACGTCGTTGGGGTAGCCGGGGATCTTATAGTGGCGGAAGGTGCGCACGCCCACGCTGTTCAGCTTGTGCTCAAAGGCTTCGACCTCGGGGGGCGGCGGTGTACATGGTCACGCAGACGCTGCCCACATACAGGCCGATTCCCTGGAAGGCGTCGATGAGGCGGAGAACGTCGAGGTCGTAGGTGATGCCGTAGTCGCCGCGCACCTTGCTGCTGATGATGTCCTGCGCGCTGATGACGATGACGATCTCGGCCTGCTCCTTGAGCTGCAGCAGCATCTGCAGCTTGAGTCCGGCTCAAAGCCCGGCAGCACGCGGGAGGCGTGGTAGTCGTCGAACAGCTTGCCGCCAAACTCGAGGTAGAGCTTGTTGTCGAACTGTGCGATGCGCTCCCGGATGTGCTGGGACTGCATCTGAAGATATTTCGCGTTGTCAAAGCCTTTTTTTCATGGAATGCTCCTCTTCCTGCTTCTACAACTTCATCTCCGGCACGTCGGTGGTGCGGCGGGCCGGAGGATCACCTGACAAACATCCTATAGTATAGCATACGACAGGCTTCGGCGCAATTATTTTTAAGGGCTCCCTCGTGCTCCAGGTGCTCGAATTCTTCCAGCTCCTCGATGTCCTCCTTTCAGGAACATCAGGCAGAAGCTGATGAAGAGCAGCAGGCAGGAAAGCCAGATGGCCCGGCTGCCCATGGGGGCCAGTGCAAGGCTGCCGAGGCCGGCACCCAGCGCGAACAGGGAGATGATGGCGAAGTAGTGCATCGCCTTGCCGAAGGCTTTGGTGCTGCCGCCCACCAGCCATGCGCAGAGGGATTCCATGCCGCTGCGCAGATTACCGATACACATGGTACTGGCGAAGGCATAGCCGTTCACCTTGCGGAAGGATTGTACCTGCATGGCGCAGGAGAAGGAGACGAGGGAGTTGGCCAGCAGATTCAGCTCCTGTGGCAAAAAGCCCACGACGAAGAGCAGCAGGATCTCGAACAGCACCACCAGCTGACGCCAGTGGAGCCACTGCATCCGCTTGAGCTTGAGGCGGATGAACTCGGCCACAAAAATGCCCAGCGCAAAGGCGCAAAGGGGCATCAGGTAGCGCAGTGCCTCGCCCCACTCGCCCGCAAACAGCTTGACGGCCATCAGCACGATGTTGCCGGTCTGGGCGTTGGCGAAGACCTTGCCGATGGTATAAATAGGTATAAACATCCTGTAAGCCGCCTGAGACGGAGTCAAAAACAGGGCGGTAACGACCATGTAAATCCCTTCGGACATCTGTCCGTGAGGTTTGAAGAGATGGCATAAAGCTCCTCCTTCTATCAGGAAAATAATTCCATGCCATACATCGCGCAAAACCGGCGTTTTGTCAAAAACTGCGCCGCCTTTTTTATAGATGATGACGATTCCGGGAACCGGAAAAAGGCATTTCATCGGATGCGCTTTGGGTGATCTCCCGTGCGCTGGATGCCGGATACCGGTTCGCTGCTCATGGAACGCAAACAGATCACCGGCCCGGCGCCAGGAAATCCTGACCCGCTGCGGGGACGCCCCGGTATACACGGCCGACCGCGAGATTCTGGCCCGCCTGACCGGCTACGAACTGACCCGCGGCGTGTTGTGCGCCTTCCGCCGCCCCGCGCCCCGCACAGTAGAGCAGGTATGCCGGGATGCCCGCCGGGTGGCTGTTCTGGAGGGCATTGTGGATTCTACCAACGTGGGTGCCATCTTCCGCAGTGCTGCCGCATTGAACATGGATGCGGTGCTCATCACGCCCTCCTGCTGCGACCCGCTGTGCCGCCGGGCGGTGCGCGTGAGCATGGGTACGGTCTTCCAGGTGCCCTGGGCGCAGATCGGCACCACCCCCGCCGACTGGCCGGAACACGGCATGGCACAGCTGCACGCTCTGGGCTTCAAGACCGCTGCCATGGCCCTGAACGACCGTTCGGTGAGCATCGACGACAACGTCAAGGTCTTGAGGTAGAAGCCGTCCTCCGGGAAATACGCCACGCCGCCGGAAATGCTGATGTTCAGCGTCTGCCGTTGGGCAGGGTGGAACGTGGGCCCGCAGGGCCGAAACGCGTTCTGGGTGCTCAACTCGGTGTCGATGGCGTCCTGCGAGTCGTACCCGTAGAACAGCAGTTCAGGAACTCGTCGTTGGACAGGCGGGAGCAGACGGTGCCCTTGGGGGTGTTGGCGGCGAAGCACAGATCCGGTCCTGCGGATCTCCCACCACCAGATCGTGGCAGTGTAGGTGTCGTTGATGTGCTGAGGTTGTCCACGTCATCAGCATGGCAGGCAGCGCAGCCGGTCGGGATGGGCGAAGAGATCAGCGCAGACCCGGTTGAAGGCCTGACGGCTGTACAGGCCGGTCAGGATTTCAGGGTAATCGCGCTCACGCTCGATGCGCTGCTGCTCCAGAATGGCGGAGGTGACATCCTCCAGCAGACCCACCTCCGAGGGACGTCTCCGCGCACAATGCGGGTGTGCGGAGGACGATGTACTGCACACTGCCGTCCGGCTGCGCAATCTTGAAAAATGGAACTGCCGATGGATTGGTGCGGTACAGGCTGCTGTGGACTACCGCTGAGAGGGTGGCGCGGAAAGAAGAGGGGGTCAGGGGTCGGCGTTTGGACGCCGAGCATCCGGAAGAAGTTGTCGGTCATAAACGCTGTCGCTGCGCAGCGTCTAGCCCGCCAGCTCCACACTGGCTATCTCCATGATCCGCAGTCCTGCGAGGAGGAGGCCAGCATATCAGAAGAAACTCGTCGCCGTGATGGCGGGAAGCAACCGGCTTCCACCCGGCGGGGTGCTGGCGGCGAAGCACTGACCGGTTTGCGGATGGCCACTGGTCCGCCGAGAGCTGGGCCACGGGCTTGACATCCGCTCACTGACCAGCCACAATGCGGGCAAAGCCCGACGATGTACTGGGTGAGCAGCACGGTCAAAAACAGGAGCTGCCGGATGGGAGTGGTGGGTAAGGGCGAGTGGCGTGAGGAGGCACGATGCCCACTTCCGCCGAGTGCTGGGCCACGGCTTGACGTTCCGCTGTAAACAGCCAGCGGAACGCAAGCCCGCGATGAGGGTGAGCAGCACGGTGGAAAACGGAAGCTGCTGCATCTGTCTGGGCAAAGGCGGAGGGCGAGGAGGCACGATGCCCACCAGACACCGCTGTTCGTAGAAGGGGAAATGCGGCCGTGAGCGTGAGGGCGTCATCGGCATTGAAAAGGGTGGTGCCCGAATAGCACCAGGCGTAATGCCAAGCCGGAATTGATGTGTGCAGCTCGTTGTGGTGGGCAGTTTTTCGGTCAGATAGCTGGTCAGAAGCTCTACGCCCACCACGCCAAACGAGCCGTCCGGCAGGATGGGGAGGTTGTAAGCGATGGCCTGACGGTCATCGCCGTTGACGACGTAGAGGCTGGTCGTCCAGGGCCGTAGGCAGTGGCATCCAGCTTGGTTTTCCGCGTCATAGGCGGTCTGAACGCTGGGTAGAGCAGCCCTGTGCCTATCGCGTGGCGATGTTCTGGGTCTGCACCAGTCTGGCGGGGGGCCCGCTCGAACGTCAGGTATCGGAGTTGTTTTCCGGCGGCGGAGAGTCGGATCAAGGCCCCGCCAGGTAGACGGAGGGCAGCCGGTCACCGCTGGCCCGCTCGTTCAGGTCGGGTGTTCAGGATGAGGTAGATGCCCGTCACCGGCTTGGAGCGCAGGGTAGAGATCAGCTTAGGGGTGACGGCTGCCAGCGGGGTAAGCCGCGTCGCTGCTGCTGTCCAGCGTGGCAAGGTCGATGGCACCACTGTCCAGCAGTTCCTGCGTCAGGGTGTTGATTCGGCTGGTCAGGAGGAAAGCTCCTGCGCATCGTTCAACTGGGACTGGATGTAGCCGCTGCGGGTCTCCACCTGCATGGCAAGGATATCCTCGGCGTTCTGGTTCAGCTGCGGCCCACCTGCATGAGGTAGATGGATGCGACCAGCAGCAGAACTTCGACGAGCACCACCAGCATCAGGGCGTTGAAGATGGAGCCGAAGATGGAACGCTCGCGGCGTTTCTTCGGCGGGGTGCGCTGGGATGAGATCCCCATAGGGCGGGTGCTCCTTTCAAATCAAATGATCCGTTCAGCCTGCAAGGCTTTCAGCGCGTGGTGCGGGTGGCCTCGTACCACTGGTCAAAATAGTCATCGGTCAAGAATTCGGCCTCGGCTTCTTCGGGGTCTGCCCGGCGGCGATCCGCTCCTCGACCGTGGCGCGGTCGGCTTCGGCGGCGTCCTCCATGGCGGACTGCAATTTGTTGCGGGCCGTGGAACCCTTCGGGAAGGCGTGGGTGGTGTACAGGTGGTCGTTCTCCACGGCATTCAGCGAGAGATCCAGCACCGTGGTGATGGAGTCGGACAGCCCAGCCCGCTGGACCGGATGGCGTCGAGACTGGCGGCGGCGTGGGTCACGGGCAGGTAACGGAGCTGACCGAGAAGGCGATGTTATTTTTCCGGCTGGGTGAACCACTTCAAAATTCCACGCTGGCTTCGATCTGGGCATCGGTGCCCTTGGTCACGATCATGCTTAGGCACCCTGCTGGGCGGCAACGGGGGCGCAGCCAGAGAAGCTGGGGCAGGGGCATAATCGCCATCTCAACGTCGTGGCTCTCGGTGTCACTGGTCAGCACCTGCTTGGGGAAGAAGGTGGAGCTGGACGAGGAACCTACGTAGGAGAGCAGATTTCCGGTCTTCATGTCGTCGCTGCGGAAGCGGCCGCTGGCCCCGAACCAACCTTGAGGAAGGGGACATAGTAGTTGTCCCACAGCTTGCGCATCACGTCTTTGTCAAGGTTCAGGGTCATGACGCCGTTCTCGGCATCAAGATGGTCACGCCCAGCCCCGTGCGCCGCAGAACAGGTAGTTCGCCAGCGCGTCGCGGCCGAAGAAAGCCTTGCCGTCGTTGGGGTGTCGGTCTGGGCGTTTACCAGTCGTAATATTCATGGGTTGCTTCTGGTCACGCCCTCTACGGTGGCAAGGTCGTCATAGGTCACGCCGGTGGCGGCGGCGAAGGGAGCCCAGTCGGTCGCGTTCAGGTAGAACAGCTCGGTGGATTTCGCCACAGGAAGACCTTCAGCTCGCCGTTGTTCATCAGGGTCACCCTCTTTTAAAAAGCCGTCCACGTAGGCGGCCTTTTCCTTATCCGTCAGGTAGGGGGAATCCACGACCTCGCCGAGCTGGTCGAGGTCGTAGGCCATATCCGCATACCCGGAGTAGATGTTGGGCAGGGCGGCAGCGCCACTTCGCCCTTTGGCAGCGGCCAGCACATTGGTCTCAAGATCGGTCACGCTGCCTTGGCTGGAGCTTTTGACCACGATGCTTTTCCTGCCTGACGGTGGAATTGAATTCGTCCACCACCTGGTGAGCTGGTCGCCGCTTAGAGTATCCACGGTGATGGTGGTGGCTGCCTTGGGGCGCGCCGCCGCAACCCACACAGTCAGCAAGAGCGCAGCACTCAGTGCGATGCTGGCCGGAGATCTGGCGCTGGAAACCGTTGCAAAGGCCATCCGCAGCTGCATCCGGGAAACAGATCTGCTGATCCGCTACGGCGGCGACGAGTTTTTGCTGGTGCTGCCCGGCATCCCGGCGGATTATTTCAAGGTAAAGCTGGAGCAGATCCGCACCGCCGTGCAGCAAACGGTGGTGCCGGGCTACCCCCACTTCCGGCTGTCGCTGAGCATCGGCGGCGCGCTGCAGACCCTTGCCGACCCTATGGAAAACGTGGTGCGCCGGGCAGATTTTATAATGTATCAGGCCAAAAACCACAAGGACGCCGTGGCGGTGGACACACAGGACAGCCGGTTGGCTGCACAGAAGGATGTCTTAGGGGAAAAGCCCGTGATCCTGCTGGTGGACGATTCCATGATGAACCGCATGATGCTTGCCGGCATTCTGGGCGATGACTACCGCATTCTGGAAGCCGAGAACGGCAAGCAGTGTCTGGAGCTGCTGCGGGCAAACGCCGGGCAGATTTCGCTGGTGCTGCTGGACATCAATATGCCGGTCATGGACGGTTTTGAGGTGCTGAGCGCCATGAACGCCAACCACACCATCGAGGACGTGCCGGTGATCATGATCTCCAGTGACGACTCGGAGGAAGCCATCCGTAAGGCCTACGAGCTGGGTGCCAGCGACTATGTCAACCGTCCCTTTGACGCAAAGATCGTGTACCGCCGTGTGACCAACACCATCAAGCTGTACGCCAAGCAGCGGCGGCTGGTGCAGATGGTCTCTGAGCAGATCCGCGCGCGGGAAAAGAACACCGATGTGCTGGTGGGCGTGCTGAGCCAGATCGTGGAGTTCCGCAACGGCGAGTCCGGCTCTCATGTGCGGCACATCCGCATCATCACCGAGACGCTGCTGCACCGGCTGATGGAGCTGACCAGCCGCTACGACCTGACCCCCGAGCAGCAGGATAACATCCCGCTGGCGTCGGCGCTGCACGATATCGGTAAGATCGGCATTGACGAAGCCATTCTAAACAAGCCCGGCAAGCTGACCGCAGAGGAATTTGCGGTGATCAAGACCCACAGTATGCTGGGTGCAGAGATGCTGCAAAAGACCGAAAGCTTTGCAGACCAGCCGCTTTTGCAGACTG
>VOFB01004705.1_pt1 | contig 11470 bp, 19 predicted proteins | sample 5384141 | NCBI WGS metagenome assembly VOFB01 (sample SAMN12384721, study PRJNA508395) | human gut metagenome | isolation source: healthy gut A | host: Homo sapiens
GTAACCGGTGTTGTTCAGCGTTACATCGGTAAGAATGTAAGCATCAATCTTGGAAATAGATGCAATCTTAACAGAGGCGAACAGATCGAAAGGGGAAGTGTTCAAACCTACCGAGCGTATCAAACTTTACATCTTAGAAGTAAAATCAACCTCAAAGGACCAAAAGATCTTAGTGTCTAGAACACATCCGGGTTGGTAAAGCGTCTGTTTGAATCAAAGGTAACCGAAGTAAAAGATGGTATCGTAGAGATCAAAGAATCGCCAGAGAAGCAGGAAGCAGAACCAAGATTGCCGTATATTCAATGACCCGGATGTCGATCCGGTCGGTGCATGTGTCGGAATGAACGGTGCGCGTGTCAATGCGATCGTGAATGAGCTGCGCGGCGAGAAAATCGATATTATCAACTGGTGTGAGAATTCCGCGATCTTAATCCAGAATGCATTAAGCCCGGCAAAAGTCATCTCTGTTATTGCAGATGATGAAGAAAAGACAGCAAAGGTTGTTGTACCGGATTATCAGTTATCCTTAGCAATCGGAAAAGAAGGACAGAATGCAAGACTTGCTGCAAGACTGACCGGATTCAAGATTGATATCAAGAGTGAGACAGGCAAGAGAAGCCGGCGACTTCATCGATTACGAGAATGATTATGAGGATGAATATTACGAAGATGGGGAAGAGTACTACGATGAGAACGGCGAGTACATTGAACCGGATACAGAGGAAGAATTAGATAACTATCAGGAAATAGATGAGGATGAAGTGAACGACTATGACGAGTAAAAAAGTCCCGATGCGTCAATGTGTAGGATGCGGTGAAATGAAAAATAAGGGGGAAATGATTCGCGTCATCAAGACATCCGAGAATGAGATCATCCTAGATGCGACAGGAAAGAAGAATGGAAGAGGCGCATATCTTTGTGCAGACAGTGAATGTCTGAAAAGGCAGAGAAGTCCAAAGGACTGGAGCGCTCATTAAAGACTGCGATTCCCAAAGAAATCTATGAACAGCTCGAAGAGGAGATGGAAGCGATTGAAAAATGATAAAGTCTTGCAGATGCTTGGGTTAGCTGCGAGAGGACGGAAGATAGAGAGGGGGAATTTTCAACAGAAAAAGCGGTCAAGGCAGGAAAAGCCGGTTTAGTCATCGTGGCAAAGGATGCTTCCGATAATACGAAGAAATTATTCCGCAACATGTGTGCATTTTACGAAGTGCCATATTATGAATATGCGGTAAAGAGGATTTAGGAAGATGTATCGGAAAACAGTATCGGGCTTCCCTTGCAGTTACCGATAGCGGATTTGCAAAAGCGTTAGAGAGTAAGATACTAAGCGGTGAGAAAATTGAATAATGGAGGAAATGGAATGGCAAAAAGTCAAAGTGCATGAACTTGCAAAGGAATTAAATATACAGTCTAAGGAAATATTACAGTACTTATCAGAGCAGAATATAGAGGTGAAGAGTCACATGAGTTCTATTGAGGACGATGTGATCAAAGTTGTTAAGAAAAAAGTTTGCAAAGAGCGAACCGGTAAAGAGGAAAAAGCTGCACCAAAGGCAGCGGAAAAAGGAAGAAGACGCACATCAGGAACGTCCGAAGAAAAAATCCAGTATTACGGCAGTATACAATCCACAGAACAGTAAACAGCCGAATAACCGCAGAAATAACGGACAGCATAACAATCAGAACGGAAACAGAGGTGCAAGACCACAGGGTGGAGCCAGACCGGCAAGACCGCAGGGAGACCGTCCGATGCGTCCACAGGGGAACGCCGCGGGGAGAAAGACCGGTACGTCCACAGGGAGATCGTCCGATCCGCGCACAGCAGGCAGACAGACAGGGTGAGAGGAGACCTAGAAATGAGGAAAATAATCGCCAGAATCAGAACGGCCGTACGAATCATAAACCGAATGCCAATTATAACCAAAACAATAGAGGTAACAACAGAGTCGGTCAGAATCGCCAGAAAGAATCTCGTCCGAGATTGAGATCGAGGAGATCAACAAATTCAACAAGAATGCGACACCGGTAGAAGAAAATAACGGAAAAGACCGCAGAGATACCCGTAGAAACGATAAGAAAAATAAGGGTCAGAACAAAGATAACTTCGGCAACAAGAAGCAGGAGCGTTATATCAATTTAGAGAAGAATGGCGACAAGAAAAAAAAACAGCCACAGCAGCCACAGGAGAAAAAAGAAGAGACTATCCGTACCATCACACTGCCGGATTCACTGACAATCCGTGAATTAGCAGATAAGATGAAGGTTCAGCCGTCAGAAATTGTAAAGAAACTGTTCTTAAAAGGAACGATGGTAACCGTAAATCAGGATGTGGATTACGATACAGCAGAAGAAATTGCTTTAGAGTTCAACTGTTTAGCAGAGCATGAAGTAAAAGTCGATGTGATCGAAGAACTCTTAAAAGAGGAAGAAGAAGACGAAAGCACCATGGTAAAACGTCCACCGGTAGTCTGCGTTATGGGCCATGTTGACCACGGTAAGACTTCCTGTTAGATGCGATCCGTGATACCCATGTGACAGACCGTGAGGCAGGCGGTATTACCCAGCATATCGGTGCTTATATGGTAGAGATCAACGGAGAAAAGATCACTTTTTAGATACACCGGGACATGAGGCGTTTACGGCAATGCGTATGCGTGGTGCAAATTCCACAGATATTGCAATCCTTGTAGTTGCAGCAGATGATGGCGTTATGCCACAGACTGTAGAAGCTATCAATCATGCCAAGGCAGCAGGCATCGAGATCATTGTTGCAGTTAACAAGATTGATAAGCCGAATGCCAATATTGAAAAAGTAAAACAGGAGCTTGCAGAATATGAACTGATCCCGGAAGACTGGGGTGGAAGCACCATCTTCTTTCCGGTATCTGCACATACCGGGAAGGTATTGACCAGCTTCTTAGAGATGATCCTGTTAACAGCAGAAATCTGTGAGTTAAAGGCAAATCCAAAACGTCAGGCACGTGGTATCGTCATCGAGGCAAGACTGGATAAAGGCACGTGGTGCGGTAGCAACTGTTTTAGTACAGAAGGGAACCTTAAAAGTCGGTCAGCCGATTGCCTGCGGAAGCAGTTACGGACGTGTCCGTGCCATGATCGATGACAAGGGACGAAAGTAAAGAGGCAGGACCATCTACACCGGTAGAGCTTTTAGGATTATCCAGCGTACCGGAGCAGGGAGAAGTATTTGTATGCCACGGAGAACAGCAAAGGCGGCAAGAAGCATTTGCAGAAACTTTTATTTCAGAAGGCAAGAACCGTCTGATCGAAGATACAAAAGCGAAGATGTCCTTAGACGATCTGTTTTCACAGATCCAGTCCGGAAATGTCAAAGAACTCGATATCATCGTAAAAGCCGATGTACAGGGTTCCGTGGAGGCAGTAAAACAGAGTCTTGTAAAACTGTCGAACGAAGAAGTTGTTGTAAAAGTCATCCATGGTGGTGTTGGTGCGATCAACGAATCCGACGTTACGTTAGCATCTGCATCCAATGCCATCATTATCGGATTTAACGTACGCCCGGATACCACTGCAAGAGTGATTGCAGAGCGTGAGGGTGTAGATGTGCGTCTGTACAAGATCATTTACAATGCAATTGAGGATGTAGAGGCAGCCATGAAGGGAATGTTAGACCCGGTATTCGAGGAAAAAGTGATTCGGTCATGCAGAAGTACGCCAGATCTTTTCAAGGCATCCGGTGTCGGAAATATCGCAGGTTCCTATGTCTTGACGGTGTGATTCCAGCGTGGCTGTATGGTGCGTATTTCCAGAGAAGGCGAGCAGATTTTCGAAGGAAATCTGGCATCCCTGAAACGTTTCAAAGACGATGTCAAAGAAGTCAAAGCAGGATTCGAGTGCGGTCTTGTATTTGAAGGCTTTCAATGATATTCAGGAATTAGATCAGGTAGAAGCATATATTATGGTAGAGGTGCCGAGATAGAACGAAGGGAATAGAGGCAGAAAATGAGAAAAAACAGTATTAAAAATATTCGGATCAATGAGGAAGTTCTAAAGAGAACTTTCCAATATTATCCGCGGGGAAATCAAAGACCCGCGGATCAATCCGATGACCAGCGTGGTTGCGGTGGAAGTAGCACCGGACTTAAAGACCTGTAAAGCGTATATTTCTGTTTTTAGGGGATGAACAGTCCCAGAAAGATACGATCGCAGGCTTAAAGAGTGCAATATCAATTTGCGTAACACACCACAGGTACAGTTTATTTTGACCAGTCCATTGAATATGGTGTCAATATGTCAAAAACTGATAGATGATGTAACAAAGGATATACAGGAGTAGAGATACAGCGAGACCGGGGAAAAAGCATGAAGGACTTGGATTCACAGTTACAGGGAGTACAGACAGCAGCGATCGCAGGACACGTCCGTCCGGACGGCGACTGCGTAGGCTCTGAGCCTTGCAACCTATAATTATATCAAAGACAATTATCCGCAGATTCAGGTGGATTTATATTTAGAACCGATTCCAAATATTTTAAATTCTTAAAACGCTCCGAAGAAATTATCCATGAATGAGAACCATGAGTGTTTGACTTGTTTATCGCCAGGATTGTGGAGATACCGGACGTTTAGGAGAGGCTGCACAGTATTTTACGGCAGCAAAAAGACAATCTGCTCGACCATCACATCAGCAACCAGAGTTTTGCAGATGAGAACTATATCTTTCCTCATGCAAGCTCTGCTTTCGGAGCTGGTATTTGAGCTTTTAGACGAAAAAAAAAAAGATTTCAAGGAATTGCAGAGTGTATCTATGTGGGAATCATCCATGATACCGGGTATTCCAATATTCTCAACTTCTGCCAAAACGATGAATGTTGCCGGCAGACTGATGAATATGGGAATTGACTTTACGGAGATTGTAGATAAGACTTTTATACAAAGACATATCAGCAGAACCGTATTATGGGTCAGGCACTGGTACAGTCCAGGTTGGAGCTTGGCGGTGCTGTCATTACTTCCGTGGTTACAAAGAGCAGATGGAAGAGTTTGAGGTATTACCAAAGCATTTGGATGGAATTGTCAGTCAGCTTCGTGTGTGAAAAAAGATGGAGGCGGCGGTATTCCTGGTATGAGACAGAGGACGGTTACAAGGTCAGCATGCGTTCTAACGGAGGCATGGATGTGGCGAGAGTTGCCATGAGTATGGCGGCGGCGGTCATATCCGCGCAGCGGGAGTTTCTATGGAAGGAAATGCAGACGAGATCATAGAAAAAAATCTTAGAAGAGATGAAAAACAACTGCCTTCTGACGTTTCAGAGACATAAAGGGTGAGAAGATGCTAAACGGTATTTTAAATGTATACAAAGAAAAAGGCTATACTTCCCACGATGTAGTGGCAAAACTGCGTGGAATCGCAGGGCAGAAAAGATCGGACATACCGGAACCTTAGACCCACAGGCAGAGGGAGTGCTGCCGGTATGTCTTGAAAAAGCCACAAAGTCTGCGACCTTTTAACCGATAAGGACAAGGTCTATGAGGCAGTCCTGCTGCTTGGACAGACCACCGATACGCAGGACACCACAGGAACCGTGTTAGAGCAGTCGGCGGTAACCTGCAGCGAAGAAGAAGTAAAAAAAGCCATTATGGGATTTGTCGGAGCATACGAACAGATACCACCGATGTATTCTGCATTAAAGGTCAACGGAAAAAAACTGTGCGACCTTTGCAAGAAATGGGATTGAGGTAGAGCGTAAACCCAGACCGGTTCAGATTTATGAGATTGAAATCGTGAACATAGAACTTCCGCGTGACCATGCGGGTACATTGCTCGAAAGGAACGTATATCCGTACTCTTTTGCCACGATATTGGTCTGAAACTGGGCTGTGGTGGTTGTATGGAGTCGTTAAAACGGACAAGAGTGGCAGATTTTTCCATAGAACAGGCATTGACCTTAGGAGAAATTGAGAAAAACAGGATGCAGGAGAATTAGAACAGATCCTTTATCCGACGGACTATGTATTTCGTGCATTAGAAGCGGTAACGGTAAAAAAAATACGGCAAAATACTTTATAACGGCAACCGTATTGCAAAAGAATTTTTTGTAACATCGCCGACATCGGATGAAACGGAGTCGGTCCGCATCTATGATGAAGAGGGACGGTTTATCGGAATCTACCGTTATGATAAAAGACAGGAAAATTACAAGCCTGTGAAAATTTTTTGGAACAGTAAGTGAGAGAGTAAAATGATTTATTTAAGAGGAACAACGGATTTTAATATAGAAGAATCTACGGTCATCACATTTGAAAATTCGATGGGATACACAGAGGACACCGTCTGCTTTTAGATACCGTATTAGAGAAAAAAGCAGACGATCTGAAAGCCGTGGTATTTACCTTTGATATTCCTCCGAGAAAAAAGGTGGAAGACGACCGTGGAGACGTGCTGACGACCAATGAGGAAAAGATGCATATCTTTGAAAATATCGGGATTGACTATGTAGTGGAATGTCCTTTTACAGAGGAGATCCGCAATATGGATGCAGTGGATTTTATTCGTATGATGGTAGAAAAACTGCATGTAAAATATATGGTGGTCGGTACTGATTTTCACTTTGGACATAACCGGATGGGAGATTACCAGCTTCTTTTAGAGTATGCTGACAAATTCGGTTATGAGGTACAGGTGATCGAAAAGATCCAGAGTGACGGAAGGGATATCAGCAGCACCTATATCCGTGAGTATATTAAAGAAGGCAATATCGAAAAGGCAAATGAACTGTTAGGCTATTCCTTTTTGTACAGGGAATTGTAGAGCATGGAAACGAGATTGGAAGAACGATCGGATTTCAACCGTGAATCTGGTGCCGGAGGCTGACAAACTGCTGCCTCCATTTGAGTCTACATTACAAAAAATTCTGATTGGCGGAGAGGAATACTGTGGGATCACCAATGTCGGATGTAAACCGACGATCGAGGGAGATAATCCGATCGGTGTCGAGACACATGTGCTGGATTTTTCTGACGATGTTTATGATATGGCGGTAGAAGTGGAATTTTTACACCGCATCCGTGCAGAGGTAAAATTTGCATCCATAGATGAATTAAAGGCGCAGTTACAGCAGGATATTAAGATCGCAGGATCTATTTTTGATTTATAAAAATGACAAATGTTACGCAAATATTACGCAAATGTGTTGACAGTGTAAAAAAATGTTGTTATAATTTAAAAACAACGTAACAGTAGAGTATTACATATTCTACTGTTTTCTTTTATCAGGAGGTTTTTATGAATCAGAATATAAATCGGTTTTTGCAATCGCAATGGCAGGAACCATTATTTTTACAGGAAGTAATCTGACAGGCTTAACAGCACAGGCTAAGGAAGCGAACAAGGTACAGACCGTTGCCGGTGCGGGAGCATTATTTACAGAGGCAATTAAGGACAAGCCGGCAGAGCAGAAAGAAGAGGCAAGCGTATCAGAGAATGATGTAGAGGTAACAAAAGAAGCACCTGCTACGATTTACGGATATACGAATTTAGGAATCGCAAATGTGGAGGAGACATTAAATGTCAGAGAGACTCCTTCTGCAGACAGCAGCATGGTAGGTAAGATGCCAAAGAATGCCGCAGGCGAGATCTTAGAGACTTTAGATGGCTGGTATAAGATCCAGTCCGGTGATGTGACAGGTTATGTCAGTGCAGATTACCTGATCACGGGAGAAGAGGCAGCAGCCCGTGCAGAAGAAGTAAAGCAGACGATTGCAACCGTTAAGACACCAACTTTAAATGTCAGGGAAGAGCCAAATACAGAGTGCAGCATTTTAGCATTAATGCCACAGGGTGAGGAACTGAACGTTTTAGAAGATTTAAGCGGCTGGGTAAAAGTCGATTTAGATAACACCAACGGATTTATCAGCAAAGACTATGTAGATATTTCCGTACAGCTTCCAAAAAAGCAATGACCATGACAGAGGTTCGCTATGGCAACGGAGTATCCGATGTCAGAGTAGATCCGATCTCCCTATGCAACACAGTTTGTTGGAAATCCGTATGTCTGGGGTGGAACAAGCCTGACAAACGGAATTGATTGTTCCGGATTTACACTTTCTATTTTTGCAAAATACGGTGTATATCTGCCACATTCCTCTAAAGCACAGGCAAATTGTGGTACAAGGATCAGTGCATCTGAGGCAAAACCGGGAGATTTCTTTTTCTATGGAAGCGGAAGCAGCATCAGCCATGTGGGAATTTATATTGGAAACGGACAGATCGTACATGCAAGTTCTAAGAAGACAGGAATCAAGATCTCCAATGCATTTTACCGTTCCCCGATCTGTGTAACCAGAGTATTGGGTGACTAGATTAGAGTTTGAAATGAATTTTATAATAGTTTTATAATTATTCATGGAAATACCATTCACAACGCGGTTGTGGATGGTATTTTTCTGTTTTGCAAAATGTTTTTTATCTTTTTGGTACAACAGAACGATCCGGCCTGTATAAGTCCGGTCTTTCCTTAAAATATCGTTAAATAAGTAACAATTGCAGCATGGAATATTTGCTTGTCATCGTGTCATAATCATAGTAAAATATAATTAAAGTACTGGTGTATGGAGGAAGACTATATGAGAATACAGGATTTTACGGATATGGATAAATTCCATGAAATTATGAAGAACTGGGCAAGAGCAACCGGACTGGCAACCGTTGCAGTAGACATGGATGAAATTATATTTCTGACTGTTTTAATTTTACAGATTTTTTGTGTTAAATATACAAGAGAGAGTGCAGAGGGTAAGAGACGCTGCGAGAAATGTGACCGTGAAGGAACCGGCGTGTACCACTGTCATGCAGGACTGATCGATTTCAGTATTGATCTTGTTGTAAAAGGTGAAAAGTCGGAGCCGTTATCGGTGGACAGGTATTGCCAAAAGATCCGGACGAAGAGAAATTCCGCCAGGTTGCAAAGAGAATTAAGTATTGATGAAGATGAATACATAGAGGCATTAAAGAAGGTCAATGTCCGTTCCGAAGAAGGAATCAATGCATCCGCATTTTTGTTAGGAGATGCGTTAAATAACTGTATGGATGCAGGATATAATGAGACCTATAACGGTCGTCTGATGCAGCGTATCAAAGATGGAATTGCAGAATGTAAAGGGACTGATGGAGAATATTGAGGGAAATACGAATCAGTTGAATGCGATCCAGAGACAGCAGAAGATGTTAGCATTGAACGCAAGCATTGAGGCAGCAAGAGCAGGAGAAGCAGGAAGGGGTTTGCAATTGTGGCAGGAGAGGTAGAAAAACTGGCAAGAGACTGTAATACCTTAAATGTATCTGTTTCCGAAAATGTAAAGAAAATGTCGGATGTCATTGAGGGATTGTCCCACACAAAACTGACAGATTAAATGTTGGCATACCGTGCTAAAAACAGACATTTTTTTCTGAAAAACAGTTTACAATAAAGGATGTCTATGATATACTTGCAAGGTATGAGTTCAGCCCATATTCGGTAGACGGACAACTCCGACCCTTTACTGAGTATCATACATGTCAGGGCGTTTATCAAATAAGGAGGATTATACAATGATCGCAAAGGAAAAGAAACAGGCTATTATTGCAGAGTACGGTAGAACACCAAATGATACTGGTTCACCAGAAGTTCAGGTAGCTGTTCTTACTGCAAGAATTCAGGAGCTTACTGAGCACTTAAAAGCAAATCAAAGGATCATCATTCCAGAAGAGGTATGCTTAAGATGATTGGTCAGAGACGTGGATTATTATCATACTTAAAGAGCATTGATATTGAAAGATATCGTTCTTTAATTGAGCGTTTAGGACTCAGAAAATAGTATGACCTAAGGATAGCGGAGTCTTTCCGCTCTATTTTAGCGTTTATTCCGTGAAAAATATGGAAGATAAGATTTTAGCGGATATTTTGTAACCGGCAGAAGAAGGAACCGGGACCACTGAAAAAGGGTATGAAAAGAGCATAAGAGTAAGAGGTATATCGTAGCTTTTTTCAGTAGTTTCGGCATCTTCTGTCAGAGCAGGGAGTCAGGCTCCCGGAAAGAAAAGGAGAAAAGATATGTTCAAAAGTTTTACAATGGAACTTGCCGGAAGACCACTTACGGTAGAGGTAGGCAAAAGTCGCAAAGCAGGCAAACGGAGCAGCATTTATGAAATACGGTGATACTACGGTATTATCTACTGCAACTGCATCCGATAAGCCAAGAGATGGCATTGACTTCTTCCCACTCAGCGTAGAGTTTGAAGAAAAATTATATTCCGTAGGAAAGATCCCGGGAGGATTCAATAAGAGAGAGGGAAAAGCATCTGAGAATGCCATCCTGACTTCCCGTGTGATTGACCGTCCGATGCGTCCTCTGTTCCCAGAAGGATTACAGAAATGACGTTACCCTGAACAATATGGTTATGAGCGTAGACCCGGCCTGCAGACCGGAAATCGTAGCAATGCTTGGTGCAGCGATCGCAACCTGTATTTCCGATATCCCATTTGACGGTCCTTGTGCCATGACACAGGTTGGAATGATCGATGGAGAATTCATCATCAACCCATCTCAGGAGCAGTGGAAAAACGGTGATTTAAATCTGACTGTAGCATCTACCAGAGAAAAGTCATCATGATCGAAGCCGGTGCAAACGAAGTTCCGGAAGCAAAAATGATCGATGCGATCTATACCGCGCATGATGTAAACCAGACGATCATCAAATTCATTGATGAGATCGTAGCAGAAGTAGGAAAAACCAAAACATGACTATACAAGCTGTGCAATTCCTGAGGAAATGTTTGCAGCAATAAGAGATCGTACCTCCTGCAGAAATGGAAGAGGCAGTCTTTACAGATGAGAAACAGGTAAGAGAGGAAAATATCCGCCAGATTACCGAAAAATTAGAAGAAGCATTTGCTGAGAAGGAAGAGTGGCTTGAAATCTTAGGAGAAGCCATTTATCAGTATCAGAAGAAGACCGTCCGCAAGATGATCTTAAAAGACCACAAACGTCCGGATGGTCGTGCCATTGACCGATCCGTCCGCTTGCAGCAGAAGTAGACCTGATTCCAAGAGTACATGGTTCTGCAATGTTTACGCGTGGACAGACACAGATCGCGATGTGGTAACTTTAGCACCATTATCAGAAGTACAGAAAATTGACGGACTGGATGAGGAACGAAGTATCCAAGCGCTATATGCATCACTATAACTTCCCGTCCTACTCTGTAGGTGAGACAAACCGTCCAGAGGACCGGGACGTCGTGAGATCGGACATGGAGCATTAGCAGAGAGCATTACTTCGGTACTTCCTTCGAAGAGGAGTTCCCATATGCGATCCGTGCCGTATCGAGACATTTGAGTCCAATGGTTCTACCTCCATGGCATCTACCTGTGCATCCTGCATGTCTTAATGGCAGCCGGAGCAACCGATCGAGCAGGAATGGTTTGGCAACCGGAGAGACAGATGATG
>VOFB01002580.1_pt1 | contig 11459 bp, 11 predicted proteins | sample 5384141 | NCBI WGS metagenome assembly VOFB01 (sample SAMN12384721, study PRJNA508395) | human gut metagenome | isolation source: healthy gut A | host: Homo sapiens
TCCTCCACGCCGGCGGCAAGTTCGGCGGCGAGAACTCCGGCTACAAGGTGGCCGGCGGCCTGCACGGCGTCGGCGCGTCCGTCGTCAACGCCTGCTCGGAGTGGCTGACCGTCAACGTCCGCCGCGACGGCCGCGAGTACGAGCAGACCTTCCGCCGCGGCGACCCGGACGGCCCGCTGAAGTGCATCGGCACCGTGGACCCCAGTGTCACCGGCACCCGTGTCACCTTCAAGCCCGACCCGGAGATGTTCAAGGACACCACCGTCTACAATTTTGAAACGCTGGAAAAGCGCCTGCGGGAAGAGAGCTTCCTGAACGCCGGTGTCAAGATCACCCTGACCGACGAGCGCGAGCTTTACACCCCCGTACTCGAGGACGGCAAGGAGGGCGAGCCCACCTACCGCACCGAGGTCATGTGCTACGAGGGCGGCATCAAGAGCTTTGTCACCTACCTCAACGAGAAACGCAACCTCGAAGTGCTCCACCCCAATGTCATCTATCTCAAAGGCCAGACCGATCGCGGCATGGCTGAGATCGCCCTGCAGTACAACTCCAGTTACAATGAGCTGGTTTTGAGCTTTGCCAACAACGTCAACACCCCGGACGGCGGCACCCATGAAGAGGGCTTCCGCAGCAGCCTGACCCGCGTGTTCAACGATTACGGCCGCAGCCATGGCCTGCTGAAAGACAAGGATGAAACCTCTCCGGCTCCGATGTCCGTGAGGGCCTCATCTGCGTCATCTCCGTCAAGCTGCAGGAGGCCGAGTTTGAGGGCCAGACCAAGGCAAAGCTGGGCAATACGGAAATTCGCACCCTCGTCTCCAACATGGTCTACTCCAAGCTGATGGAGTTCTTCGAGGAGAACCCCGGCGTGGCCAAGGCTATCTTCGAAAAAGCCACCCAGGCCGCCCGTGCCCGCGCCGCGGCCAAGAAGGCCCGTGAGCTGGTGCGCCGCAAGAGCGCCCTCGAGACCAGCCGGATGCCCGGCAAGCTGGCAGACTGCCGCGAGAAAGACCCCTCCCGCACCGAGATCTTCATCGTCGAGGGTGATTCCGCAGGCGGCTCGGCCAAGATGGGCCGTGACTCGGCCATCCAGGCGATCCTCCCCCTGTGGGGCAAGATGCTCAACGTGGAAAAAGGCCCGCGCCGACCGCATTTACGGCAACGATAAGCTGATGCCCGTGGTGCTGGCACTGGGCTGCGGCATCGGTGAAGAATTTGACATCTCCAAACTGCGTTACGACAAGGTGTTCATCATGGCCGATGCCGATGTGGATGGTTCTCACATCTGCACCCTGATGCTGACGTTCTTCTTCCGCTATATGCGCCCCCCTCATTGAGCAGGGCCATGTGTATGTGGCCCAGCCGCCCCTGTTCAAGGTGCAGAAAGGGCAATACCATCAAGTACGCCTACAATGACGCCGAAATGGCCGTGCTTTCGCAGGAAATGCCGGGTGCCAAGATCAACCGCTACAAAGGCCTTGGTGAGATGAACCCCGAGCAGATGTGGGAGACCACCATGAACCCCGAGAACCGCGTCATCGTCCGCATCACCATTGAGGACGCCGGAAAAGGCCGACGAGGCATTCACGATCCTGATGGGAGATCAGGTCGAGCCCCGCCGCCGCTTCATTGAGACCAACGCCCAGTACGCAAAAACGTTTAACCGTGAAATCCACGGAGGAACAAATGGAAGAAGATTATGTGATGATACCGGGCAGCGGTACCAAGATGATCATCCGGGATGTCAAGAAGGAGATCGAGACGGCGTTTCTGGATTACTCCATGTCGGTCATCGTGGCCCGTGCCCTGCCGGACGTGCGTGACGGCCTGAAGCCCGTTCACCGCCGTATTCTGTATACCATGCATGAGCGTGGCAATGACCCCAGCCACCCCTACCGCAAGTCCGCCGACACCGTCGGTGCCGTGCTGGGCTCCTACCACCCCACGGCGACGCGTCGGTCTACGACGCGATGGTCCGTCTGGCACAGGATTTCTCCCTGCGCTACCCGCTGGTGGATGGTCAGGGTAACTTCGGCTCGGTCGATGGCGACCCCCCGGCTGCTTACCGTTACACCGAGGCCCGCATGAGCCGCATGGCGGTGGAGATGCTGACCGACATCGACAAGGACACCATCGACTGGGACCCCAACTTCGACGAGACGAAGAAAGAGCCAAGCGTCCTGCCCAGCCGCTTCCCCAACCTGCTGGTCAACGGCAGCCAGGGCATCGCCGTCGGTATGGCCACCAACATCCCGCCCCACAACCTCGGTGAGGTGATTGACGGCTGTGTGGCCTATATCGACAACCCGGACATCGACCTGCCCGGCCTGATGGAGTATATCAAGGGCCCGGACTTCCCCACTGCCGGCATTATCATGGGCCGCAGCGGCATCCGTGCCGCCTACGCCACCGGCCGCGGCAAGATCACCCTGCGCGGCCGCGCCACCATTGAGGAAAAGAAGAATGGCCGCGCCCAGATCATCGTCACCGAGATCCCCTATATGGTCAACAAGGCGCGCCTCATTGAGAACATTGCGGACCTCGTAAAAGACAAGCGCATTGAGGGCATCAGCGACCTGAACGATGAGACCAACCGTAAGGGAATGCGGATCGTCATTGACGTCCGCAAGGACGCCAACCCCCAGGTGGTGCTGAACCAGCTGTACCAGTATACCCAGCTGCAGGATACCGTGGGTGTCATCATGCTGGCCATCGACCATAAGGTGCCGAAGGTCATGACCCTGAAACAGATGATACAGAAGTACGTCGAGTTCCAGGATGAAGTCGTCCGCCGCCGCACGCAGTATGATTTGAAGAAGGCCAAGGAGCGCGCCCACATCCTCGAGGGTCTGAAAAAGCTACCGACATCGTGGATGAGCTCATCGCTACCATCCGCGCCTGCAAGGGCGGCATGGCCGAGGCAAAGGCCGCTATCATGGAGCAGTTCGGCTTCGACGACCCGCAGGCCGACGCGATCGTCAAACTGCAGCTGGGCCGTCTGGCCGGCCTCGAAATTTTCAAGATCGAGGAAGAGCTGTCCGGCCTGCAGGCAAAAATCGAGGATTGGGAGAATATCCTCGCCAACGACGCCCGTGTTCTGGAGATCGTGAAGAACGAGCTGCTGGACATGAAAAAGCGCTTCGGTGACGAGCGCCGCACCGAGATCCAGTCCGTCAGCGGCGAAGTGGACATCGAAGACCTCATCGCCGAGGAGCAGTGCGTCTACACTCTCACCGAGGCAGGCTATATCAAGCGCCAGCTCAAGGCCACCTATCAGGCTCAGAAGCGCGGCGGCCGCGGCATTTCCGGCATGACCCGGAAGGAAGAAGACATCGTGCAGGAGATGTTCGTCGGCTCTACCCATGATTATGTCCTGTTCGTCACCGACAAGGGCCGCCTCTTCCGCATCAAGGGCTACACCATCGCCGAGGGCAGCCGTACCAGCAAGGGCAGCAACATTGTCAACCTGCTGCAGCTGGCCGAGGGCGAAAAGGTAACCAATATGCTCTGCTACCCCAAGCACGAGGACCACAAGGGCGGCTTCGTCACCATGGTCACCAAGCAGGGCCTCATCAAGCGCACCCCGCTGGAGCAGTACGCCAACATCCGCAAGACGGGCCTTATCGGCATTGCGCTCAACGAGGGCGACGCGCTGGCATGGACCCGCCTGACCACCGGCAATGATATGCTCATCGTGGCTACCCGCAACGGTCAGGCCATCCGCTTCAACGAGGCCGATGCCCGCCCGATGGGCCGCAGCGGCCACGGCGTCCGCGCCATCAAGCTGGCCGAAGGCGACGAAGTGGTCGGCGTGTGCATCTGCCGCGAAGGCGGCACGGTGCTCACCGTCACCGAAAACGGCAAGGGCCGGCGCTCTGACATCGACACCTACCGCATCACCGCCCGCGGCGGCAAGGGCATCCGCAACTACGACGTCTCCAAGGACAAAGTGGCAGCCGTCAAGATCGTGGATGACATCGACGATGTGCTGCTGAGCAGTCAGGAGGGCATCATCATCCGCCTGCACGCCAACGAGATCCCCGTCCAGAGCCGCTATGGCTCCGGCGTCCGGGTCATGCGTCTGGGCGAGAACGACAAGGTGATGGTGCTGGCCCGCACCGACCACGACGACGAGGCACAGACCGAGAGCATCGAGGCCGACGAGGGCGACGAGCCCACTGCGAGCAGCTGGCAGAGATGGAAGCAGCCGATGAGGCATCGGCCACCGAAGCCTCTGAGGGCACCGGCTGAGGATTGAGCCTGTCTTGCCTCTCCTGCTGCGGGGAGACAGCCAAGCAAAGCGAGGGCGAAAAAAGTTAGCCTAGACTTCTATCAGAAAATATGATAGACTAGCGAAACGATCACAAAATCCCATGGGGGAGTAGCAGGCGCTGTTTTGCAGGCGGCGCAGCAAGTCAACACAATGACGGCACTGCTGTCTGGCTTGCTTTCATTTGCGAGACTCATGTGTTATGGTGCGAGTACCACGCCCAACACATGGAGTTCATTTGTAAAAAATGACCCGAGACCGGACGTGCACGCGCGCCGATCTCGGGTTTTGTTTTTGCCGCACCGTAATTTTGGTCAGATTCAGGAGGCATTCAGTTATGGAATGGAGTTTTTTTTTTTTCTTCAACAGTGCCCTGCTGGGCGTAGGCCTTGCCATGGATGCGTTTTCGGTCTCGATGGCAAACGGTCTGCATGACCCCGGCATGTCCCGAAAGAGGATGTGCATCATTGCGGGCACCTTTGGCGTGTTTCAGGCCGTTATGCCCATGACGGGCTGGGTCTGCGTCCATACCATCGTGGAGCTGTTCTCGTCCTTTGAAACGTTCATCCCCTGGATCGCCCTGGCCCTGCTGGGCTATATCGGCGGCAAGATGCTGATCGATGGCATCCGGGGCGAGGAAACCGAGGAAGCCGCCGCGCTGAGTGCCGGTGCTCTCTTTATGCAGGGCGTGGCCACCAGTATTGACGCTCTTTCCGTCGGCTTCACCATCTCGGAGTACGGCTGGCTGATGGCGCTGGCGGCTTCCGGTATCATTGCCGTCGTCACCTTCTTCCTCTGCATGGCGGGCCTGCACATCGGCAAAAAGTTCGGCACCAAGCTCTCCGGCAAAGCCTCCGTCCTGGGCGGCGTCATCCTCATCGGCATCGGTCTGGAAATTTTCATCTCCGGCGTGTTCTTCTGAAAAATGGGCAAAGAAAACCGGCACAGCGTCAGGCAGGCGCTGTGCCGGTTTTGTTCCCCATGGAACATTTTTAAGGGTGCATTATTTTTCCGGCTCAAAGTAGTCGGCGTATTCCTCGGTGAGCTTGGAGCCCAGCCGCCGGATGCCGCCGTAGAGGTGGCGCTCCACCAGCGGCTCAAAGGCGGCAAGATCACACCGCTCAATGGCGGCAATGATGTTCTGATGGTCGGCGATCACCTCGTCCAGCCCGCCGCTGGTGATGGTGTCCAGCATCCGGAAGCGGCTGTAATCGGCGTGGGCGTTCTGTAAGGTGCGCCACAGATACATTTTTCCCATGGCGGCAAACCATGTTTCGTGGAGCAGGCGGTCTGCCTCGTAGAGCTTGTTGTAGTCGATCTCCTCGGCGCGGGCCAGCGCGGCGTAGGCATCGGCCCGCCGCTGGATGAGCGCCCGCTGTTCCGGCGTACACTTGGGCGAGAAGTCCCGCAGGACGCGGGCTTCCACGGCGGTGCGCTCATAGATGAGCTCATCCACGATCTCCCGGTTCAGCCGGGTCACAGTGGTACCCTTGTACGGCACGATCTTCACCAGCCCGTTCTCCTGTAACCGCTGCAGCACCACCCGGATGAGGGAGCGGGGCGCGCCGAAGCGGGTGCAGAGCGGGTTTTCGCTCAGCGAACAGCCGGGCCGGAGGGTCAGGTCGATGATCTCCCGCTCCAGTACCGCGTAAATTTCAGCGTCGGTCTTGTACTCTTCCATAATACCACCCTTCCTAAACCCCACCGTCAATGCTTCGCATTGCCACCGCCCCTGGTAGTGGCGGCTCTGGCGTTTCGTAAAGTTTTACAAGTTACCCGTTATGCCAAGGGCTCCACTCCTAGGGGAGCTGTCACCGCAGGTGACTGAGGGGTTTAAGTCCCACGGCGCTTTGATCGGTTTCTCCAATTGGAACGCCATCTTCTCCCCCGTTTCCGGGTGGACGAACTGCAGCCCTGCGCTCTGCAGGGCAATGTCCCCCTTGAACCGGCTGCCATATTTGCCGTCTCCGTAAAGCGGGTGCTTCCGGGAGGCAAACTGCACCCGGATCTGATGTGTCCGCCCGGTGTGGAGCGTGATCTCCGCAAGGCTCAGGGAACCGTCCGGTGCCGTCTCCACGATGCGGTATTCCAGCACGGCTTCCCGCACCCCCTTGCGGGGGCGCTTTACCGGAAAGACCCGACCCTTCCGGCTGTCCTTGAACAGATAGTCCCGCAGGATGCCCTCGGGTGGCAGCTGTTCGTCCGGCCCGCCTGCAATCACGGCCCGGTATGTTTTAAGAAAGCAGGGCTGTGCCGGTGCACCGGGGCCAGCCTCTGCCCTGCCGTCCAGAATGGCATAGGCCTGCTGGCTCTCCGTCACCTGCTTTGTCAAGGCAGCTGCGGCTCCGGGTGTTCTGGCATAGACCATCAGCCCCGAAACGCCGGTGTCCAGCCGGTGGATGACCCCAACGTATGCATCCGGCCTGCCCCACCGCTGGCGCAGGGCAGCGGGCACGCCCTCCTCGCTGGTCAACCCGGCGGGCTTGTCCAGCACCACAAGGGCAGTATCTTCGTAGAGAATGTTCACAGCTTGCCCTCATCCAACAGGGCCTTGAGCTTGAGCACGCCTGCAATGGTCTTGCCGTCCTTGATCTCGCCGCGCATCACCATCTCATAGGCCTGGGTCAGCGGTACCCGGTCAGGGGTCAGGAACTCGTCCGCATCCGGATGCATCCGGGTCTCGTGCAGATCGGTGGCCACCCAGGTGTAGATGATCTCGGTATCATAGCCCACAGTGGGGTAGAACTCGCCCAGGGAGGTGTACTTGTCGGCGGTCAGGCCGCACTCCTCCTCCAGCTCCCGCTTGGCGGCTTCAAAGGGGTCCTCCCCTTTTTCCAGCTTGCCGGCGGGCAGCTCCCACAGCTCCTGCTGCATGGCGTAGCGGAACTGGCGCACCATGCAGAGGGTGCCGTCCTCAAAATACGGTACGATGCAGGCTCCGCCGTGGTGGTGGACCACCTCGCGGGTGGCGGTCTTTCCATTTTCCAAAAGGGCGGTATCTTGGTCAGCGTGACCACCCGGCCTTCAAAGAGCACTTCGCTCGAGAGCATCTTTTCAAAATGTGCAGCATCCATCGTATTTGCGTCCTTTCCAGATGATAATGATGCTGGTTCAAGTTTACGGCAACAAAGCTCCGGTTGTCAATTCAAAATTGAGGATAAATTAAGAAAAATACAGCAAAAAAGCCGGATCCCTAATAATCTGTCAGGTTAGATGCAACAAAAAACACAAGCGTAAAAAAGCACCAAAAAATTTCTTGAAATTTTGTTGCGTTTTGCCAGTGGGTTTGCATTTACTTTGAGGGCGGAATTTGCTAATATAATATATGAGCAATAGTGCCTTTCTGGGGTTCTCCGGCCCCGCCGGGGCGCGATTGCCCCGCGCAAAAGGTACCAAATTCTGAACAATGGAGGAAGAAAAATGCCTAGAGCAAAGCAAACCATGGATGGCAATACCGCTGCTGCTCATGTAGCATATGCCTACACGGACGTGGCTGCTATCTACCCCATTACCCCGTCTTCTCCGATGGCTGACTCCGTGGACCAGTGGTCCGCAGCTGGCCAGAAGAACATTTTCGGCAACCAGGTCAAGGTCGTCGAGATGGAGTCCGAGGCCGGCGCTGCCGGCGCTGTGCACGGCTCTCTGGGTGCAGGTGCTGTTACCACCACCTTCACCGCTTCTCAGGGCCTGCTGCTGATGATCCCCAACATGTACAAGATCGCTGCTGAGCAGCTGCCCTGCGTGTTCGATGTTTCTGCACGTACCGTTGCTACCCAGTCCCTGAACATCTTCGGTGATCACAGCGATGTTATGGCATGCCGCCAGACCGGCTTCGCAATGCTGGTCGAGAGCAGCGTGCAGGAAGTCATGGACCTGTCCCCTGTTGCCCATCTGGCAGCAATCGAGGGCCGGGTTCCCTTCCTGAACTTCTTCGATGGCTTCCGTACTTCTCACGAGTACCAGAAGATCGAGAAGTGGGACTACGCTGATCTGAAGGAAATGTGCAACATGAAGGCTGTTGAGGAGTTCCGTGCAAAGGCTCTGAACCCCGAGCACCCCAAGATGCGCGGTTCCCACGAGAACGGCGACGTGTTCTTCCAGCATCGTGAGGCCTGCAACTCCGTGTACGACGCACTGCCCGCAGTGGTCGAGAAGTACATGGGCAAGATCAACGAGAAGCTGGGCACCAACTACGACCTGTTCAACTACTACGGCGCACCCGATGCCGATCGCGTCATGATCGCTATGGGCTCTGTCTGCGACGTTGCGGACGAGGTCATCGATTACCTGAACGCTAAGGGCGAGAAGGTCGGTATCGTCAAGGTCCGCCTGTACCGTCCCTGGGTGTCCTCCGCTCTGCTGAAGGTCCTGCCTGATACCGCTAAGAAGGTCGCAGTTCTGGACCGCACCAAGGAGCCCGGCTCTCTGGGCGAGCCCCTGTACCTGGATGTCGCAGCTACCCTGCGTGAGGCTGGCAAGAATGATGTCATTCTGACCGGCGGCCGTTACGGTCTGGGCAGCAAGGACACTCCCCCGTCCTCCATCTTCGCTCTGTTCAAGGAGCTGGAGAAGGATCAGCCCAAGGAGCGCTTCACTCTCGGCATCACCGATGATGTCACCGGCCTGTCTCTGCCTGAGGTCAAGCCCGCTCCCATCACCGCAGCTGCTGGCACTAAGGAGTGCAAGTTCTGGGGTCTGGGCGGCGACGGTACCGTCGGTGCGAACAAGAACTCCGTCAAGATCATCGGCGACCACACTGATAAGTATGTTCAGGCATACTTCCAGTATGACTCCAAGAAGACCGGCGGCGTGACCATCAGCCACCTGCGTTTCGGCGACAAGCCCATCCGCAGCCCCTACTACATCAACCAGGCTGACTTCGTGGCCTGCCACAACCCCGCTTACATCCACATGGGCATGAAGATGGTCCAGGATGTCAAGCCCGGCGGCGTGTTCATGATCAACTGCCAGTGGAACGATGAGGAGCTGGGCCATCACCTGAACGCTGAGGCCAAGAAGTACATCGCTGACAACAACATCCAGCTGTACACCATCAACGCTATCGATAAGGCTATCGAGATCGGTATGGGCAAGCGCACCAATACCATCCTGCAGTCCGCTTTCTTCAAGCTGGCTGACGTTATGCCCATCGAGGACGCCGTCAACTTCATGAAGCAGGCAGCTCAGAAGAGCTACGGCAAGAAGGGCCAGGACGTCGTTGAGATGAACTGGAAGGCCATCGATGCTGGTGTTGACGCGATCCACAAGGTCGACGTTCCCGCTTCCTGGTCCAACCCCGAGGCCGATCCCGCTCCCAAGGCTCTGACCGGCCGTCCGGAGCTGGTCAAGCAGATCCGTGATGTCATGGAGCCCATCGCTCGTATGGACGGCGACAGCCTGCCCGTTTCCGCTTTCGTTGCAAATGCAAACGGCGAGTGGGAGCAGGGCGCATCCGCATACGAGAAGCGCGGCACCGCTGTGAACGTTCCCGAGTGGGATGCTTCCAAGTGCGTCGGCTGCAACCAGTGTGCATTCGTCTGCTCTCATGCTACCATCCGTCCCTTCCAGCTGACCGCTGACGAGCTGGCAGCTGCTCCTGCTCAGACCAAGAGCCGTGACAACCGCCCCGCAAACGAGTACAAGTTTGTGATGGCTGTTTCTCCTCTGGACTGCATGGGCTGCGGCGAGTGCGTCACCGTCTGCCCCACCAAGGCAATTGCTATGGTTCCTCAGGAGAGCCAGGCCGATCAGCAGGCAGTCTTCGACTACTGCGTCGCCAACATCTCCAAGAAGCCCAGCAAGTTTGCTGATGACACCGTCATTGGTTCTCAGTTCAACCAGCCCCTGCTGGAGTTCTCTGGCTCCTGCGCAGGCTGTGCCGAGACCTCTTACGCTCGCCTGATCACTCAGCTGTTCGGCGAGAAGATGTACATCTCCAACGCTACCGGCTGCTCCTCTATCTGGGGCGGTACCGCTTCCATCTCTCCGTACACCGTCAACAAGGACAGCGGCCATGGTCCTGCATGGTGCAACTCCCTGTTCGAGGATAACGCTGAGCATGGTCTGGGCCTGTACCTCGGCCAGAAGACCGTTCGTGAGAACCTGATCAAGCGCATTGCTGAGGTTGCTGGTTCTGACAAGGCTTCCGCTGAGCTGAAGGCTGCCTTCGATAAGTTCATGGAGACCAAGAACAACACCAAGGCAAACGACGAACCCGCCAAGGCTCTGATCGCTGAGCTGGAGAAGGCTGCTGCCGCTGGCTGCACCGAGTCCGCTGAGATCCTGAAGAGCAAGGAGTTCATCGCCAAGAAGTCCGTCTGGATCTTCGGTGGTGACGGCTGGGCATACGACATCGGCTTCGGCGGCCTGGATCACGTCCTGGCTTCCGGCGAGGATGTCAACGTCATGGTCTTCGATACTGAGATGTACTCCAACACCGGTGGACAGGCATCCAAGGCTTCCAACATTGGTGAGGTCTGCCAGTTCGCTGCTGCTGGTAAGGAGATCAGCAAGAAGAGCCTGTCCGAGATCGCAATGACCTACGGTTACATCTATGTTGCTCAGATCGCTCTGGGCGCTAACATGAACCAGGCTGTCAAGGCAATCGCTGAGGCTGAGGCTTATCCCGGCCCCTCTCTGATCATCGGCTACGCTCCCTGCGAGCTGCACGGTGTGAAGGGCGGCATGACCAACTGCCAGAACGAGATGAAGAAGGCAGTTGAGGCTGGTTACTGGAACCTGTTCACCTTCAACCCCGCCAACAAGGCTCAGGGCAAGAACCCCTTCACCCTGACCTCCAAGGCTGTGGATGCCGAGAAGTATCAGGCACTGCTGGCAAACGAGACCCGTTACAGCCGCCTGACCCGTGCATTCCCCGAGCGTGCAAAGGCTCTGTTCGCACGCAACGAGCAGGTTGCAAACGATCGTTACGAGCACCTGACCCGTCTGGTCGAGCTGTACAAGTAATCCTGTTTTCTGAACAATGGCTGGCAATGGCCGCAGCGGCACCCTAGTCCGCAAGGCGGCTGCTCCGCACTGGCGATTACTGCGCAACGCAGCAGTGCGAAACTGCGGCCCCGCCGCCCTGAACAGAGCATGATGAACGTGCAAACGAGCATTTGCGCAAACTTCTGATTTCATTCCCTCGCCCGTTGTGGCCCGCGAACCGCCGGGCAGGATGTTTGAA
>VOFB01004534.1_pt1 | contig 11458 bp, 12 predicted proteins | sample 5384141 | NCBI WGS metagenome assembly VOFB01 (sample SAMN12384721, study PRJNA508395) | human gut metagenome | isolation source: healthy gut A | host: Homo sapiens
CTGGTAGTAGCTGGGTTTTCAGTTACGTATTGCTGAAGTCTTTAGCAGCTTATGTATCCATTTAAATAGTAATAATCTTGCAGATAAATCCCACAATGCCAATACGACACCCCAAGTCTAACTCTCTTTTTCATATTCAAAAATTAATTGCTTCATCTACCGCCTTATTCCATCACATATCTTCTAAAAATCTTCTCCATAGCAGTGTACTGGCTTGTATTTATGTTTGTAACGACAGATCTGTGTCAAACATACGAGGCATTGCACATCCAACTTAACCCAAATATCAAAACTGTTGCAAATACCAGGTCACATCCATTCATAGAACATGCGTCTATCCGCAAATACGACCTTTGTTTTATCACTGTCATCTTGATAAATCCCCAGCTTTTAGCATATCTTTCAGCGAAATACCTTCAACGCTTTTGCCTGTTTCTCAACTCTTTCTCTAACCTGATAATTTCCTTGGAAGATATTGTATCTTTAAAATCATATCATCATTTACAATGGATGACTTTGCAAAATGTATCATGGGAAAAACCTGACATTTTCTTTTAAACTCACCATATAAATTCTGAGGTATTTTCAAACTTATTCAATACATATCTAATTGTTTAATTTTGAATTGTATTTTAAGTATTCACTCGTATTTTCTCAGGATAATGAATTCATTATAAATCTGATAATTAGAAAATGACTACGTTAATCCATGTAAATGAAAATGATTCTCTGCAACTCCTTTCTTTAAAATATTATTCAACTTAAAATCATCTGTCTTTAATATGCCAGTCAATTTATGTTTTCCGATTTAACCGCTTTTCCTATCATATTTTGCCATCCACGCTGTTGTAAAAAATATCCTGACCCTAATCTTGAACATATCGAATTTAATTTGACTATCTCATTTAAATTCACAAACAATCGTGCCATCAACAATGTCTAGAACTCCATCGGCATAATTATTTAACATACCAAATATATATGCTCCTCCATAACTGTCAATCTCATTCTTGAGTTTCATCAGTGAATAATTATTTAAGTTTAATTATTAAAAATAATCAACTTTCTCCCACATGTACATCCGTTTTTTCACTCCAGTGATATAACCTGTTATTTTTTAAAATCAGCCGAGGAGGTGTGCGCCGAAATATAATATCTAAATTTTCACGTTTCTGTTTGCTGTGCATTCTAATCCCCCTATTACAAACCTATTCAATGTTTCTGCTCTTTTCTTTTTTTTTTGTTACCATTTCTGCTTTTTCTCCTACTGCTATTATTTGTTATTACCATATTCATTTGTCGAGCATTAGCTTTTATCTCCTCGATATAATCATCTATGCTCTTATCTTCAGTAATATCTGCTGCTCTTGTTTGATCATCACTCGAAGGATCTACACTTTTAATAAACTGGACAAATATTTCCCATAATTTCTCCTTTTCTTTTCTCTAATGTATCAATCTCACCTTCATAAGAATTGCGTTTAGTCCCCACGGCCACAAACGGATGAGTTGATCTAAATTGTTTCCAACTCATTCAGAGAATAGACATTTGACATATTTTTCATTATGGCTATACTGTATATTTTTAAATTTTCAATCCAAATTATATGCTTTACTTTGTAATTGACCTATTTTTTCTTTTTATACGCCGACACCAACATTTACACACCAAAACTTTTTTATCTCGCAAAAATAATTTGTTGGCTCTATTTTCTTCAATAAACGTTCTATTTATCTTTCCCAATCTTATAATTTTAATTGCAAATAATCAAAATGATCATTTATATTCTTATCAATGTTGGTATACATATCGGATACAATATCCTCCATTTACCAAAAATCAACACGTTTCTTATATGCTTGATAAAATAGATCTATTGTTTGAATCACATCAAAGTAATAGCAACATTCATATACAAATCATATAATCGTATCGTAAAATTATTATCATCTGAACTAAAACCACTACTTGTCAAATTAAAAATCCATCAAATGCTTTCAAAATACTAAATTTGACAAGTTCAACATTTCATTGATATACGAATTTTTTCATCACTTTCCATAAGATCCAACTTCATCACCTCCTGCATTCAAAGCATAACAAAAAGGTATTGATATTGGTTTTAACAGGAATGAAAACATCTCTTTAGTATTCTCATCTGTATAAAAAATATCTTTAAAATCATATTTTTCAATTCAAATTCAAGGCATTTATATGATTTATTTTCACGTTCCCTATTAGTTTTTTTTAATAACATTATTTTCTTCTTTCCAATCAATAACATATCTAAATTGAGATGAAAATTTTTTCTTTCATCCCTTTTCATTTAATGTGCTTAACAATGTTTCATGCAGGATAATGTCGAAAAGATCTCTATTGATTCCGTCAATAACAAACTATGTGACTGTTTATATAAAAATGTACTATATCTGAATAGCCCCATTTTCTTTCATCTTTTCATCCCTATTACTTTCGCCCAATCTCCCTTTTCACTACTCAATTCTCGCCCAAATTATAATTCATTAAAATCAACCGGTTTCATATCAGACAAAAGTCTAAAAAAATGGTTTAATTCCCTCATGGAAACAGGCAATATAAAATGTACCTTGTCTTTCTTTCTGTTTATGATGATACCCGTTTTTGCGTATAACAAATTTAAAAGTTGTTCATGTAAATCCTTGCTCTCCTTATAGGCATTGTTTGTCTCTACAGGAAGCAATTCATCATTTTTTCTTAATTTATAATCAACTTTTTATATTTGAGTAATTCTTTTTAACCAATTCATCAATTCTAGGAAGATCAACAACATAACCGCTTGGGAACATTTTTTTCTATGTATCTCGACGCCATATAGTCACATTTTTCCAAAACACTCTTTTTATAATAGTAATCGTTGTCAAATTTCAATATTCCTTCATATTTCATAAGATATCTTTGAAAAATCGAATACTTTAATTGTCTTATATCTAATGCCATTAAAATAACAACGTTAGACAGAGACAGATATTCCCTTATATCCTCACATATACTGAACGCATCACACATACACAAATCGGTATCATCAATCCTTACCACTAATTTCTTATGTTTTTTTCAGGACTCTTTATACTCTGCAATAACAACACCTTATCAATAAGTCGCTTTAAATTTCTTTTTATTTCAGATACATTTCCCAATTTCATAAGATTATCCAAATCATTTGTCCATTCAGTGTTATCTCTTTTACCTTGAATATAATTTATGTTGTCGTAACATCTTTGAAACAACTCAACAATATCATAACGCTTTAGCTTCATGTCCATATCAGTTTGCAAATTTTCGGATATATCCTGATAAACCTTAAATAATTGTGCAACAAAAATACGAATTATCGATTCCCCACCATTTAATTCAGTTGGATCTATTATAGGCAATATTTCAAATTCATTCTTAATTTTCTCATCAAACGATCCTTTTAAATAAACATCTTCAGTAAATCTATCATTTTCTCTCATATGCATATCATAATTATTTCCAATTTGATGATATGCATTTTCTTCTTCGTCTTGTTGCTTTATAATAGAGTGCAAAATGCTATTAGCCTCATTATATGACTCATAAAAAAAAATTGTTTTTCCTTATCTCACATTCTAATTTTTTCTTTGTATTCTTCCCCTTGAATAATGCTTATAACTTTACAATCAGAATCAATTTTACCTCTCTTATTTTCCATATAACAACCTCCTCATATAATCAAGTGTTTTTTATTGAAAATTCAAGGTTTTTCAACCTTTCATATCTCAGTGAATAAGCCACAGCTATGAGCATTTCGATGTATCAGGTACTGAAATAGCGGTTGAATGGTATACGAAATAAAACGTCATTGATTTTCGCTTTACTGGCCTTGTGTATACCCTTCCCTCTATGGCAGCTAACCTCCTATATCCACCAGGATCATCTCCGTCTCCAGAGGTCCTAACTTCCTTCGTCCTGCCTGCCCATAACCAGGGTGTCAGCTATGCTCCTTTGCGGGGTCATGCCCCATGGATAATATTCCTGCCGACTACTGGCTCATTCTTTGTATTATTGATTACTGACTTGCTTCCTGTTTCAGCACTGTGATCAGTGGACGTTATCTGTTACATTCTGCTTGATTCAGTGACTGTCCACATGACAGCCTCCACTATAGTTACTTTGTCTTTCTTACGCAGCCTGTAGATAAACTGCCGGTCTCTTGATATCACTGACCATCTTTTTCGGATCATAATCCACACCTTTTGTCAGCATGGCATAAAAGATTCGTATCAGCTTGGCTCCAATCGCTATAAGTGACTGCATCTTCTTTAACGGATTCAACCTTCTGGTTGTATAATAATTATGAAGCTCTCTGAACTCAGGATTCTTCGCTACAAGTGACATTGCAACCTCAAAAAGCAGGTATCTGAGTCTCTTTCGGCCTCGTCTGCTTATTGTTGTCTCGCCCTTGTGCTTTCCCGAACTACTTTCAACCAATGCCAACCCTGCAAGCTTCTGCAGTTCTTTCGGCGTGTTAAAACGGCTGATATCACCTATTTCTGCAAGGAATCCTGACACTGTCTTGATTCCCACACCTTTGATTTCTAACAGCTTCTCAGCCATCGGAATCTGTTTTACCAACCCTTCAATCAGAGTCATAACTTCTTGAAGACGTATGTTTCTGGATTCATAGTCCTCCAGAAGCATTCGGATTTCCATTCTTGCAGACACCGCACCTTCTTTGCTTCCGACGCTGTGTTCAGCAGCTTCTATCAGAGTCTTCGCCCTCGCTTTTCCAACTGCTCTTAACTTCGCATCACGCCAGATTTGGTTCACTCCATCGATACCTAACGTCAAGATATCTTCAGGGAGTGGTGCTGCTTTAAGGATTAGCATTCCGCTCTTGGCATCTGGCTTTCCGTATACCGTCTTATATTCAGGAAAATATATATTGAACCAACGACTGATCCTGTTTTGAATTCTTGTAAGTTCCGCCTGTAACTGGAATCTTATGTTTGATGCTGTTCTAAGATCAGCGTAGACACCATCCGGCAGGTAGGGGATCATGTAACGTCCCTCTCTAACTAATCCTGCTATAACTTTCGGATCCTTACGGTCATTTTTAGTTGGATTATTGTCGTCGAGTTCTTTTGATTTTTTCACATGGTGAGGATTTACAAGGACCGGTTTCATTTCATTATCCTGTAGAAACTTTCCAAGATTGAACCAGTAGTGCCCGGTCGGTTCCATACCTAGAACCACCTTATCCTTCTCATGTCTTTCTTTGATGTCCAGGATCCATTCCTTAAATGTCACAAATCCATCCTCTGTGTTGCTAAATTTAAATGGCTTCTTCGAATACTCGATTCCTCTGTAATCAAAAGCTCTGGCATAGTGCGTTTCACTTCCGACATCGATTCCGAGTACCAAAGTTTTTTCTGTAATAGCTTCAATTTTTGCGTTCTGTGTGTTAGACTTCATTGTAGATACCTCTCTGTATAATAAGATTTTTACTAACCTGCCAGTCAGTAGTCTTATTGTACTCTGAGGTATTTTCAATTTTCAACATCCACATTTTTTTATTATACAGGAAGCTCCTTTAATCCATTTTTAAATTATCATTGAATTTAAAACCCACTTTGCCCTCTCCTCAATAGTATCTCGTTCATCCAAATATTTGAGTACTGCACCAATCTGTTCCATAATATTATCAGATTTCGAAACATCCAGTCTACTCACATAATTGCTTAACCAATCTTTTGGCCTTTGATCAATGTCATGTAATTTCTTTAGAACGTCAGCTAATTCAGCCGCTGTAATTCTTTCCGAATTTGATTTTATAAAACTTTCTGGATTATTCATAATGATCTTTTCCAGGATGTATTCTGCATCAACACCATACTGTTCGCAAAATTCGTCAACCTCATCTAACATCCACAAATACTTATAGTATCTTAATTCCAGTATCAACAATGCCAATTCACCCGTCTTGACAAATTGCGACAATCCACTCACAACGCAATTTTGTCCAGGGTTAGATGTTATTGCTAATACCCCCGTATCCATCATCTGCATAAAATAACCAAAAAGCTTTTTGATATTCGTATAACCGAGTTCTAACTCATCGATCATTTGACCTATAACAACGGCGCACTCCTTTGTTTTTCTTTGAAATCTGTTTTCCCGTGAAAATATCGGATTTCTGAAAAAGAGACACGCTTCCCTTTCCTCGTCCCAACCACTTTTATAAAACTCATCTTCCAAACGTTGCCTTATTTTTTTCTCACTTACATTATCTGAAAAGTTCCTACATTTTATAAAAGCATTCCTTTTCGGAACTAACTTCTCAAAGTATATCATTAACTCCTCAACAGAATCAAATAAGGGCTCTTTCACAAAAGGTCCTTATAATATCACGTGCTTCATCCATATCGCCTCTGCAATAATTTCTTGCAAGCTTATCAATTTCAGCTCGTATCTTATTACTGCTAAAATCAGGATTAATATCATATTTTTCGTTCAATTCTTTCAAGAGAGTATTGCTCATTATAAATGTAAAAATTTCATTAAAGCTCCTTTTCCCATCTATATTGTACAAAAAATCCAAAAATGATAAATACTTCTTATAACCTCTATATCTCTCCACAATTTTATAACAAATAATACCGTATAGTCGATCAGTCACCTCAGCATCAAGATTAGCAAAAAACACGAAAGGAACAGCCCGGTATCCTCCAGTCTCATCATTGCTTATAAGTCGTATTGTTGGCACACACTTAATATTCGATCCAGATAAATATACTTTTATATATTCCTTCTTCCCCTGATAAAACGTCTCCACAAAATCCCCGCTCGCCAAAATCCTTTCTTCCACTATATCTTTATTAAGGTGCTGCGAATATATATATGCCGCATTGGCTATATCACTATTTTCTATCAAAGTCGAAAAATCGCTTGAAAGTTTATGCCACCGTTTAGAAATTTCATATCTTTTATACGAAAAATTGGCATTATACCTATTAATAAGGTAAGAACCCGCGTCTGTCCTCACAAGAACTCTAACCGAAGTTGCCCTTGAGAATTCTCGTTTCAAAACAGACTCATTAAGCTCAGGCAATAATTTCATCAATCTCTTCTCTATGCCTTCCAAAATATGATTGATATTTCTTCCATGTATAAAAAAAATCATCACATAATAAAATTTTTGGAAAACGCCCATTCTTCCGATAGTACCCGCAAAAGCATCACAGCACAACAAAAAAGCTGCATCGGTCAAATAGATCGTGCCTGCAACTTTTGCCATATATTTTTGTGTAATTTTTTCCAGTATCTGTGCCAGAATATAACTTCTCCTTACCACAAATACTACATATTTCCACTCACCACTGGTTGTATCCAAATACCATTCACACATGTCATTAAATATCTCAGGTTCAAACATTTGTGATGTGATATTCTTTAATTCCATTCATTATTTTCCTCCTTTTCATAATGATTCTCTCTTTCAAAGAAATATCTGAAAGATCAGCATTCTCACTATCCCTATTATCCTATTATATCATAATACTATAAAATCATTCATCTGGCAATTAATTTCTAGCCAATTTACTGTATATTTATAATTTTTTATTATTTTATAAATATCAAGCCGTCCACCTATCCCTAAATTAACGCCACTATCCAGTAGCATAGTTTGGAGATATCCATCTGAAATATTGTGTGAGCATGGCACTTGCAGAAACATCGTTTGTCGCATTATGGAACATCCGGTTTTTCTGTCCGATACGAAAAATACAGATTTCCTACTCAGAGACAGTGCTGTCAACGGGAACATGTCCGCCTGTCAGAAACATTTTCATATACGGCTCCTGATTGATCACATAATTCAGCCCCTTTCAGTTCTGGATTTAGGCGAAACTGGCGTTCGGTCAACTCTGGCTCTTCTTCAAAGGTCCATGAGCAAGACAAAGGAACCCGATTCGATGCACCTATATAGAAGCAAAAAGCCGTTTTCAATCCACTGAACACCCTTGCTACAATCGGAATGTCTTCCACAGAACAAAGAATGTCTTTTTCAAATAGATTCTATTTGTTTAACTGCTAAAAAAGTCGTTATCAAACTCATAATTCAGCTTTTATATGAATCTACATTATTCGACTTTATTATCATACAAAAGCAAATCTTTTATCTCTGATTCACAATAATACTTGCTAGTGACTAATTTTTCTTAGAACAAGGTTACTGTAGTTAAGAATACACGAGATTCTATAAAAAATATCAAAAAATTAAGCAAAAGAAATTTTATGATATACGTTGGAGTCCATGTTGCTGTTTTGTTTATACATTTCTTGCACGTACACACGCAATTTTGTCCTTAATCACAAACAATTTTGCAGCAAATGATGGGAAAAGCGAAATGAAAATGCATATTAATTTTCTCTTTTTAGAAGATTCACTTTAAAAATCGCTGCTCGATTTTTTTCTCAACTTCGTTATACATTGATTGTAAAGTTCTTGGTTGTCAACCACATCATGAATTTTCATCAGACCTTTTACAATACTAAAGCAAAAATACCATTGATGATACTGCCATGCATTTAAAAAGCTCTTTATCATCGTATATCCATTTAGATTTCTGTATATCTAAAGACTTCAAACCACATAAATTACTATTTAAATTAAAGTCTCGCATAGCACTATGCGGATTAAAGGTTTGATGATATACTTTCTTATTCGCTACAACAATATTTTTTGCTTTCTGTAATAATTCAATATTAAAAAGCATTCCTTCTCCATACCATATATTTTCATCAAATATAATATTCTCCCTTATGATCAAATCTCTTGAGTACATTTTGTTCCAAACTGCAACATTGATTTTTTCTGTATATATATCAACCATTCCTGATATATTATCTAATGAATAGAACGAGTTATCATTATTTACTTTAGGATTCCATACACTAAAATGGTTCAAACCACATATTACATCTGCATTTGTCTCTTCTATAATGCTGACATAATATTCAACATAATCCTTTTCTAAATAATCATCACTGTCAACAAATACTATATAATCTCCTGTAGCCTTTTTTAATCCAACATTGCGAGCAGAGGATACTCCACCATTTGCTTTATGCACTACAATTACTCTATCATCCTTTGCACTAATCTTGTCCGCAATCTCTCCACTTCTATCTTTAGTCCCATCATCTACTATAATTATTTCCAAATTTATATATGTCTGATTGCAAATAGATGACAAACATTTTTCTAAATATTCTTCGACATTATATACTGGAACTATTATACTTACCTTCGATTTAAGCATATCGTAAAACTCCTTTACTTTATGATCATTTCTCTTTATAAGTCCAAAACCAATCAGCCAAAAATCTTTTTTATATTTGGATAATAATTAATGTACTTAATTAAACGTATACCCATAAATGGATTCTTATTGTCATAAAATTCTTTTCTGATCAAGTTCCATTTATAGCAGTTTTCTAATAATTGTTCTTTTTCTCCCTTTCTACTATATCATTATGTGAATGCAAAAAGTCCGTCATTCTATCAAAAATTCTCTTTTCATAATCTAACTGATCTCTTTTTATCTTTTTCTTTTTAGAATCTCTACTTTCTTTTGTAAATGTACTATCATAATGTTTTTCGCATCCTAATTAAAGGTTCATTTATTATGTACAATCCCTCGCAAAACATAGCTAAACGCCAAAGCAAAGAATCATGTGGAAAATCTGGTTCCCAATACTGACGTGCCTCTCTTGCTAATGATTTTCTAATTGCATATGTGCAACCGGGATATGGAATTGCAGTAAAATTATGTACTAACATTTGTTTTTCAATATATCCCTTTGTTTTCTTTTTAGGCATAATTTTTGTATAACCATTTTTTGTAAAACTCCGTATACTGAGACACTAATAGTAAAACTTCTGGGTTTTCTTCCATAATTTGGGTCATCTTTTGAATTTTATCTGCACTCCAAATATCGTCTTGATCACAGGTAAATACTATATCACCCATGGCAGACGTAATTAAATTCATAAAATTTTTTCGCCAACCACAATTTTTTTCATTGACTTCGAGTTCCCAATTTAATAGTTCATACTTCTTGATATATGTTTCAATAATTTGTACTGTATTATCCTGAGAACAATCATCAGAAATTAAAACTTCATCAACGGTATACGTTTGATTTCTTAATGAATCTAATTGTTCTTCAATATATTGCGAGCCATTATATGTTGATAATACTATACTAATCTTCATAAATCTCCTCCAAAATATCTTTAACAAAAATAGCAGCCTCATTAAAAAAACTGCTTCTAAATACTCTTTTACCTCATTACGTTTCTGGTCAAGTATGGTATTTACCTTATCAAAATCTACCGTTCTTTCTAATACGTCATAATCATTATATCCCTGCACATGACATCCCAAACAATCTATCATTTTCAAAAAGCTCTCAATTCTTCCTCCAAATTCATTTGGATAAATACAAATAGGTTGTGTATTCATGTTCATAGAAAAAGCAGTAGCATGGAAGGAATCTGTCAACACATACCTTGCATGATCAATCAAACTAACAAATTCGAATATTTCAGGTATTATAATACTATCTCCGCATTTTAATATCTGATCATATCTCATACACAATCTTTTAAGTTTAAGCCCCGTTTTTTTTTGCTAATTTTTTTGCATAAGAATCAAGATCCTTACTGCGATTGAGATTGTATATCAAAATATAATCTTCTTTATACTTATAATTTTTCGTATATTTTCTCCAAAAAATCTATCCATACATAACGTTGGATCAATTATAAAATAACAATTAGGATATTGATATTGTTCCTCTATGATATTTTTGCACTTTCCTCTCTAACCGATATGCGATTGTATTGAGTTATGTAACCCTTTGTCTGATTAACTTCATCCTCAGTCAAATGATCCTGCCCAAAACTTGCAGCAAAAGCAAACTTATAACAGTCCGCAGGAACAAAGTCCAAATACAGCATAGGCAAAATACCATTATTCCATTTAGAATTCCATACCTGATCACTGCCTGTACAATAAAGATCAGCATCTAGCGGAAATGTTTCAAAATCTTCTTTAGATGTATACTTATCTCCGGTTATCTCCAATTCACCGAAGCAAAACTCATCAAAAATCTTTTCCATTTTTTAATAGTAGGGAACATTACAATTTTTTTTATTATATTATTTCCGCCCAAAATTTCATTAAATTTTCTTCTCTTGCTTCTGTTTTCTGAAAATTTATAATACTGACTTTATGTCCATAAGATTCAAATAGCTTTTTTGTTGCAAATGCCTGTAAAACAGATCCATAACTGTAAAGTTATTACATCAATTTTCAAAAAAAGGCACCTCCTATCCGTATTAATTTTATAACCTAGTCTAATCTATTGGTACGCTTTATTTTTATT
>VOFB01003011.1_pt1 | contig 11440 bp, 19 predicted proteins | sample 5384141 | NCBI WGS metagenome assembly VOFB01 (sample SAMN12384721, study PRJNA508395) | human gut metagenome | isolation source: healthy gut A | host: Homo sapiens
CATCCCAGATAAAGTCATAGACCTTCTGGACCGCGATTCCAAGCTCAAACTTATCCATATTTTCTGTTACATCTTTTGCAAGTGTGATTGACTCGGATAAAATCCATCTGTCAGCCGGTGTCAGCAGTGCATCTTCCGGTTTCTCAACCACATTTTCCTTCATGTACATCAGGATAAATCTGGATGCATTCCATACTTTGTTTGCAAAGTTACGGCTTGCTTTCTCAACGCGCTCGTTGTAAAAACGCATATCGTTACCTGGTGCATTTCCTGTGATCAGTGTCAGTCTCAGGGCATCTGCTCCGTACTTGTCGATGATCTCAAGCGGATCGATACCATTTCCAAGTGATTTACTCATCTTACGTCCAAGTGAATCACGCACAAGGCCATGAATGAATACGGTGTGGAACGGTGAATTCCCTGTATGTGCATAGCCCGAAAATACCATACGGATTACCCAGAAGAAGATAATGTCGTATCCTGTTACAAGAACATCTGTCGGATAGAAATATTCAAGTTCCGGTGTCTTGTCCGGCCATCCAAGTGTAGAGAACGGCCAAAGTGCAGAACTGAACCAGGTATCCAGAGTATCCTCATCCTGATGAAGATGTGTGCATCCACAGTTTGGGCATTTCTCCGGCGCTTCTTTCGCAACTACGACTTCACCGCACTCATCACAGTAATAAGCCGGGATTCCGATGTCCCCACCAGATCTGACGGGAGATACACCAGTCCTTGATATTCTCAAGCCAGTGAAGGTAAATCTTGTCAAAACGCTCCGGTACGAAACCGAAGCTCACCGGTCTTCAGTGCGTTGATCGCCGGTTTTGCAAGCTCATCCATCTTTACAAACCACTGCTGTTTGATCAGCGGCTCTACTGTTGTACCACAACGGTCATGTGTTCCTACAGCATGCATATGTGGAACAACCTTTACAAGGTATCCCTGCTCATCCAGATCTGCCACGATTGCTTTTCTTGCCTCATAGCGATCCATTCCTGCATATTTTCCACCCTTTTCATTGATCGTTGCATCATCGTTCATGATGTTGATCTCAGGAAGGTTATGACGCTTTCCAACCTCGAAATCGTTCGGATCATGTGCCGGAGTGATCTTTAACAGCACCTGTTCCAAACTCTTTGTCTACATAATAATCAGCAACGATCGGAATCTCACGGTTTACAAGTGGAAGGATTGCCATCTTTCCTACGATATCCTTATATCGCTCATCATCCGGGTGTACGGCGATCGCAGTATCTCCCAGCAATGTCTCCGGACGGTCGTTGCAATTTCAAGGAAACGGTCCGTTCCGGCAATCGGATATTTGATGTGCCAGAAATGTCCGTCCTGATCCTCATGCTCCACCTCGGCATCAGACAGCGAAGTCTTACATTTCGGACACCAGTTGATGATTCTTGATCCTTTATAAATATAACCCTTTTCATAAAGGCTGATAAATACTTCTTCTACCGCTTTGGAACATCCTTCGTCCATGGTAAAACGTTCTCTGTCCCAGTCACAGGAAATACCAAGCTTCTTTAACTGATTCTCAATCGTTCCTTTTTGCATACTCTTGTTTTCCACTGCCAGGTTCTCTAAAGTGGAATCCCTCACGGCCAAGTTCCTTATTTTTTGTCTTGTTAATTAACCCCCTCTTCTTTTAACTGGTTCGTAACCTTGACCTCGGTAGAAATAGCCGCATGGTCTTTTCCAAACCGTCTCACAGCCAGATCCTCTTAGCAATCTGAACGGTTCTCTCTGTGGGAAGTAATGACGTACTCCTCTTCTTCAACACCTGTATCTTTACATAGTTGTTAAATACTTTTTAACTGTTACTACTATAGCTGTCAAAGGCTGATTTGTCAAGGGATTTCCCTTTCTTTAAGAAATCTTAAAATATCATAACCACCGCCGGAAGTCCAGCCTTATCTTCTTAACCTTGCTCTTTTAAAAGTAAATGTTGCAACATCCCTGCAATATCATACCCGTAGTTCTCTCCTGTCGCCCAACCACTCCTTCCGGGTTCTCTTTCTGTCCCAGCCATTGTACATAAGGTGCGGAAGCTTTTTTCACATATTCATAACGGTTATCCACGCAAGTCTGATTCAGCGGTTCATCTGTCGCATAGGCCTTCAGATGCTGGATGCGTGCCCGCACTCCTGTTCTGACATCCGGATAAGAATTCCCCGGCACTCCTCCACCGGTTGTTCCTATTCCGGCGAAATTAAACTGTTCAACACTTACATCTCCACCAAACTGAAGAAAGCCGGTCTCTTTCATTGCCTGGGTAAATGCAACCTCTACCCGGATGTCTTCTGCCTCTGCTTCTTCACAGTAGATCTGGCTGAATGTTTCTATGGTATCTGCTCCACCTTTTGCCAGTTCTTCCGACGGATATTCGTATCCCGATTGATTGAAATAATCTGCAAGCTCATCCACCGTAACAACACTTCTCCCCATGACCGGATACTGTCCGGCCGGAGAACACATCTGTGCTGTTATTGCTGCGCTGTCAGTCTGTGCAACTTCTTCTATCGAATCTGTTGCCTTATCTTCCACAACTGCTTCCTTTTTCATTTTGCATGTCATAATCTGATTTCTGTTCTACTTCTGACTGTTTCATAACATTATTTTTGGGTTCTGAGGAATCATTCCGTTTCTTCCTGCCATTGCCAGAATCACTACCAGAAAACTCCCATTGCTGCTTCTATATAAATAGGTAATTTCATTTCGCGCTTCCTGTCCATTTCCCAGGTATTTGATATAGTATATACAACAATTCTTTCAGATAACACTCAATTAATAAATAGGTCCCGTTACCCGAGAACTTTAAAACATGCCTAAAAATAGAAGCAAAGAGAGTAAAAAAGAAGCTACAATACGCAGCTTCTTTTTTTACTTCTTTTACACTTATTATTTCCACAATTTCTTGTAGATTTCAATAACATCTTCCTTATTTGGTACTCTCGGGTTTGTTGCTGTACATCCATCCTCGAGTGCGGCATCTGCCATACTGTCGATTGCATTGAAGTACTCTTCCTCTGAGATTGTACCCATCTGAGAGATTGACAGCGGAATATCCATCTCTTTTAACATAAACTGTACCCAGTTTACAAAGGGATCCCTAACTGTCATGATCTTCATTGTAGCTGCTCAGTCAAGGATCGAGCTACGGTTGCATAACGCTTAACAGCCGGAAGATATTCTTTCTGACTCTTACTATGTTTATTGATATCACTGTTGAATTCAATGATATGTGGAAGAAGCATTGCGTTCGCACGTCCGTGTGGGATGTGGAACTTTGCACCTAACTGATGTGCCATTCCATGGTTGAGTCCCAGTGATGCGGAGTTGAACGCCAGCCCCGCCAGACAGGATGCGGAATGCATCTTCTGACGTGCATGAGTATCATTTCCATCCAGATATGCTCTGAGAAGGAATACTCCAACCAACTCGATTGATTTCTCTGCAAGTGCTGTTGAGAAATCGCTTCTATCTGTACTTACACATGCTTCAAGTGCGTGTGTAAATACATCCATTCCAGTGTCCGCTGTGATCGCCGGAGGAACACTTTTTACAAGTTCCGCATCCAGGATTGCCTCGTCCGGTGTCAATTCCCAGGATACAAGTGGATATTTTCTCTGTTCTGCCGGGTCTGATACAACGGCAAATGAAGTTACCTCTGATCCTGTACCGCTTGTTGTTGGAATTGCAATCAGCCCTACCTCTGCGTAATGATCACGCGAAGTGCAAATTCACGGATTGACTTGGAGGAGTCAATTGCTGATCCGCCACCAACTGCAACAATTGCATCCGGCTTATATTCAAGCATCTTCTTAACACCGAGACTGATCTTCTCAATCGGTGGATCCGGAACAATATCCTGAAAGATATCATATTCCTTACCTGCTTTTTGATTGGATCGAGAATCAGGTTCAGATTTTTGCTCTTCGCCATAAATGGGTCTGTAACGATCAGGATCTTCTTATATGGCACTTCTGCCAGTCGATCCAGCGCATTATCTCCAAAATTTACTCTAGTTTTAATCTGAAAGCTTTTCATAACTGCCCTTCCTTACTTTGGATAGATACATTTTACACCAATCTTATCAAAATGCTGAAGCCATCTTGTTTCCGGCTTTGCATCCGTAACTATAGTTGTGATCTGATCTAATGAACCTATCTCAGCAAATGCTACTTGATCGAACTTACTGCTGTCTACAGCAAGAATTTTTCTTTTTGCTCTTGTCAGCATTGTTCGCTTATTATTCGCATGCAGATCATCCGAATCTGTAAGTCCAGCGTTCATATCGATTCCCTTTGCAGAGATAATTGCCTTATCTACATGATAAGATTGAAGCATCCGGTCTGTCTGATAACCTACCAGTGCAAAAGGATCCTTCTCTTGACTCTCCTCCGGTAGAGAGAACCTTCCAATCCTGCGCCCCAAAAAGCTCTATGATAATCTCCACAGAGTTTGTAAGCACGGTAAGATTCTTCTTTCCCTGTTCGAGAAGCGTCTTTGCAACATACACTGCTGTAGAACTTGCATCAAGCATGATGCTGTCCCCATCTTTGATCTGTTCACTCACCAGTTCCGCAATATGCTGTTTACCAACAATATTGCGATTCTTTCTGATGTTGAACGGAAGCTCGATATTCACATTTTCATTAATTACGGCACCACCATAGCTTTTTATGGCGAAACCGTCCTGAACCAGTTTATCGAGATCCCTTCGGATTGTTTCCTCAGAGACCTCATAAATCTGGCTTAATTCACTTACTACGACTCGTCTGTCATTCTGCAGTTTTTCTAATATTTCATTTCTTCTCTCTATCGCAAGCATCTAACTGCCTCCTGTCCTAAGTCCAATATAATGTTACTGGTATTGAACTATAATTCCCTCAGACATTAAAGCAGAGTTCATTATAAGATTGCGTCGCGAATCTGAGCATCCGGATGAGCAATAACGGAAGAGTCAAGGAACATTCCTCTATCTTTGATTGCTTCCTTAGCTTTTTCGATTGCAGCTTCTACAGCAGCCACTTCACCAGTGAGCAGCATGTAGGATTTTCCGCACATACCTTTGGCAATACGAAGTTCGATCAAATCTACGATCGCAGTCTTCGCAGCCCTCATCAGCAGCTACAATAATTGAAGATGCATCGTATGTCTCCATAATACCAAGAGCGGATACGTCTTCAATATGTGCAGCACCGTAGATTGCCGGGAAGATGGACTCGTGCGGATTACCGAGCACAAAACTGTCGATCGGTGAAGACCATGCATCTCTTTTGCATTATCCACTGCTGCTTTAACGGCACTTAAGTCACCTGTAATGATCGCGATATATTTGCCCGGACATACTGTCTGTGCTTCGATTATGCTGACTTCAGAAGTCTTTTACCATAGCATCAGCTGCGGTAATACCTGCTGAAACAGTCTTATATTCTACCATTCCAATAGCCTTACTCATTGCCTGCACGTCCTTCCTGAGATTCTATGACAATATATTTCTCATTTACTTCTGTAACTAAACCATTCACGGATGCGTGGATTCCAACGCTTAATCCCTTTCCTGGTTCAGCAATCATCTGTCCTTTAGTTACCATGTCGCCTGCTTTCACAATTGCAGAAGCAGGTGCTCCAATATGCTGACTTAACAGAATACGTACTGTCTTAACCGGCACTGCTGATTCATCAAGCGGTGCTTCACGGTTATATCTCGTAAGATCAAGACGCGCCATAAGTCTCTCCATCGGAACTTTTCTGTATTCTCTTTCCGGTCCTACAGGTTTTGCTTCTACTTTCGGAGGACGGATTCCGTTTGCACGAAGACCTCCCCTTGTACTCTGCCATAAGACTTCTTGGTGAAAGTCCCTGGAAACAGGAATACATCTCACAAAGTCCGCAGGATGAGCAGAACAACGTATTGATGAAGATGTTCGGCTCCTGTACATCCTTGCATGTTGCTGCAAGCATAAATTTATTTGGCTCAATCGGATGTCCTAACAGATGTCTTGGACATAAGTCTGTACACATTGTACACTGGCAACAGCAAGCTGCTGCTCTCTTCATATCGATTGAGTTTTTCTTTAATTTCTTCTGAATGATGTGATGGTCTTTCGGAAGAACAAGGATTGCATTTGTTGTCTTTGTAACAGGCTGCGCTCCTGTTCCGATATTACCCATCATAGGTCCACCAACGAAGTAAACTGCATCTTTTGTAGTTACACCGCCGGCAAGAGCTACTACTTCTTCCAGTGGTGTTCCGATTGGAACACGAACTGTGATTGGGTGCTCTACCTCAGCTACTACTGATACAAGCTTGTCCTCAACAGGTGTCTTCTCATTCAGTGCTCTGTATACATTGTAAACTGTCTCTACGTTGAATACAGCTACGCCGCTTTCGATTGGAAGTCCGCCCGGTCTTACAACTTTACCTGTTGTCTCATAAATAAGTACAACCTCATCACCTGCCGGATATACTTCATCCAACAGTCCAAGTCTTACTTCCGGATACTGTCCCATAACGGCCTTTACAGCTTCGATCGTTGCTGTGTAAGCTTTCTTAATACCAATGATGACTTCTTTCGCACCGACTGTCTCGCCGATCATATGAAATGTATCAATGATCTCCTTTGCATATTTCTCAAGGAGCTGTCTGTGAAGTCGAAGCAGTGGCTCACACTCTGCACAGTTCAGAATGATTGTCTCTGCACGTTCATCTAATTTAGCATATGTAGGAAAGCCTGCACCACCAGCACCAACGATACCGTTCTGCTGCAATATGCTGCTTAATTCTTTCATATCCATAATTTCACTACTCCAGTCCTAATCCTTCGTCAATAATTCCAACGATTGCAGCATCGATCGGTGCTTCCGGCATACCACTTCCGATTCTCGCAGCACTTCCCTGTACAACCAGAACGTATTCGCCGATTCCTGCGCCGATCTTATCGATTGCAATGATCTGTTTTGCTCCCTGACGCATATGATCTGCCACTTCTACAATCATGAATTTATTTCCGACTAAGTTTTCATTCTTGCGTGTTGATACAACACTGCCAACAACTTTTCCCATTAACATGATACAATCCTCACGGTATCCCCGCTCTTAATCTGCGCTGCATTTGCTTCATCTGTATCAATATGCATTTCCAGTGTAAAGCTGTCGTCTACACGGATAGCGACCTGATTAAAGATTGTTCCGCGCTCGTTATCTGCCTTAACTGATACGATATCACCATCATGAACTCCTGCTGCCATCGCATCTTTCGGAGCCATGTGAATATGTCTCTTCGCAACAATGCATCCCTCGTTCAGATATACCGCACCTTTTGGTCCGATGATCGCGATTGGTGCGCTTCCTGCAATATTTCCTGATTCTCTGATTGGTGCTTTTACACCGAGGCTGATTGCATCTGTTGCAGAAATCTCTACCTGAGTATTCTTTCTGACTGGTCCAAGAACTCTTACATTCTCGATTGCTCTTAATTTAAGACCAACAATTGTAACCTTTTCGTTTGATGCAAACTGTCCACCCATAAGTTCTTTGAACTTTGTAAGATGGTAGCCTTCTCCAAACAGAATCTCGACATGCTCCTGTGTGAGATGGATATGTCTTGCGGACACTCCGATTGGAACGAGAAAACCTTCTCCAGACTGAGCAGCATTCTTTTTCTCTACTGCTTCGAGAACCATTTTGTAATTAATTCCACATTACTGTTATCAATATTTGTGTCTCCTCGCAAAGTGGATTACTCCACTTACTTATTTAAGCACTCTCAGGGGATCGGCGCCCGGCGCTTAATCCCCTAAAAGTACTGGCTTTATTTACCTTTGACTATTATTTGATCTGTGGAAGAATCTTCTCAACATCTGTATGAGGTCTCGGAATTACGTGTGTAGCTACAAGCTCTCCAAGTCTGGATGCTGACTCTGCTCCGCTCTCTACTGCAGATTTAACTGCTCCAACATCTCCACGAACCATAACAGTTACAAGACCGGATCCGATCTTCTCTGTTCCAACGAGTGCTACGTTAGCAGCCTTTAACATTGAATCTGCTGCCTCGATAGATGCTACAAGTCCTCTTGTTTCAACCATTCCTAATGCTTCCTGTGACATTCTGCGTTCCTCCTTCTGAACTTCCGGTTTCTTCTGAACCGTTTCTGCCTTTGCGCCGTCTTTGACTTTTACTCTGCGTACAGAAATTTTTGGCTGGCGCTTTGGCTGTTGTTGTTTTTCTTTTCTTTTTCGTCTGCCATCTGTTCTCTTCAGCCCTTATACAACCTTGTTTACACTTGTGTTAATGATTCTCAAGATCTCCTCATGAGGACTTGGGATCACTACTGTGCTCACTGGTTTTTTTGATTCCATTCTGCTCGGCAGCTTCAAGCTGGCCTGCAACTGCGGATACATCACCACGAATTATGATCGTGACAAGTCTTCCACCTAGTTTTTTTTCCCATGTAACGAACTGCACATCAGCAGTCTTGCACATGATATCCACGGCTACCACTGCTGCCGTAACGCTTGGGATTTCAAAAATCCATACGCTTTTCCCATGAGACTGCTCCTTTTCTAGCTGTTTAACTTCAAACTATACTGTAGGAAGGATCTTCTCAACGTCTGTGTGTGGTCTCGGGATTACGTGTGTAGCAACGAGCTCTCCAAGTCTGGATGCTGCGTGCTCCACTCTCAACTGCAGACTTAACAGCTCCTACATCACCGCGAACCATAACAGTTACCAGACCGGATCCGATTTTTTCTGTTCCTACCAGTGTAACCTCTGCTGCTTTTGTCATTGCATCTGCTGCCTCAATTGCAGCTGTAAGTCCTCTGGTTTCTACCATTCCTAATGCAAGCTGTGCCATTGCCATTGTAATATCCTCCTAAATTTCTTCGAATTCTTCGTCTGTTACTTTTATGTGGTGTTCCTTTATCAAATGCGTTAAGACTTAAGCATCTTCTCAGTGTCCTCAGTCGGTCTTGAGATCTTATACTTTGTGACAATGTCATTGACTCTGCTTTCGCTGTAGCGGCCTCAGCGCTTGCCTTTGTCCACATCTGCAACCTGTCCGCGGAACTTGACCATTACGATCGGCGGTACAGGCAATTCGTCTGCATTCGCAGGTTTATTTTTATCGAAGTTCTCCAGTCTTACATTTCCTGCTTTACATCCGGCGTCAGCCGCTGCAAATGCTTTGTTGCAAGTCCAAATACTTCCAGCATACCTACTGCTTCCATACTCTCTCACCTTATTTGTTGATGATTGCAATCTTAAGACCTTTCATAGCCAGGTTTGTCTAGTGCCTCGTTGATCTCCTCAAGCGGGAATCTGTCTGTGATCAGCTCAGTACATCGGAAGTCCGATTGCTTTTGCTCTCTTAAGGAAATCAAATGTTGTAGCATAGTCTCTCAGGTTGTATACCCAGGAACCAACAAGGTTGATTTCTTTGGAGCAGAGGTCAAAGTGCGGGTTAATGGTAGCGTCTCCACCGTTGATGAAGAAACCAAGTTCGCAAAGGCCGCCGCCGTTACGGATAAATTTATAATATTTGCATGAGCTTTTTGGATTTCCAGTACACTGGAAAGCGAAATCTGCAAGATGTCCGCCCTGAGCTTCTTTTACAGCTTCAGTCAGAGCTTCAATGCCCTTGAAGTTCATGAAGTTAACGGACTTGTGGTTTGCTCCCATTCTCTTGGCGAACTCAAGACGTTTTGCGTTTCCATCTACTGCACAGATGTTTTGAACGCCCATAGTATGGAGGATAGCGATGCAGATCAGACCGATCGGTCCGCAGCCCTGAACAACAACTCTGCTGTTGAATTTCAGGATTCCAGTTGTTTTTGCTCTCTCAACTGCATGGATAAGTACTGCACATGGCTCGATCAGGATACGGGAATCCAGATCCAGATCACTTACATTAAAGAATGTAGTTCCGAAGGATCCGCCTCTGATCAGGATGTAATCAGCGAACCAGCCGTTGAATTTTACGTCGTCGTCCGGAAGAAGTCCATATACGTCAGCGCCACCTACGTTTTTCTTGTTCAGGTCGAACATTGTGATATCCGGATCATCTTTAAAGATCATACAGGTAACGATCTTGTCTCCAACCTTTACAGGTTTACCTGCAGTATCTACTTTAACATTCTTACCCATTTTTACGATTTCACCAGTTCCCTCGTGACCAAGAGCTACCGGGATCAGACCAAATGGATCTCTCTTGAATTCGTGTGCGTCAGTACCGCAGATACCGCATCCTTCAACTTTAACCAGGATATCGTCATCTCCAACTTCCGGCATCGGATACTCTTTGAATCTCAAAATGTTTCTTTCTGTCATCATTGCTACTCTTGCTTTTTTCGGAATTTGTTTCCTGCCTTGCTGCAGCCGGTGCTGCTTCTGCTGATGCAGCTGCTTGCTTTTCCAGTCATTCTCAGCAAGAACCTGTTTTACAATTTCTTCGATATTTACGTTGTTCATATCCATTTTAATATTTCCTCCTGTCAGCGAATGCAAAGGCTGTCTGCCATTACGCAGCGTCTTCTCTTGGTGAAGGTACTTGCACTTGTAAGTCCCTCACCGGTACGGCTGGCGATTGTGAATGTACAGAAACCTTCGCCTCCAAATCCAAGTGCGGAATAGGACGGGCCGTTCTTTACAAGGATTGCGGTATCGATTGCTTTCGCATATTTTGTAATGTTATCTATATTCTTGGAATGGATATGTGCGGAATGACGGTTGCCATGCTCAAGCCATACAGCCTGCTCTACAGCATCATCAAAATCCTTTGCTCTTACGATTCCGAGGATCGGCATCATAAGCTCTGTTGTGATCAGTGGATGTTCCTTCGGTCCTTCAAATGTAATACATCTGATATTGTCCGGAACTGTAACTCCGATCATCCAAGCAGTGTCTTCGCATCACGTCCTACACTTTTACGGTTCAGCTTGCCGCCTGCCAGAACTACATTTGTCAGTGCATCCTGTTCTTCTTTGGAAGCCAGGTAGCAGTCCTGCTCATTTACCATGTAGTGCATCAGTTCATCAGCGATAGAATCAACTGCAACAATCTTCTTTTCTCTGCGATACATGGAAGGTTGTTATCAAATGTACATCCGTTTACGATGTCCTGTGCTGCTTTACGGATATCAGCTGTTTCATCAACAACTGCCGGTGGGTTACCTGCACCAGCTCCGATTCCTCTCTTACCGGAGGAAAGAACTGCTGTAACAACTCCAGGGCCGCCTGTTGCAGCGATAAGCGGAATTGCAGGATGTTTCATCATGATATTGCTTGTTTCAAGAGTAGGTTTTTCTACTGTTACGGCAATGTTGTCCGGTCCACCAGATTCAACAGATGCTTCGTTCAGAAGATTAACTGCATAAATTGATGTTTTGATTGCTGCCGGATGCGGGTTGAATACTACTGTAT
>VOFB01001755.1_pt1 | contig 11438 bp, 17 predicted proteins | sample 5384141 | NCBI WGS metagenome assembly VOFB01 (sample SAMN12384721, study PRJNA508395) | human gut metagenome | isolation source: healthy gut A | host: Homo sapiens
CCTTCAGCAGGTTCTCCATCTCGTTGTCGGGGCGGTTGAACCAGAACTGGTAGAACTTGTACGGGCTGAGCATGGTCGCGTCAAGCCAGACGGCGTTGCCTTCGGACTTGCCGAACTTCTTACCCTGAGCGTCGGTGATGATCGGGCTGGTAAATACGTTCACATCCACGCCACGCACCTTGTGGATCAGGTCCAGGCCGGAGGTGAGGTTGCCCCACTGGTCGGAGCCGCCGAGTTCCAGCGTGCAGTGGTATTCGTCAAACAGGTGGAGGAAGTCGTTGCCCTGCAGCACCTGGTAGCTGAACTCGGTGAAGGAGATGCCTTCCTCAGAGTTCAGGCGGCGGGCTACCGTGTCCTTGGCGAGCATGGTGCCCAGACGGAAGTTCTTGCCGACGTCACGCAGGAAGTCGATGACGGTCATCGAGGCGGTCCAATCGTAATTGGACACGAAACGGACCGGATTGCTGCCTTCCACTTCGAGAATGCCGCCGATCTGCGCCTTCAGACGCTCGGCCCAACCGGCCACGACGTCCTTCGGGTTAAGCGTACGTTCGCCGGACTGGCGCGGGTCGCCGATGAGTCCGGTGGCGCCACCGACCAGGCGATCGGATGATGGCCAGCTGCCTGAAAGGTGACGCATGTTGATGAGCTGCACGAGGTTGCCGATATGCAACGAGGCAGCAGTCGGATCGAAACCGCAATAATAGGAAATGGGATCGCCGTTCAACGCTTCGGCGAGTCGATTCCTGTCAGTGGACTGGGAAATCAACCCGCGCCATTCCAGTTCATCGAGGACGGACTCGAAACCGGCCTCCTTGAAATCGATGACGTGAGCCATAGCTGTGTTTTCTCCCTATTGAATTGCGGATGATACTGCGTTTTACGCATCCTACAGTTTCGCAGAAGATGAAGACAGGCACACGCGGTGTTTCCCCATCATCCACCAACCATCGTGCATACAGGTAAAGTTAGAAGGAGCATCCCCATATCAAGAAGGGAGATACCTGCATGGACCGCAAAGGCATGAAGGTTGCGGCTAAAAAGCCCAGAGAAAACATTATTGGATGATAGTCGCCATTTGCCTATTCGCTTCGGTGTTCGGTGTTGCGTACACTTCATCGACGCTCTCGGTCAGCACCAACATTTCGATCAGCACCCCGCAAACGGAGGATTCCACGCAATCCAACGACATGTATGACGTATTGCAGGATCTTGCCGTAGGCAATGAAAACGATGCCCGTGAAAAGGTCAAGCAAAACCAAGAGCAGATCGTCAACAACGATACCGATGCCACGTTCGGCCGTCGCCGCGGAGTAATCGCGTCCCTGCTCAACTCGTTTGCATCCGGCTCGATGGTGATCGCCGTGGCCGACGCCATTAATTCCGTCACCCATAACGGCGGCGTCTCCATCGCCGTGCCGGTAATACTCGCTGGCCGTCTACATTTTTTGTCTGGCTGTTCATTCAAGAAACATACCGCATCGTCATGGCACGTATGCTGTTGGAAGGACGTTCCTATAACAAGCTTCCGGCAAGTCGCTTCTTCTACCCCATTCACACGCGCAAATGGCCGCGCATGGCATGGACCATGTTTGTGGGAAACGTGTTCCTGTTCCTTTGGAGTCTCACCATCGTCGGCTTCTTCATCAAGCAATATTCCTACCGTATGGTGCCGTACATCGTTGCGGAGAATCCGAATATCGAGGCTTTGGACGCCATTCGCTTGTCCCGACGCATGATGAAAGGGCATAAATGGGAATGCTTCGTGGCGGACTGCTCGTTCCTCGGCTGGTACCTGCTCAACCTGATCACCTTCGGCTTGAGCGGCATCTTCTATTCAATGGCTACAATGCCGCGTTCTTCGCGGAATACTATGTGTACGTGCGTTCGATGGCCAAGACTACCGGCATTGCAGGCAGTGAGATGCTCAACGACGAATACCTGTACTTCAAAGGCCGATCCACAAACGCTTCATACCGCGTATGCCGATGTCGCTCAGTCCGTGGCACAGATCGAACAGGGCTCTCCCCGCGCCCAAGCCGCGTGGATTCACCGGAATCCTGTCCGAATGGTTCGGCATCCGTATTCTGCATGCCGATGCGGTGAACCGTTATGAGGAATATCGCGAGGATCTTCACCAAGTGCAGATCGGCGCGATATTCTGAATGGCTCTATTTATCCGGGGCGTCTTGCGTCTGCTCCGATGCCGTTCAAATTCCGTGAATCACGTACCATCAGCGCCGACCGCAGCTACTCACTGGTCAATCTGATCATGATGTTCTTCATCTTTTGCTTCGTCGGCTGGGTGTGGGAGGTAAGTCCGCATTTATTTCCCGAAGGCATGTTCGTGAACCGTGGCACGCTGCATGGCCCTTGGCTGCCCATCTATGGCACCGGCGGAGTGATCATTCTGGTTCTGCTCAAAAAGCTGCGCGAAAAAGCCAGCGCTTGAATTCGTCGCGGCTATGGTGCTGTGCGGCTGCTTGGAATACTTCTCGTCGTGGTATCTGGAGATGACGCATGATGGTCAACGCTGGTGGATTACACCGGATACTTTCTAAATATCAACGGCCGTATCTGCGCCGAAGGATTATTGACGTTCGGCCTTGGATTGGCCATCGTATATCTGCTGGCCGGCCCTCGACAATCTGCTGAGCAGAATCGATGCGCGAAAGCTTGGCATCGTGGCCGCCGTGCTGCTCGTGCTGTATTGCGCCGACCAAGTGTATTCCGCGCAACATCCGAATGTCGGTGCGGGTATCACCGACTACAAGGGATCGGACACGTCGCTGGAAGCGCCCACTCCCATACGAAACTGTAAACGATCCGATGGACTGCCATAGCGTGATTGTCATGCAAATCGCATATCGCAAACAATAATGAAATCGCCTGTCGTTCTTTTCGAGCGGCAGGCGATTTCATGTTGTTGCTTATTGCGCGATTATTTGCGACGCAGCATTTCGTGCAGAGTTTCGATGATCTTGCTGTATTTGATGGAATCCGTGAAACGCAGACGCGGGAATGCGTTAATCATACGACGCTGCTGCTTGTTCAGGATAGATGCGGCAGTGGCCTGCATATTGGCAAGAATCTCCTGCGAGAGTCCGACCAATCCTGGACCCTGTCTTGCACCTTGTCGCGGAATTTGTCTCGGAAAATGTCTTTGCCCCATTGCAGGGAATCACCGGCTTTCTCCGCATATGCCTGCACGGTTTCGCTGAACTTCGCAAGATTGTCGGCCAAATCGATGATGCCAAGCACTGTAATAATGGTATCCGCGACGATAAGCGCCATGAAAATCACGCACATCCAATGCACTACTGGCAAAGGAATCATCTGTGTAATGCGATTCACTTCAGGCTGTATCACATCGGTGATGAGCACACCCAGCAGACCGAACACAATCGCTCCAAGCAAGCAAATGCGCCCTTGAATGTTGAATCGGCGATGACTGTAATCCCACCATCGTGCGTGGAATAGCTTTTCCATGCCCCATGATGTGACATATTCAAGCATGCATGCCGATTGAAGAAATGAGAAAAACCGCGAAGGGATTATGCAGATCATGCAGCAGCACAATCGCAAGAACGGCTCCGGCAACCGTAGATCGGGCAGATGGGACCATTCAGGAAGCCACGATTCACCGTAAGCGACGTTCCGAAACGGACACGAGAATCGATTCATATACCCATCCGGCAAATGAATAGAACAGGAACCATAAGAACAGGTATTCCAGCATGAGCATGCTTTTCGCGCCGTCAAATTTCCACTTGTATGCATATTGACTTCGGTGTAGAAGCGCTCAAGACTGACCGGCTTTCCCGTGTGGCGCTGATCTTATCCGCGACAGTCACCAATACCCTTCAAGATACCGAGGCGGTATCGGCGTCAAAGGAAACATATGATTCTCGATGCTGTCACGTTCCACTCTATTGAGATGGAAATCGCGCACGGCATTGCGCATGGCGGTGCCACCATGGGTGAAACCATGCATACGATGACGGCCGCCATCATGAGCATGCCAGTCGTAAAGAAAATAATCGTGCAGCAAAGCGGCGCGAATCAACGAATGCAAAAATCCACCCTATGCCATAAGTGCAGCCTGTCAGCGATCCATACGGCCAGACAGGCCACACGGATGGAATGAGCAAACGTGGTCACCACGCCCTGCTGATAACAGACTCTCTCGATCTGCATATGCTCATGGCACAGTATCTCCTGGCCGTGAAATCGAACAAGCTGCTGTATCTGCGTTCGTGTCAGTGGCACCGCTTTTGCCTTTGCTATGTACTGTTGCTGTAATTATTTGAGCAATGATTCCGGCGTCTTGTATGCCGGGCCGTCGCTGACGGAGTTGGCGAAGGCACGCAGCTGTTCGATGGCGGTTTTCGCGGAAACGATCTGCTCGCGCACGCGCAGCGGAGACGTGCCTCCCTTGCCATTGCGGGCGGAAACAGAACCTTCGGTGGATAGCACTTCGCGTACTCCCGGAGCCTTGTCGGCCGGCAGGAACGCGGCGAAGGTCTCGATGAAGTCATTGTCGGTCAGATCCCACAGTTCCTGGCCGCGGTCTTCGGCGAGCTTCACGCATGCACCAGAGAGCTCGTGCGCGTGGCGGAACGGCACCCCGTTCTTCACGAGCCATTCGGCGATGTCGGTGGCCAGCGCGAAGCCGGTCGGAGCTTCCTCTTCCAGGCGTTCCTTGTTGAAGACCATGGTGCCGACCATGCCGGTGAAGGCGGGCAGCAGCACTTCGAGCGTATCGACCTGGTCGAACACGGCTTCCTTTGTCTTCCTGCAGATCGCGCGCATAGGCGGTGGGCAGGCCCTTCAGGGTGGCCAGAAGACCAGCCAGATCGCCGATGAGACGGCCGGACTTGCCCTCGTGCAAGTTCCGCAATATCCGGGTTCTTCTTCTGCGGCATGATGGAGGAGCCGGTGGAATAGCCGTCGTCGAGCTTGACGAAGGCGAACTCCTGGGTGTTCCAGATGATGATCTCCTCGGACAGGCGGGAGATGTCCACGCCGGTCATGGCGGCCACGAACGCGAATTCGGCCACGAGATCACGTGCGGCGGTGCCATCGATGGAGTTGTCGGTCACGCGGGAGAAGCCGAGCTCACGCGCCACGGCCTCCGGGTCGAGGCCGAGCGTGTTGCCGGCCAGTGCGCCGGAGCCGTACGGGGAGGCGTTGATGCGCTTGTCCCAATCGGCAAGACGTTCCACGTCGCGCATCAGCGGCCACAGCGTGGGCCATGAGCTGGTGTGCGAGCAGCACCGGCTGGGCGTGCTGCATGTGGGTACGCCCCGGCATCACGGTGCGGCCGGCCTTTTCGCTCTGCTCGATCAGGGCGTTGACGAGGTCAAGCAGGAGTCCGGCGATTACGCGGGAGTGACGGCGCAACCACATGCGAATCAGGCAGGCGATCTGGTCGTTGCGGGAACGGCCGGCCCTGAGCTTGCCGCCGAGTTCATCGCCGACAATGTGCAATCAGACCGCGTTCGAGGGCGGTGGCCTCGTCCTCATCGTCTTCGATCGGGGCGAAGGAGCCGGAATCGACACGGCGCTGGAGCGTGTCGAGAGCGTCCTCCATTCGCTGCAGCTCGTCGGCGGTCAGAAGTCCCGCACGGCCGAGAGCACGGGCGTGGGCGCGTGAGCCGGCGATGTCGTCGTCGGCAAGACGCCAATCGAATTGGGTGGACTTGCTCAGTCGCGCGAGTTCCGGAGACGGGCCGGACTTGAAACGGCCGCCCCACAGGGCGAGGTGTTCACCATTGGTTGTGCTCTCGGTCATTGTTAGTTCTTCGTTCTCCTTGCAGATATGACTGAGGGAGAGGATACCAGTCAGGATGGTCCTAACGGTACGCTCTCCCCCATTATCGAGACGATTCGGCGTAAAAAACTCGCTTCACTCGACGCTGTTTTCCGGAACCTCGATGCCATTGCCGAACTTGACGTCGCGCGCTGCGGCCACACGGGACGGCAGGCCGTAGATGTCGATGAAGCCGTTGGAGGACTTCTGATCGAAGCTGTCGCCGGAATCGTAGGTGGCCAGATTGTAGTCATACAGCGAGGTGTTGGAACGACGACCGGTCACAACGGCGCGACCGCCGTGCAGGACCATGCGAATTTCGCCGGACACGTACTTCTGGGTGTCCTCGAGGAACGCGTTTGAGGGACTGCGTTGCTGGGGAGAACCACTGTGCATCGTAGACCAACTCGGCCCAGCGCTTGTCGATGTCGCGCTTGATGCGGTGCTGTTCGCGTTCGAGGCAGCAGTTCTCAAGCTCCTGATGAGCGGTAATCAGGGCCACGGCACCCGGGGCCTCGTACAGCTCGCGGGACTTGATGCCGACCAGGCGGTCCTCGATGAGGTCGATGCGGCCGATGCCCTGGGCCGGCGCGGCGGTTCATCTCTTCGATGGCCTGCAGCGGGGTGACGTCACGTCCATCGATCTTGACCAGGCACACCTTCCTTGAACTCGATGACGACTTCATCTTCGACCGGCGGGAAGGCCGGGTCGTCGGTGTAGGAGTAGCAGTCCTTGGTCGGGCCATTCCACGGATCCTCAAGGAAGCCGGTCTCAATGGCGCGGCCCCACACGTTCTGGTCGATGGAGTACGGGCTCTTCTCGGTCTGGGCACGATCGGAAGCTTATGCTCCTTAGCGAATGCGATCTCGACGTCACGGGTCAGCGACAGGTCGCGAATCGGGCTGATGGCCTTCAGTGTCGGATCAATGGAGGAGATGGAGACCTCGAAACGGACCTGGTCGTTGCCCTTGCCGGTGCAGCCATGGAGATGGTGTCGGCGCCGAACTGGTGGGCGGCGCGCACGAGGTGCTTGGAGATGAGCGGGCGGGAGATGGCGGAGACCAGCGGGTAGACGCCTTCGTACATGGCGTTGGCCTTGAGCGCCTTCATGCAGTATTCGTTGGCGAATTCGTCACGGGCGTCGACCACGTAGGCTTCGACGGCTCCGCAGGCAAGCGCGCGCTGCTTGATGGTTTCGAGGCTTTCGCCGCCCTGGCCGACGTCGAGGGACACGGCCACGACATCCTTGCCGGTGCGCTCCTTCAGGTACGAGATGGCTACGGAGGTGTCAAGACCGCCGGAGTACGCCAGAACGAGACGCTTCTGATCTGCTCATGGTTTCCCTTTCGTTAACTGAAAAATCAAACGTTATTCATCAGTATATGCAATGCTCTGTATATTTATGCATATACGGTGCGTGTTGGTCATTTGGATTCAGGCTTTGGAGTAGCCGTCCAACAGTCATTGCGGAAGACGGCGGTGTCGTCATTGGTGCAGATCACCATGACGGTGTCGTCTCCGGCGATGGTGCCCAGCACGCCTTCGATCGACTGCTTGTCAATCACCGAGGCCACGTATTGTGCGGCACCGGAAGGCGTGTGCACCACAACCAGATTTCCGGCGGCGGCCACCGAGGTGACCAGTCCGTTCAGCACGCGAGACATCTGTGCCTCACCGCGCTCCCCTACATCCTCACCTTCCGAAGCAACGACGCTGCGACCCACCGCGTAGGCCACCGTACCGTCCTTCAACCGGGTCTTCACCGCATGCATCTCATCAAGATCGCGGCTCAGGGTCAAGCCACCGGTTCGCCACGGCCCAGCTGGGAGCCGGACTTGTCGATGACCAGCGGGTAACCGCCAAGCTCGGCAACGCCGATGGAGAAGCTGGAACGGGTGCGGGTGCTCGGCTTGTCAAAGATCACCGCGATGCCCTGCGGACCGGCGAACGGCTGCTTGTAGAAGCGGTCGTGGTGGAACTTGATGGCAAGTTCGAGCACCTGCTTCTGTTCCTCATGGTTGAGGTCGTCGTCACGCAGCATGTGGCGAAGTTCAGGAGTTGCCATTGTTGGCTCCTTTCAAAAATATCCAGTCTGCTTTGATTGCCGGCTATGTTCAGTCGTTGGGAAGATCCGTTGGAATCTTCGCGAGGATGGAGATGGCCTGATCGATGTCCTGTTCGGTCACCACCAGCGGAGGGCAAGACGAAGCGCATCCGGCGCCACCGCGTTGACGATCAAACCGTGCTCCAACGCCCAATTCATCGCCGCATGCGCGCATGGATGGGCAAGTTCGACCGCATCGAGCAAGCCACGTCCACGCACGGAGACGAAAAAGCGGATTGCCGCAAGCCATGATGCCGTCACGCAATTGCTGGCCACGCGCCTCGGCGTTGGACACAAGGCCGTCTTCCTCAATGGTTTCCAACGTGGCCATCGCGGCGGCCGCTCCGAGCGGATTGCCCGCAAAGGTGGAGCCGTGGGAGCCTGGGGTGAACAGTGCGGAAAGCTTGGCGCCGAAGGAGATCATGCCACCCATCGGGAAACCGCCTGCAACGCCCTTGGCGAAGGTTACGATATCCGGAACCACTCCGCCCGCGAGATCCTCACGCTGGAACGCGAACCAGGATCCGGTACGCCCGATACCCGTCTGGACCTCATCGATGATGAGCAGCGCGTTGTTGTCGTCGCACATCTGACGGGCCTTCTTCACATAGCCGGCCCCAAGCGGACGCACGCCAGCCTCACCTTGGATCAGTTCCATGATGACGGCGGCGACAGGTCCCTTGCCGTATTTGCCGGGACCGGTTTCGGCAAACGCGTCATGCAATGCGATCTCGTCACCGGCTTCGACGAATTCGATATTGGGAACCAGCGGCTCGGAACGCTTCTCGGATGGAGGGCTTCCGCGTTGCGGACAGCGCGCCCATGGTACGCCCATGGAAGCCGTGGGTCATGGCGATGATACGTGCCGGCTTCCCGCCGATCGACGGCGATGCGCCCGGCAGGGTGCGACCATACAGTTTGGCAAGCTTCAAAGCCGCCTCATTGCCTTCGGCTCCGGAGTTGCCGAAATACACATGAGATCCCTCAGGGGCGCCGGCAAGCTCAATGAGCTTCGACGCCAGTTCAATCTGCGGTTCCGTGGCGAAGTAGTTGCTCACATGAGCGGCTTTGGCTGCCTGCTCGCTGACGGCCTTCACCCATTTCGGGTGAGCGTATCCGAGCGCGTTCACCGCGATGCCCGCAAGGAAATCGAGGTATTCATTGCCATCGATGTCCCAGATGTGCGCGCCTTCGCCGTGATCCATAACACGCAGCGGAGTACCGAACACGTTCATGTGCACCCGGGAGTACTCCCCCCAGCCACTTGGCGTCCTCGCTGCCGAGGTTTTCCAACTGTTCAGTTGCCATACGAACTCCTCATTTCAATACCGTCTTCGGGAACGACCATGGTTCCAATGCCGTCTGTGGTGAAAATCTCATTCAGGATGGAATGCGGTTTGCGTCCGTCGATGATGTGGGCGCGTGGCACGCCTCCATCGATGGCTCTGACGCAGGCTTCCATCTTGGGGCGCATGCCGCTCTCCAGATCCGGCAACATGTCGCGTAGGTTCTCCACGCCGATGCGACCAATCAGAGAATCCCTGTCCGGCCAATCGGCATACAGGCCATCCACGTCGGTCAGCACGACCAGCTTGCTGGCTCCAAGAGCGGCCGCAAGCGCCGCAGCCGCGGAATCGGCATTCACATTCAACACTTCGGTAGCATCATCCTCATTTGGAGCCACCGAGGAAACAACAGGAATGCGTCCGGCATTGATCAGGTCCTCAACCGCGGATGCGTCGACGCTCACCACGTCGCCGACCAAACCAATATCGGTTGGCGATCCATCGATGATCGGCTTGCGCTGCATGGCGGAAAACAGCGCACCATCCTCGCCGGAAAGACCGACCGCGAACGGACCATGGGCGTTGATCAACCCGACAAGTTCACGGGAAACCTTGCCCGTCAAAACCATACGCACCACATCCATGGCCTCGGGGGTGGTGACCCTCAGGCCGCCCTTGAATTCGGATTTGATGCCGAGGGCCTTGAGCATGTGGGAAATCTGCGGACCGCCGCCGTGCACCACAACCGGATGCAAGCCGACCTGTCGCAGGAACACCATATCTTCAGCGAAACAGGCCTTGAGATGATCGTCGATCATCGCATTGCCGCCATATTTGATGACGATGCGCTGTCCGGCGAATTCCTCAAGCCATGGCAGCGCCTCGATCAGCACTTCCGCCTTTTGGTCGGCGCGCAGATCGGTATGCACGTCAAAAATGGAATCCAGGTCCTTTGAGTTCCTTGGTCATTACCGTTCAATCAGCTTTCGTAATCTGCATTAATGTGTACGTATTCGTGGGTCAAATCGTCGGTCCAGACGGTTGCTTCCGCTTTTCCCGCATGCAGATCGATGTCGATGTGCACCTCGCGCGGAGTCATGTCGACTTCGGATCGGTCGCGCCCGGCTCCGCCGTTCTCACAGATACGCACGCCATTGACGTCGACCGTGACTTTATTGGAATCGTATGGCGCGACTTCCGGCGGCACGGTGCCCAACGAGCTGACGATACGTCCCCAATTCGGATCATTGCCGGAAATGGCGCATTTAAGCAGGTTGGACGCGGCCACCGCACGACCGCAGGCAAGCGCCGCATCCTCCGTGGTGGCGCCGATCACCTTGACACGGATGTCGTGGCTCGCGCCTTCGCCATCGCCGATGATCTGGCGTGCCAGAGACGCCGTAGCCTGCGCAACGAGATCGTTGAATTCGTCCGGATCGGGTTCGATGCCCGAAGCGCCGGATGCGAGCAGGAGCACCGTATCGTTGGTAGACATGCATCCATCCACATCGATGCGGTTGAACGACATCTCCACTCCGGCATTCAATGCCGCCTGCAACTGGCCGGCGCTCACCACGGCATCCCGTAGTGATGACGCACAGCATGGTGGCCAACTGCGGGCAATCATGCCCGACCCCTTGACCATACCTCCGACATGGAAGCCGTTAGAGCCTTCCAACTCAACGGTTTTCGGCTTGGTGTCGGTGGTCATGATGGCATGGGACGCATCCGCACCGGCCTGAGCGGTATCGGCAAGGGCCGCGAACGCTTTGTCTGCGCCAGAAAGCACATGGTCAAGAGGCAGAAGCTCACCGATCAGGCCGTGGAGCAGACCGCGATATCGCTGTCTTTGGCACCTGGACAAGCGCCGCGACCTTTTGGGGCCGTGGCCTTGGACTGCTCATATCCCGGCTGGCCGGTGCATGCGTTTTGCGCCCCGGAATTAAGTGATGACGGCTTTCTACATGACCGTCGGCCACGATCTTGCGCGTCCACTGCACGGGAGCTGCGCAGAAGCGGTTCGAAGTGAACACCCGGCAGCCATATCCAGCGGACCGTTATTGACCACAAGAGCCAGATCCTTCTTACCTTCGACTGCGGAAATACCGGCTTCCACGCCAGCCGCGGAAAACCTTGCGCAAACGTTACGCTCATGGCGCCACCCAATCTTTGTCAGTCCTGCATCTTCAGGAAGTCCCAGTGCTACATTCAACGACTGCACCGCCTGTCCGGCCG
>VOFB01002334.1_pt1 | contig 11432 bp, 17 predicted proteins | sample 5384141 | NCBI WGS metagenome assembly VOFB01 (sample SAMN12384721, study PRJNA508395) | human gut metagenome | isolation source: healthy gut A | host: Homo sapiens
TTAGGAAACATCACTTTGCCGAGCTGGCAGGGGAAAAGTCAGCAGCATATAAATGGCGGCAGACATGCAGTTATATCGAGAACTTACGTCTCTATTCTGATGTACAGCGCGCGGATAATGTTGAGGTTATCATTCCTGGAAAGGCAGGTGTAAAGCACTTTGAATACGAGGAACCAGTAGCGCTTATCAATCCGCATGTGGAACTTGGCGGATATGCGATCAATGACAGGGGCTATGTAAATTATACTCTTTATGCGGATGATATCGTTTCTAGAGGAGTGACGTGCAGATATGACAGCAAAACAGCAGGACAGCAAGTGAAAATAAAAAGCATGATGGAAAAATACAAAAGAAGATAAGAAAGATGGAGGAATAAAATATGAGATTTCCGAAGGATTATTTATTGATGTAGAGAACGTTGGGGAGTTAAATTTGCTGCACTCCGCAGGAAAGTTTTGCGGCAGGATAAATGTGACAGATGAAGTAATAAAACGTACCTATGACCTGAAATGCCAGCGCCAGGGACGTACAATCACAGTCAGCATCCGCCGGAAGCCGGAGAAAAGATTTTCAGTACAATGCGGTTGTAATGCTTGTAAACCGGAAGTACGTGCAATGGCGTCGCCAACGTTTGGAGGACGCAGAAGCAGACTGGTACATCAATGCGGAGGATATTGTATTGGGTGCAGATGCTAGCAAGGAAAAGCCTGCTGATCAGACAAAAGCTGCCAGACTGGTGCGCCGAAGCAACAGCAGATCAGAACAGCATCTGATGCGAGCAGCGGATAAGACCGGAACGGACGCGAGGACGAGGGAACAAAATAAATAACCGGATGGGAGAGTGGAATAGATGAACAGATCGAATCTGGAAAGGAAAACCGCATCGGGCGTTGTTGATGACAGGCTGATTTTAAGGTCTGTCATGTCGTCTCTGACCGTTGTGGCATTATCAGTATTTATGATCCGGCTGGACAGGAGGAGTATATCCTGCCCAGGGATATTCCTTCTCTCCTGATCGCGGTTTGTGTCTGCTGGATCTCGTTTTGTCAAATGGAAAAAGCGGCAGCATGGTGGACATCCGCAAACCGCCAGGCAATGGCGCGGATGCTGCTGGAAAACCGGTGGTTTGAGACAGAGCCGTGCAGCAGTTAGCAGATCGGCGGCAGAATGGACCGGATCACCTATTTTCCGGCGCTATTACAGAAGGAAACATATTTATGTGACAGTTAAGATCACCATGGAAATAACAGATAAATTACTTCATCTGAAGAGAAGTTGGAAACCGGATTAAATTAGAACTGGTAAAAAAGATACAAAGGATATCTGGGTCAGATATGAATTTTTAACAGGTGGAAAAGAGCCGGATCGGTATCATGTGATGTAAAAAGCAGAAAATGGAGAACTGAATCTGATGCAGCATATCTCATGGAAATAGGATAAATTGCTTTAACATGTTGATTTCAGGTGATGAAGTGGAAAACGATCTTCTTCTGATCGTGATAAAAGCATTGTTAGAATCAGGTGCAGTGCTGCATATCTTGATCCGAAGAAAGCAGATTTATCTTTTCTTATCCAGGATCATGCCGGATGTGCATTACAGTACAGAAAAAGCATAATGGAATGTGTGGAAACTTTTTATGAAGGAATGGAAGCGCGTTATGATGAAATGCAGGAACATCCGGATTTCCGGATGGTGCGAATTATGCGAAAGTCGGTTTGACGCCGCATTTTTCTGATCTTTGATGAGTATGTGGCTTTTATGGACACCTTTGCAAAAAAAAAGAATGGGAAGAGGTTGAAGCTGATCCGATTATTATCATGAAGGGCAGACAGGCAGGATATTTTTATTATTCTTGCGTGTCAGCGTCGGATGCAAAATATCTCGGAGATGATGGTGTCACGGAATCAGTTCCGGTTTCCGTGTTGCGCTGGGTAGTATGTCTGCAAGCGGGTACACCATGATGTTTTGAGTATTGATAAAACAATTTAAAAGAAAAAGATATTGCCGGATCGTGGTTATGTAAACACCGGAAACGGTGTTGTAACAGAGTTTGCAGCTCCATATGTAGATCCGGGATATGATTTTTGCGAAGCTTATCGCAGATCTGTGAAAAGACAACGAGGAAGGAGAAGCGTGTGATCAGATATGAAAACAGCAGCGAAACTGCCCGGAGAGGAATAAAGGAAAAATGGAAGAAGAAAATACAAACAACAGACTGGAACATATTTATATCAACGGACCGATTACCGGAACATCGGGATTATATGGAACGTTTGAGAAAGCAGAAAGAATTAGCCGAAAATGGATATTCTGTGATCAATCCGGCGAAGTCAGTAAATCTTCGGAAGATGCGACGTGGGAGGAATATATAAAGTATCATTGACGCTGCTGTCGATCTGTACCAGAGGTGTACATGATGCCGGCTGGAGGCCGTGGTGCAGTGGCAGTTTATGCGACAAGACGTAATGAAATGCAGATCTATGAGGATATCTAGGAGACTGGGACTGAATATAAAAATGGGATGGTGGCAGATGTGGGAAAGAACCAGAGACGTTAAAAAGATTGAGAAAAAACGCAAAGAACTGGGGATATCAGGTAGAACTTACAAAACACATTGGTTTTTTCAAGAGGCTATTACAACATGCTGATACAGAGGAAAAAAGCCGGTCAGTGACAAGCTGGCTTGACCAGCTGCAAAATGTGCTCAGGAATACCGGAAAGAAAAAGAAAGCGGCTATAGAATGCAGACAGAAGATCTGGAGGAAGGTTTTTAAATCAGCGGATGATGTATGGAATATTAAAGAAGCAGGAGGAATGACAGACGAGTATATAGAAGAAAATGAAGATTCCATTGCATTTGATCCGGTGGAATGGATTACAACCTGGAAGCCAGACAGAAAAAGCTACGGCGTATCACAAAATGAATATGTTGAAACAGCAGGAATCAGCAGGGGGTATTACGGTATGCTGCTGATTGGAAAAAAGCAGGCAACAAAAAGCTGTTAGAACATTTGGAAATGGTCCTTGAGATAATCCGGATAAAGAAATGGAAATTTTATTTATTATGTCCGGATCCGTTTCATAACCACAGATGAAGACGCGTGATCGAGGATGTCATGAACGCATCCGGATGCAGTACATGATCGAGGAAGCGCACAGCACGGTTACGGACGCCAGTATATCTACGGAGATATCACAGTCATGGTATCGCCGGAACATGAAAAAGGGATCCTGCTTGAACTAAAGGGCAAGGGTGCAGACAGTTCGAAGCGTTTCTTAAGGTGCAGAAACGTACCTGGCGATTTCTTCCGGACGGCAAGAGAAATGGGGCGGTGTTTAAACGGATTGATATTGCGATCAACGACCGTGCTGGGATTTTTAAATATCCCGGAACTTGCAGAAAAATGCCGTCGGGCCGAATGTATCACTGATTTTCCGCGGTTTTAAGGGATTACCAGTCCGAGCTCGATAGCGAACGAAGAAGATGCGGCAAGTCATTGGAAATTACATTGTACCTGGATCTTAAAAAGTGAAATTTTATTTTTGTGATTTACGAAAAGGATTATGAGCAGTATGTATGGCACTCCCGTTGATGAGGCGGAAACAAAAACCGTTTTGAAATACGGTTAAAAGACGAACGTGCGGAGGCACGGTGGATGATCTTTTTGAGATGGAAGATGAAGCCTGTACGGCTTATTCCATTATCAACCACTATGTCCGTTTTGTGACGATACAGATCCGGAAGAGGAACGCAGAAACTGGCCGTTAAATGAGCGCTGGGTGGTTTTTAAAACGGACAGTACCGGAGCATTAAGCTGACGACAAAACCAGAAGAGTACACTTGACCGGACACTCCTCTGGCTTACAAGACAGGTCGCACCGTCCCTTAAAATGTTTAAACTGGATGATCTCAGAGGCACGCGCCTGGCGAAGGATGATCGCGAAGCCAATCTGTCCCCGCATCATAAAAAGATCTTAAAACAACAGCAGGCGGCACTGGACGATGTTGTCACAGCAAAGGCGAAGGAAAAATGGATTGATGATCTTAAGCAGGAATACATGGAATCCTAGTGCGGCGTCGCAATTTTTAAAGCGCAAAGCTGGGTGTGTTATGGAACATGCGCCATAAAGAAAAATAAAAAGAAAAAAAAATGTAACAATGTGAACGACTTGACTGTCTTTTTATGCAAAAATGTGCGGAAAGGAAGAAAGATGAATTTTGGACAGGGAATTTATGCGTGGCTCATGATGAATATACAGCCTCTGGTTTTAGGAGGATTATTATTGTTGGTCTTGTGCTTTTATTTAAACACAAGATTGCGGAGCTCGATTGTTTTTGCAATTATCATGGTCATAGTGGTTGGTTTTGTCTTTTAATCCCTCTGGGACAAAAGACACGATGTTAAAGATCTATAATGGCACGATCATCGAGGGCGGTGCTGTGATGATGAGAAGATGGAGGAAATAATCTCTGATAAAAATAAGGTGCGGGGCGGGCTGCTCCTGATGCCTTAGCTAAGTGAAAAAGGATGAAGAAAACCGCCGGACAGGCAGAAAGGAAAGAAAGGGAAGAAATGAAACAGGTAAAGTCATATACAAGCATCTGGAATGTTGAAAAAGTGATACATGCGGTCGGGGATGTTAATCTGCCGTTTCGGCGACGATGACACAGATCGGGTATTTTACCGGAACGGCAGTTGTATGTCTTATGATTCACAACCTGCCGCTATTTGTGTATATAAAAAGTTTCGTTGTATGGGCCGCGATATGCGTCGGAAATGCGTATCTGATGTCAAAAAGAGCTTTTGACGGCAAAAACCCGTACTCGATCTTTTTATGCGCGGCATTTAATTATCTGATACGCCCAAAGGAAACTTATGCAGGAAAACGTGTGGTGTATCGTAAAAAGACAGTAAACGAATATATTACCGCAGTGAGAGGATATCTATGTTCCGATTGGCACATTGAAAACAATATGACTTTTAAAACCAGCAGGGAGAATGGTGGGCGTATTATGAACTGATCCCTGCCAACTATGCTTTTTTATCTCCGGATGAAAAGATGGCAGTATTACGAACGGTTCCGGTCAGATCATGACGGTAAACAGGGAAGGCAAGATGCATGCGCTCTGCATTGCATCTGAAAGATTGACCCAAAGCGGCTGCAAGAGACACCCTAAAGGGGGATCTTAAAGAAACAGCAGCAGTGATCGACATCCAGACAGAAGGGCTGATCACTCTTATGGGTGGAATAGAAAAATGAAGTTTCACCGTTTCTTTTTAGGTTTTAAGCTGATCAAGGGAGAAGAGGAAGTTAGTGTAAAGAAGGTCAAGAAGATATTTAGCCGTATTTACAGACTTTATAAACAGTGTCAACCATAATCTGATGGGTGATTTTGTCAGCATAAACAGTGCAGAGATCGAGCGGTATGCAAAACTGAAGACTTTAAGACAGCGTAAAAGGGAAGCTTCCTGTAAAGCGCCTGAAAAGAAAGACATTGGCTACATTGTAGAGCATATCTATGACATCAACAGAAACGCCGTATTATAAATATGAGTATTCATTTCCAAAAGAAAAGCTGGAGAAAAAAACGTTAGTCCGCAAGCATGACATTCTCCGCCTGACGCGCTGTGCGCAGGAGACCAGAAACATATCCGGATGATAAGGGAAGAGGGGAAAGCTATGCTGCATACCTGACGATCAATGCTTTAATTGGGGAACTGAGTTTCCATCGTCGGAGATCTTTTATTATGAACAGGGGAGCGCGTTTCCGTTTTCCGGTAGACGTCAGTATGAACGTTGAAATCATGCCGAACAGAAGCGCATTGACAACGGTCAGAAATAAGAAAAAGGAATTAAATGACTTAGATGAGCATGCGAGGTTGGTGCCGACTACGGATAATTCCGTGGTAGAGGCACTGGTGGATGTGGACGAGCTGGAAAAGCGGACTTAAGAGCAGAACAAAAGAATCCATGTACAAATTAAGCTACGTTGTCCGGATTGCTGCAGAAAGCGAAGAGGAGGAGCTGGAAACGTCGTATCGCAGAGGTCAGGGATTGGTTACGAGAATGATTTTTAACATTAAACTGGTACGCCCGCTGTTTGGTGATATGATCGGGATTCCATGAAGAATTTATTCCTTCTGATCAAGATATGAAAATGATTATATCCAGTATGTAAAAAAGCAGATTGGCAGACTTGATTTGGTGCACGTATCTTAGGCGATCCGGATGGAAGTTATATCGGGCATGACCACAGAAACCGGAAACAATATTTATAGATCCGTCTCTTGCATTGCCAGAACGTAGCCGGCAGTGTTAAATGCCCTTGCTGTGGCATTTTACCGGAACGTTGGCGGCGGTAAATCAATGTTTGCAACATCATTTTACCAGGGAAGTTTTTACATGGCGCAAGGGCGCTTGATCCATCCCAGTCAGAGCGCGCGGGAATGGAAAGAAAGCTGTGGGAGCTTTCAGATCAGATCAATATTATCAACCTGACCAGTGATGAGAATAACAAAAGCATATGCTGGATCCGTATGTGATCATGCAGAATAAAAAAGATGCAGACAGCCTTGCAATGGATATTTTAACATTTTTAACAGGCGTCAATATCAAGGGATGAAAACATTTCCCTCTCTGCGTGATGCGGTAAAAGCAGTCACAAAAAGGGAAAATAGCGGACTTTTATATGTGATCGATGAATTAAAATGCAATGGAGGATGAAGAAGCCGCATCTGCTCGCAAGCCACATAGCCGCATTTTTACGGATTATGATTTTTGCAGGGCTTTTGTTTTCAGATGGAAAAGCAACGCATAAGATCAGTGCAGCACAAAGCTTTGAATATTTGCGCTGCGATCGATGCTGCCGATTCCGAAAAGAACGTGAAGAGTATACCAGTATCGAATACTTAAGCATTGCGGTCATGATCGCGATCGGAACCTTTGCCCTGAATTGCATTTATTCGGACAGGGAAATATATAAAATCGTTGCTTTAGATGAAGCGTGGAGCCTTCAGGTGGGTAGCACAGGAAAGCGCTGTCAACAAGCTTTGGTAATGTGCCGGACGTTCCATGCAGTCCGGTGTATTTTTTATCACGGAAGTTCTTCCGATCTTCTGACGAAAAATCAAAAACAATGGTTTGAAGCTCGCTTTTCTCCCACACAGATAAGACGATCCGGAATACATTAAGATTCTTCTTTGGGCTGATCCGGATGATGAAGAAACCAGAATGCGATCATGGCATTAGAAACTGGGGAATGTCTGATGCAGGACATATATGGACGTAAAAGCAAAAGTACACAGATATTACTAGCAGCATGTATTTGACGCATTTGGATAAATTAGACCCCAAGAAGGGAGGAAGTTTTCATGAGAAAGAAATGGGAATGAAACAAAGACTGCAAAGTTGCGTAAACAGATCCCTAAGTCAGCATTTCTTGTATGCATGCTTCTGACAGGATTATTTTTATCGGCTGCCAATATGGGAGGTAGCGCGGCTTCCGGACCGGTGGTAGATGAAACGATCGATGCTGGAAATCTGTATGTCAGTACCGATTGGGATAATTATCAGATCGATTTTATGTGGACACTTCCTGACTGGCTTCCTGGAATTGGATGGACAGGATAGATAATAAGATTTCATCCGTTTTTATGGAATCAGTGACGGAATCTGGCTGATCAGTGTATTGCTGAGCAGCGGAACGGGATATACAGCAGCAACGTATTGCTTGATTTTATCGGTGATATGGGCAGACGACAATGGAAAGAATATTCAGATCCTGGCGGGCATGAATACCGGATCGAAGAAATTCAATGCGGATGGTTTTATACAATATTTTGTTTATCGTATTGATCGTGGGCGGCTACATGGCATATGCCGGGCTGATCAAAAGAAAAACCAAGAGGCAGTCAGCGCGGCGGTAAGCCTGTCTTGTGATCTTTTCTTTTAACTGCCGCGTTTATTGCTTATGCGCCGCGGTACATTAAAAATATCAATGATTTTTCCGTGGATTTAAGCAATGGTGTCCTGCTTGGGGCAAAACTTGTCATGCCGAACCGAATAACCCTATTTGCAATTCAGGTCTATAAACTATGGCTGCTTTTGCAGTTTGGTACGACGGATGAAACTGCAATCGAATCAGAGCGTATTGCAGCGGAGTTGATGGAGATCGTATTAAATCACTCTTTTATCTGTCAGTCCTGTAACGAATTTCGAGAAGACCGCACAGACAGGTAAAAGACAGATATTGAAACTTATGGAAAAATGTAAATATGACTGTGACGAATGTAGCAGGCAGATTTGGAACAGTTATTTTAATAGGGTTTTTGAATCTGATCATCAGTATTTTTGTGGTCGTAATGTGTGGGCTGGTTATATTTACCCAGCTTTTGTTTATCATATTTGCGTTGTATCTGCCGCTGAATTTATTTATCCATGCTGCCGACTTATAACGGATTGTTGAAAAGGCGGTGTTAAAACTGTTCAATACGATTTTTAATGCGCGCAGGATTAACGATTGCGTTTTCTATCTGGCAATGATCTATTCCATGTCAGGAGATTATCCGTTTTTAATGGTTGCATTTTTACAGATCGTTGTTTTTGTTGAACGTATTTAAAGATGGATGAAATTTTATCTATGGTTGCGTTAGGAGATGGCGGCAGCAATAAGCGTGGTCGTTTCTTAAAGAGCATGGGAAGATATATGGTTATGAGAAAATTGTTTGGACGAAGGTATTATTCTGGCGGCAGACGTTGCAGTAAGCAGAAGTGCAGGAAATGGAACTGGCGGCGGTACAGGTGGAAATGCTGGAAGCAGTTCTGAAATGAACCGGCGCCTTCAGGTGAAAGCATTCACAGAGGGCATCATCACATACAAATAATAGTGGCAGTAAGCCTGTAAGAGAACCAGTCCGGGCAAATGAAAATGTGAATGGGACGGAAAACAATGGAGCGTCTGAAAATGAAAGAACGACAGTATCTACGGCAGTAAAACACAGTCTGCAGGGTACAAAAGCCGGAAACGTGTCGGTATGGTTATGGATTCCGGAAAACGCTTAAAAGAACGTTTCGGCATGGTAAAAGATAATGTAAAGAATACACCGACTGAAATAAGATACCAGGCAGGATTACATCGAAAAGCGTTAGATCAGAATGTAAAAGACTTTAAAGAAGGCATAGCTGGAGAACGGAGCAGAAGAGAGGCAGACCGTCTGCAGGAACGAAAACCGGATCCGGGCAGATGCAGGAAAAAAAGCGTCGTGAAATGTATCTTGCGAAGCGAAGAAATGAAACTGCGCTAAAACGTTATGATGGAATTGACATCCACCAACGGATTCCGGTAAATGGAAAAGAACTGGATAAATACCGTGGTGTGGATGGTTTAAACCGCAGTGCGAAGGCTGGAAAGAGTTTTATTGACAGCAGAGGACAGATGCGAAAGGCATCCGATGAAAAGTTAAGGGACATGGCAGGAAGTGAAGAACGGATCAGAAAGAATGATCAGAAGACGGAACGAATAGGAACACCGTTAGAGGAGATCCGTTACAAACAGAGCATAACCCGTCTTCCGTATTCAGATAAGGACGTGAGAAAAGAGCTTGGAACTTATGGAACGATGTTAAACAGTACGGATCAGGAAAAATTTATGAAAGGATTAGAACAGCAGAGAGCGGGAAACAAAGGACTGCAGGAGAAAAAATGCCGGACAGGATCTAAGGGAAGCAAAGCCGGAGTCTGTACCGGGAAAAACCGTAATAAGATCCAGTAGAAATGCAAAGGATCTGAGAAACGATGTGTTAGCAGAGCAGAGGAAGACAGGAAGTGCTGATCGGAGAACAGACAGGAGGAAGTAAAGATGAAACGTGTAAAGTGGATCATATGCGCTTTATGTATTTTATTTCCTGTTTTTCTGTTGTTTATTTGTGGCGTGATGCTTATTGGAGTGTCAGATGAAAGCGAAGATGGGGGATCCGGTACATGCGTCCGGTCTTGGGTTATCTGACAAAAGTAAGGGAATATGCAGCCTTTGTCGGGGATACGGCAGCGGAATACAACATACATGAGTATGAAAAGTATTTGCTTGCCATCATGATGGTGGAGACTGGAGGGAAGGAAATGATCCGATGCAGTCACTTGGAAACAGTAGTTGGACAGACAGAAGAGAAACTCCTTCGGAATCTATCAAAGGCTGCGGTTGCATATTTTGCCATGTTAACGCAAGCGGACAGCACGTTAGGTTGCGATCTTGATGCAGTGATCAGGCACCGTATGAACAGATATTGATTATGTATCAGTCAGGAAAACTCATACATTTCAGTTGTCGTGTGATTTTACAAGCAGTAAATGCGGTGGCAGGAAAGTAAAGTATGATAATCGGTTGCAATCGCACAAAATGGCGGCTGGAGGTATGAATACAGGAACATGTTTATGTGTGTCTCATTGAAACAATTTTAGAGAATCAAATAGTACCGACAGACCCCAGCAAATACAGTCATGCGGAAGCTTATAAATATGAAGGATGGAAATATGTCTGGGGTGGCTCAAGTCCTAGACATCCTTGTGTTCCGGATGCTGCCTAATGGTGTTTTGGACAGAGCTGGAATATCGCTCCCGGAACTGGCAGGAACAGTATGAAACCGTGCAGCACCTGGAGCTGGAAGCTGTCGGGATCTGGTCTTTTTACAAAAACGTACAAAACAGACATTACATCACGCATGTCAGATTTATGCCGGAAATGGAAGGATGTTTTCATGCCAACCCGATCGGCTTTGCAGACTTAAATACGAATTTCTGGAAAGAACACTTTGTATGTATTGGAAGGGTCAGCATGCCGTCAACATAAATGCGATGTCGCAACGGCAGAAAGGAAAAGAAATGGAAAAGAAACAAAATGGGACAGGAAAAGAAAGTACAGATAAAAGTAATGATCAAAAAAAAAATAAGGTCTGGCTGTTTTAAAAAGATATATACAAACTGCCGGAAAAAAGATGAAAGTACATATCCGAAATTAAACCAAAAGAAAAGATAAGGGTGAATATAAAGGAAGTGACCAGGCAGAAGAAATGCCGGTTTTAAAGGTATCTCCTAGTCAGGGATGGATCCGGTTATTCTGGATTTGCAATCAGCATTATCTTAGAATTTATAATAATTTCATCGGTTGATACGGCTGAAAAGAGACTGTGATCGAGGAAAGTCTGAAAGAAGTTAAAAAGACTTTTGCAGGTGTATATCATGCTCAAAAGGCGAACGGAGATCAGTAAGAGAGAAAAGCCCTGAAAAGTATCTTCCGAAACAACTTATGGATCATGGAATGATAACGACAGACTGCCGACTGCAGTGAGGTTGAATCCACGTAGATGCTCCTGGTCTGTGAAGGATCTTACGGATACAGAGTACGAAGTAATATGGTGTAAAAGCAGCGGATATC
>VOFB01002496.1_pt1 | contig 11424 bp, 19 predicted proteins | sample 5384141 | NCBI WGS metagenome assembly VOFB01 (sample SAMN12384721, study PRJNA508395) | human gut metagenome | isolation source: healthy gut A | host: Homo sapiens
AGGATATAATCAATTCCGTTTTCCGTTATTCTTGGTTTCAATTCGCTCATGTTCCTTACCTCCTGTGGAAGCAGGCTCGTCTGGTACTAACTCAATCACATCGGTAATCTCACAATTCAGCGTTTCGCAGATACGGGCTAATGTGTCCATGCTGATGTGCTTTCCCTCTTTGCTCATGTTGGCAATCATATTCGTTGTCATACCAGCGGCAAGCCTTAAATCTTCTTTTCTCATATCACGCTCTAACAGTGTATGCCAGAGTGGTTTATAGCTGATGTGCATATTGCTTTCCCGCCTTCCTATCCATACCACCGGGGCGGCTGCCCCGGCAGGAACTTTTCTCTTATTATAGCACCAATCTTGTGAAATCACAATTTATTCTTGTAGCCTGCCGCTGATACCGTCTGGATTGGTTTTTCCTTTCTTTTTGTTCCCTTTAATTAGCCATGAACTGGTAAATGACAAGGGTTTTAGAGATGAGTTTGAGGCTGATATTAAGAAAAGCAGGGTATCGCCTCGAGAGTCGTTATTATTTACATATTCTTTTTGAAAAAAGAGAATGGTTGCTCGTTGAAAATAATCTCAGAGACATCTGGTATTATTCACGTATCAAAAGATATTTGTGAAAGGATACGTTCTTATATTAAAAGAATGAACCTTGGAAAACGTGGAGAAGAATTGCAGGCTCTTGTTGATAGTGGTGGCGATTTACTTATAGATTTTGATGGTGATGCTACATATGCAAACAAAGAGGCAGTATTTTTTAAACCAGCAGGTGCTTGGATTCATTTTGCAATCGATTATTTAAGAGCTTTGAACACAGAAAATTATGAAGACCTGTTTTATGCAACAATTAAAGAAAAAAGATGTGGACGAACTTGAAAAAGGCAGGTTTTGGATTTTTTCGTATGAAATGGAGTTTGATGGTTTTTTTTGATGCGAAATCTTATGAATACATTATTTGTCAGGAGGATGAAGTGGTGGAAAGTTGGAAAAGATTTTTTAATCGAGGCACGAACTGGAAAGATTTTCCACAAGTAACTTCTTATGAAGAGTATCGAAGGATAACAGACAAACAGCATTTAAGCAAAGCCAAAAGTATGCCAATTAAGTTTTTAAAAGTTTCCGGTAAAGGTTTTTTTATAGATAAGGATGGCTATGCACTGGGAATCCGAGATGAATTGGCAGATGTAATTAAAGTTGATGCTTTTAAGAAGCAGATGAAAGATATTATTGAGTATCGTACGATGGAATATTATCGAAGACGGTATGTAGAGAAGTAATCATAAGTATTATTTACAGTAGAAGTAACAAAGTGGATTGTGAGGTGACGGATATGCTGAAAAACGTACTGATCGTGGTGGATGATATAGAAAAATCCATAGAGTTTTATAGGGACTTATTTGGACTGCAAGTGATTCTTAAGAATGAAGGTAATGTGATCTTATCGGAGGGACTTGTTTTGCAGGATGTCGCCGTATGGGGGAAAACATTGAATGAAACTTCTACGCCATTCAATAACATGATGGAATTGTATTTCGAGGATTTTGATATAGATGGATTGCTTGCGAAATATGAATCCGGTAAGTATTCCGTCCGATATGCCACCGAATTGACAGAACTTGCAGGTGGGCAGAAGCTTGTAAGACTGTATGATCCCAGTGGTAATCTTATTGAGGTTCGTACTCCATTTAGGGGTAATTAAAGGAGAGAATATGCAGATTTTTGTTGATGCAGATGCCTGTCCGGTAATTGGTATTGTTGAAAAAGTTGCAAAAGAGCATAATCTTCCGGTAACGTTGTTGTGTGATACCAATCATGTGTTATCATCTGATTACAGTGAAGTGATCGTAGTTGGAGCCGGAGCAGATGCAGTGGATTATAAACTGATCAGCATCTGCCATAAAGGCGATATTGTTGTATCACAGGATTATGGAGTGGCGGCAATGGCACTTGGGAAAATGTGTATGCGATTCATCAGTCTGGGAAATGGTATACCAATGAAAATATTGACCAGATGCTTATGGAACGGCATCTGAATAAGAAGGCACGAAGGGCATCCGGAAAGAATCATTTAAAAGGCCCAAGAAAACGAACATCGGAGGATGATGAGCATTTCAGAGAATCCTTCGAGAAAATGATACATATGGCGATGGATAAGGAGAATTAATTTGAATATACAGATTTTTGGGACAAAGAAGTGTAATGATACAAAGAAAGCAGAGCGTTTCTTTAAGGAACGTGGGATTAAGTTTCAGTTTATTGATATGAAAGAAAAGGGCATGAGTAAGGGCGAATTTAATTCGGTTGCCCAGGCAAATGGTGGACTGGAAAATATGATCAACTGGGAGGGCAAGGATAAGGATCTGCTTGCGCTCATTAAGTATATTGCAGAGGAAGATAAACTTGAGAAGGTACTGGAAAATCCGCAGGTGATTAAGACACCGGTGGTTCGTAAGTGCGCCTAGCGGCACACGTTTCTAACGGGTTAAAGTCCCGAATCCGCCCGGTAGTGGGAAGGATATAGCCGAAGGCAAGGGTGTCCATCGTGAGATGGAATCTGAAGGAAACCGGATGCGGGGAACCAACTAACCCGCGGGCAAACCTCTGGTCTGACGGACAGAAATCTCATATAAGGTTATGCATGAGGATAAGGCTGCTTACCAAGTCGAAGTCCAATAACTACACGGAATCATGCATGATAAATGAGGCAGATGGATGGAGAGGAAGAAACGTGTGGTACCTAGGGAGGTCTGTGCGGTACGCCTTGGAAGAGGTAACCACTGCATAAAGCAATGCTGAACGCACAGAAGTCAGCAGAGGTCATAGTAGCCGAGAGGTGAAGGACCGAATCAGTAGGAGTCTTGAGTATGACCGAGAAAGGAAGAATGACCGTCTATGGCAGAAAACATTGAAAACAATGGCTGTTCGCAAAGAGATAATGCGGAACATGAAGGGTATGTGAAAGCGTCTAGGTCATTCAATCGGATATGGAAAGAAAGAGACAGTGCACAGCCGAGACTTTTAGAAGCGATCCTGTATAAAGATAACTTTAACAGAGCGTATAAGAGAGTTAAGGCAAACAAGGGAGCACCAGGAATTGATGGCATGACCATTGAAGAGGCTCTTCCATATCTAAAGGAGCATCAACAAGAGATAACCGACCGCATTTATCGTGGAAAGTATACTCCGTCTCCAGTAAGACGAGTTGAGATTCCCAAACCAGATGGTGGTGTGCGAAAGCTTGGTATACCAACGGTGATAGACCGTACAATCCAACAGGCAATCACGCAAGAGTTAGTGCCAATCTATGAACCGCTGTTTGCAGATGGTAGCTTTGGCTATCGTCCGGGCAGAAGTGCGAAGGACGCAATACAAAAAGTGAAAGAGTATGCAGAACAAGGATACACATATGCAGTATCCTTAGATTTATCAAAATACTTCGACACACTGAACCATGAAATTCTCCTTAACTTACTCCGTAAGAATGTAAAGGACGAACGGGTGGTGCAGTTGATTAAGCGATATCTGAAAAGCGGGGTAATGGAGAACGGAGTAGTCATGGAAACAGAGGAAGGTTCGCCACAAGGAGGAAATCTATCCCCACTACTGGCGAATATCTATCTCAATGAGTTTGACCAGGAGTTTTTGAAGAGAGGAGTCCCATGCGTCAGATATGCAGATGACATAGTGCTTCTTGCGAAGAGCAAACGAGCATCAGAGAGACTTCTGGAAAGCAGTACGAAATACCTTGAAGAGAAACTGAAACTTACAGTCAACAGAAAGAAAAGCCGTACTGTCAGTGTGTTTGCAATCCGAAATTTTAAGTATCTAGGCTTTGCATTGGAAAGGAATGGAACGGGTATTTATGTTCGCATTCATCCAAAGTCATGGAGAAAGTTTAAGTCGAGACTGAAAGAGTTGTCTTCCGTAAACGATGTCAGTCAATCAAGCCAAGCCTTGAGAAAATCAAGATATATGCAAGAGGATGGCTGAATTATTACGGAATAGCAAGCATGAAGAACAACATCGAAGAGATCAACGGATGGCTCTACCACAGAATACGCATGTGTATATGGAAACAGTGGAAACTTCAAAAACAAAGAAAAGAAATCTGATAAAGATGGGAGTACACGAATACTATGCGAATATGGCGGCAAACTGCCGAAGAGGACACTGGTATTGTGCGAATCTGACAACAGTTAAGAAAGCCATGACAAAAGAGAGACTGATAAACGGTGGCTTCTATGATTTAGCCACAGCCTATCAGTCCGTGCCCGTCAACTATTCAAACCGCCGTCTACCGAACGGTACGCACGGTGGTGTGAGAGGACGGCGGTTAGTCACCGCCTCCTACTCGATTAGAAAACAATCCACTCTTGGATATCAGCCGGATATCTGGAAGGCGTGGAAGTAAGAGTGCCGGTAGATTTTTGGCCAAGATAAATAAACCTGGATTATTCACGGAGCAGTATCTGAACTGGTAACTGTACCATGAATCCCAAAATTGACCCATGTAGCCTAAACATCGCTCAACCAATCTCCAAAAAGGGTATAAAATCCCTGTGGCAGAGTTCTGTGCGGTTATTAAGCTGTCAAGGTTCGTTAATCGTTACTATTCCAGCTGTACATTCAGCTTACCGATATTTGAAAGTGTCTCATAGAATTCATTCTTATAAGGGCAGCTGCTGCACAGCTTGAATGTGATATATCTTGCTGAATGAACTACTTTTGCAGCAATCTTCTTTTGTAAAGCAGATTAAAGCAAGAAAGAAGATTCTACTTCTTGGAAATCATGACAAGAAGAAGGATTATAAAGGATTGTTCGATGAAATTTACGATGGTCCATTATTGATTGCAGAAAAAATACTTCTTTCGCATGAACCAGTGTATGCTTTATCTTGGTGCTTGAATATTCATGGACATGATCACAGCAACATTGAGCCTTACAAAATAGGGTGTAAGCATTTGAATTTGGCAGCCAATGTCTGTGGCTATATGCCGGTTAGTCTTGGCAAGCTGATTAAAGAGGGAATTCTTTCTCATATTTTAAGTATTTATCGAATTACTATAGACCAGGCAACAGGGAGAAAAAGAATGGAGAAGCAGTTCCCGACAATTGATAAAGTGAAAACCGGAAAGCAGATCCGCCATCTCATGGATTCTCTGGGGTTAACGGTTATGGATGTACAGAAATATATGGGTCTTGCCACACAGCAGGCAGTCTATCATTGGCTGAATGGGAGAAGTCTTCCAAGTATAGATAATGTATATGCATTGAGTGAATTATTCAGGGTTCCTATAGATAAAATTATTTGTGGAAATCGGGGATATCAACCTGAGCAAAGATCCATATATTATAGACTTAAGGCATATGTGAAATATTTGCAACTGTGTGGAGGTCACCTATGAGGATGTTTCCCTATTCTCCAATTAATTATTCTGTAGCAGAGCCATATGATGTGCGTTGCACATTTGATGAAGAGCATCATGAATGGATCTATGTGTTTTCTATGCCAGAAAAAAGACAAGGCGGTGCTTGAAGAAATCTGTAAAGCCTATAATATAAAGGCGGAAGATTTGATTCGACAATTTTATTTGTGGGTAATACGAGAGCCGGAAGCGGCGGCACAGTGGCTGAAAGGTGAAAATAATCGGAAGAACGCTCAGAGGCTGTTTTACAGTGGGGGAAAAGAAAAATATCAAAAATTGATGATTAATGGTGAGCTTGTGATAGAATGGAAAAAAAGAAAAGCATAAAGGATGTAGTTGCGGAGAATATTTGTTATGATTAGAAAGTTACTGAACGGAGATATCGATAGAGTTGCTGACATATGGTTAAAGACAAATCTGAAAACACATTATTTTATTTCCAATCAATACTGGAAAAGTAATTATGAATTAGTGAAAGAAATGATGTCACAATCCGAAGTCTATGTGTATGAAGATGATAAAATGATTCAAGGATTTGTAGGACTAAATGCTGAATATATCGAAGGTATTTTTGTCTCTGATGAAATGCAGTCGTGCGGCATCGGTAAGCTTTTTATTGGATTATATTAAGGATAAAAAAGTTAGCTTACGATTAAATGTATACCAGAAGAATGCCAGAGCAATTTCTTTTTTACCAAAGAGAAGGGTTCACTATTCAATGTGAAGGTTTGGATGAAGCTACTGGTGAAAAAAGAGTACACCATGCTATGGAAACGAAAATAGAAATCGGGAGTTGTAGAGGTGAGGTTATGAAACGCGCAGAATTAGAATCAGACATATAACGCCGAGACAGATTATCCGTGGCTCAAATATCCGAATTATGAGGTGTTCCGGCATTGTAATAATCGGAAGTGGTTTGCTCTGATTATGGATGTACCAAAGAACAAGCTGGGGCTGCAAGGCGAAGAAATGCTGAAAGTGGTCGATTTCAAATGTGACCCAATTCTGATTGGCACACTACGAGAGGAACCCGGCTTCTTCCCGGCGTATCACATGAGCAAGGATAGCTGGATTACTGTTGCACTGGATGGCAGCGTATCAGATGACAAAATCAAAATGTTGCTTGATACGAGTTATGAAGCAACGGCATCCAAAACACATAAAAAATGCTGACAATTCAAGTTTGTAGGGCTAAATTATAGAAAATTAAACGAAAAATTTATTATTGAATTCGTTTTAACTGTTGGCATTTTTTGGTATTTTCAGAAGGAAAGCAAACATGGAGAATGAATTAATTTTGTTTGAAACTGCCGATAAAGAAATAAAGTTAACTGTGCCTATAAAAAATAATACTGTATGGCTTAATAGAAATCAGTTGGCTGAGTTATTTGACAGAGATGTGAAGACGATAGGTAAGCATATTAATAATGCTTTGAAGGAAGAATTAGATAATTCAGTTGTCGCAAATTTTGCGACAACTGCTTCAGATGGAAAAGTGTATCAAGTTGAACATTATAATCTAGATATGATTATTTCTATAGGCTATAGAGTGAAATCTAATCGAGGAGTAGAATTTAGAAAATGGGCTAATAGTGTTCTAAAACAGTATATCATACAGGGGTATGCAATCAATGAAAAAAGATTAGAAGCTTTACAACGAACAATAAATATCAAACAAAAATGCTTGCATGTACTTTGGAAGTAGATGAAGCAGAGGTGTTGAAAGCTGTTAGCTTATATACAAATGCTTTGATGCTGTTAGATCAGTATGATCATCAATCACTTAAAAAGCCTACTGGAAGCAAGGCTATCTATAGAATTACATATGAAGATTGCCGAAATATGGTGAATGCAATGGAAGATTCATTTCACTCGGATGTCTTTGGGATTGAGAAAGAAAAGGGAAAAGTTGAAGGTATTCTTGCAGCAGTTTATCAAAATGTTTTTGGAGGAGATGTTTATCCTTCCTTAGAAGAGAAAGCAGCCAATCTTTTGTATTTTATGATAAAAGATCATCCTTATGCTGATGGATGCAAGAGAATTGCTGCATCGTTATTTTTGGAATTTTTGGCTCGAAATAATATACTTTACAAAGCTGATCAAAAAAGGGTAAGTGATGGTGCATTAGTAGCAATAACATTAATGATTGCAGAGTCAGATCCAAAGGAGAAAGATATTATGGTTAATTTGGTGATGAATTTGCTAATAATGTAAATTTGATTTCGAATCGGAATTGACCAAACTCTTTGAGTGAGGGTACTTCTTGTCCGAAGGGCAAGAAGGTGGAGTTGAAAAAAGATTATAACAATCGGAATTTACAGGAGAATATGAAGATCATTTGGATAGATGGTACTTTTGGAATTGGAAAGTCTGCTGTTGCTGCTGCGATTGTTGAGGAAATACCACAGGCACATCTGCTCGAATTCGATGCATTGCAAGAAAAATATAAGCCAACTTCAGTTTCTGATTATTTTGGGAAAAGATATCCAGAAGCTAAAAAATATTTGGTTGATGCTCTCGTCGATGAAATAACAGAAATAATACAAGAAGGAAGTTGCGACTGTTTAGTTATTCCAGTTGCATTGATTAATGATTATTGCAATCAGAAACTTATAGATGGCTTCGCAAATATTGAGAGTCACCATTTTATATTAACGGCCAAGAAAGAAATCCTACATCAACGCATAAATAACCAAGAAAATCGAGACATCGATTTGGCAGTAACCTATATGCCAGAGGCAACACAGTATTTAAGTAATCACTATTATGATGCAAGCAGAATAGATACGTCTAACATGAGCATTGATAGTGTTGCAAAAGAAATAATTGAACGCATAATTCGGTAACTTCAAGTTTTGAGGGATGACAAGCGGATCAGTATGATATTAATTGAAAATGCGTATATGGTCGATTGGTGTGTGCGGTAATATACTATATTCAGAAAAACAATTCAGGAGATTTTTATGAGAAGATCAGGTTGGACAAAATGGTTGATCGTGATTCCGGCAATGCTAGGCATTGTGTTGGTGACCTATGTGCGGTATACAACGGATATCTGGGGATTTGGTGCATTTATCTGCCAGCTGATTGCAATTTTGGAATTGGCTTATGGTCTGCGAATTGCGATGCTGGCACAGAATAGAAAGAAGTCCTATCGGTTAACACCGGAAGAACGACATGAGTATGCACGGTATTTATATGAGAAGCAATATCACCGTTACCCTGCTGTAGCGAATCAGATGCTTTTGGTTATGGCACGGATGAGTGTACTCCTTAACAATTATGAACGGGCTGCACAGGAGCTGGCAGATATTCGTATAGATAAATTCAATCCAGCACAGTTGAAGTTGTATTATTACCTGAAAGTGGTTACAGCAATGGCAGCAGGAGATGCGACAGGGATTCAAGAGAGCCAGATGTGTTACGCAGGGATTCCGGATACTAAATGCACATATCCGTCAAAAACAGAGCTTGCTATGTGGATAGAGCAGAGAGCGGCAGCGCAGATGGCAGAAGCACTGAAAAAGGCAGTGCCGGATAAGAAAGAGCATCCGATACGGATCAGTATCATTACTTTGGTTCTTGCGTATAGTACCTTCTTCTATGGATTGTGGTATGGTATAAAACGTGATATGGGATATGAAGTGAGATATCGTTTCGCAGAAATATCGATTACTGTTATTACAATCAGTCTGGCGGTTCTTTTGATCTGGGGGATCGTGAGCTTATACAGACACAATTGCCAGGCATTATCCATACAATTCGGTAAAAACAAAGTGGCATTGATAATTGTCTATGGAGCTGCTGCGATATTTGCACTTTTGATTATTGGAATGAGTGGTCTGAGTGTAGTGTTCGGAATGGATGGAACAGAAACGGTGACTGGTTGTGACAGCAAATATACGTATATAACTGTGCAGGAAGATTATGGTGGTGAACGGAGATACAGAACCAATAATCCATTTGTTATGCAGAGTATGGATGGTCTGTGGTGGTCTTCGGATATAATGGATGCTGAAGAAGATAACGAAGAATCATCGGATGCGGATACAGAGGATTTCCCAGTGACAGAAGATACTCAGAACGGAGATGTGGTAGAAGATTATGAGGCAGAAGGACAGCATGATGGTCTGACGATTCAGAATGCGATGCTGGCGGTCTATAATTATCTTCAGGAGAATAATGCACTTCAAAATATGGCCTTCAGTTACACGGCGAATGCAAAGGGAGAAGTCTATGCTATCGTCAGCGAAACGCAGGAAACAAAGAACGGTAATACGGTAAATGTGAGATACTGTCTGTACGATAATGGATCCAAGACAGATGCAGATGGTAATTCCTGCGAAGAACTGGTGTTAGAAAAAGTATATCCGGATGGCAATTACGAGACCGAATTGGTAGATTTTTATCTGGTAAATGCAGATACGATGCAGGTGACAGACGAACAGAAGAATACGTGGTAAAATAAATTCTGGGAAGTAGGTGCATTATATGACAATGAGAGAAAAAATAAAACAACTGCGAAGTGCAAATGGGTTTACACAAGAAATGCTTGCAGAAAAAATGAATGTGTCCCGTTCGGCGATTGCAAAATGGGAAGCGGCAAACTAAAATTATTCGGATTGAAAAATCGGGATTTTTAGAACAAAATATTTTATAAGATTAATGAGATTTTAAAAAGGAGGATTGGATATGAAAATTTTGAAAAGTATTCTTAATTATATTCCATTAGCCACGTTTATCATATTTGTGGTTACTGATGGTATTTTTTTCTCTAACATCAGCATTAATTTTTGTTATTTCAACGATTGGTCTATTAATTAATTGGAAAAGAAAAAAACAGAGATGAAGAATTGATCTTGCCTTAACAACAATAAAAATATCTCCATCATTTCAAAAAAGAGAATGACGGAGATATTTCGCCTTGCTTATTCTCGTAGCAACCAATCGGCTATATCGTGAATTTCGATTCCTTCATAGCTATATTGGGGATGTTTGGTTCTGGCAATAATCATTTTCGGATAAGCATCTCGAATCTGAAGCAGAGGAGAGCATTCTCTCTCAAATGTTTCCTGCCCGGAAATGTTGTCGCTGACCTGAATATAAATCTTCTCGCTGCCTCTCTGAGCAACAAAGTCGATTTCCTTTTGATAGAGCTTGCCGACATAAACATCATATCCACGGCGAAGAAGCTCGATGCAAACGATGTTTTCATATACTCTGCCATAATCCATATTTCTGCTTCCCAGTATTGCATATCGAATACCGCTGTCACACAAATAGAACTTTTCAGAGCTTTCAAGGTATTTCTTGCCTCGGATGTCGTATCTCTTAATATCATAAAATACAAAAGCATTGCACAAATACTTAATGTACTTGCCGACGGTTACATGATTGGTTGGAGTCTCATTTGCTGTCAGTAGCTGACTGATCTTATTAGGAGAAGTCAGGTTGCTGATATTATCCATAAGGAACTCGCTCAGACGTTGTAAAACCAAAGTGTCAGGGAGATTATATTTCTGTACCAAATCCCCTGTAACAATGGTTTCGTAGACTTCTTTTATATAGTTTGTTCTGTCTTTTCGGTTCGATAGGCATAGGAACCTGCTAAACCGCCTTTGATAGCGTACTCATCAAAGAGCTTATCTTTGTCGCTAATATCATCATAAAATTGGCAATATTCCTGGAAGCTGAAAGGAAACATATGAATTTCAATATAGCGTCCGGTAAACAGAGTTGCCAGATCTGCACTCAACAGGAAAGCGTTAGAGCCTGTTACATAGATGTCGTATTTTCACTTAGAGTACAGGCTATTGATTGCCAGCTCAAACTTTTTATTTTTTGAAAGTGGAAACTATGTAAAGGCAACCCGATTCTTTACTTAATTTCAGGAAAAATGCAGAGAGCTTTTGAAGAAGCATTTTATGAGAAAAAGAATCTGGATCCACAGATGCATGTACAGCAGGAAAATAATAATGCAACTGTTGCCGA
>VOFB01001766.1_pt1 | contig 11409 bp, 21 predicted proteins | sample 5384141 | NCBI WGS metagenome assembly VOFB01 (sample SAMN12384721, study PRJNA508395) | human gut metagenome | isolation source: healthy gut A | host: Homo sapiens
AGTTGCAAAAAGCTAAAAATTAAACTTGACTCAATCAAGTATGGTAATCTAAAAGTCATGAAAATAGTAATAATTACTATTATTAAAAAGTACTTTTTCTGCCGCACAGACGGAAAGCAGTAAGAACTAAACATTCTTTGGGGAATAATCAATTTATTTTCACGGCATCCTTAAATTCATTAAAAAGAAAAGAGATTTTAATTATGACAAAATGGGTATGTAATGTATGTGGTTATGTTTACGAAGGTGAGAAAGCTCCGGAAGCCTGTCCTGTATGTAAGGCACCGGCTGATAAATTCGTAAACAGGATGTGGCGAAATGTCATGGGCTGCTGAACACGTTGTAGGTGTTGCTCAGGGATCCAGCAGAAGACATCATGGCGATTTAAGAGCAAACTTCCAGGGTGTGAATGCTCTGAAGTTGGTATGTATCTTGCAATGGCTAGAGTTGCTCACAGAAAGGATATCCGATTGGTTTATACTATGAAAAAGCAACACGAAGAGGAAGCAGGGCATGCTGCTAAATTCCTTTCCTTGGTAGTTGTAACAGACAGCACAGAGAAGAACCTTCAGATGCGTGTAGAGGCTGAAAACGGCGCTACAGCAGGTAAATTCGACCTTGCTAAACGTGCGAAAGCAGCTAACCTTGACGCTATCCATGATACAGTTCATGAAATGGCAAGAGACGAAGCTAGACACGGAAAAGCATTCGCTGGTCTTTAGCAAGAATATTTCGGAGAATAATTCTATCCGGAAAATCGCATAAAATAATAAACCTTTTAAAGGGAGAACCATTGAGGTTTCTCCTTTTTTTATCCGTTCGTATTTTCATCATTGGAGGCTTGCTGGATTTCGCCTGAAGTTGGCAACCTGATCTGTCAAAGCATTCATCTTAACCTCATTAATCATAATCCGGTTCATCCAGGTAGCCGACACATCCATCTTGTTGATAAGATTCAGATGATTCTCTGCAAGGATAGAAATATTCCTATCCCGTTATGTTCTCAAATGCAGTTTGATATCTGCAAAGTTATTTCTGGTCTCTTCTTCAAAACGCTTCTGACTTTCTTCCATTCGGTTCATCTGGCTTTCGAATTTATCATTTGGCTTTCGAATCCATCCATTCGACTTTCAATTTATCCATTCGCGTTCCAAGTCCTCTGACCTCTGTCAAAACGGCTTCCAGTATTTGTCTGTCCGTCACCAATTCCACCTCCTCTGTAGCCCGTATCGTTCTTTTGTATGTGATTGATTATATCATATCTATAAAAATATGTCTATAAAATCCATAAAGCATACGATGCAAAATAATCTGACAGTTACTGTTCCTCCGTTCTCAGTAACGTAGTGGTGTGTGAACAGTAACATCTGACATTCTATTTGTTATTATTATTCATCTTCGCCTCAATCGCCGCACCAACCCTGTTTATAAACAGTCACAGCATCCTGAATATGCGGAATCGTATTTCCATCTGCTCCGGAAGCACCTGCGGAAACAAAGATATATATTCCCTGCCCTCAATCTCCGCAAAACTCACCAGAAGTGCCCTGCCTCACTGGTATAGCCGGTCTTGCCACCGAGGATTTTCCACCTGTGACTGTCGGATCAGACAGATTTTTAAACATTGCTGTGGTAAGTAATTCCATCGGGTGGATATTTGTAACTCCGGTAGAATGTCTGGAGGTCTCCACAATCTCACGAAACGTATCATTCTTAATGCAATACTTCATCAAAACAGCAATATGCTTAACCGTACTGTAATGATCCGGATCATGAAGCCCTGTCGTATCACAGAAATGAGTATTCTCCATTCCAAGCTTCCTTGCTTTCTTATTCATCAGCTCCGCAAAATCCGCCTCTGAACCACTGATCGTATCTGCCAGCGCAATACAGCACTCTGCCCCCGAAGGCAGCATCGCACCATAGAGAAGATCAATCACCCGAACCTCTTCCCCCGGCTGAAAAACCTGCCTGTGTAGCATCCTGCTCATATAATCGGTGAACATCTCATTCGTCAGAGTAATTTTTCATCCAGATCATCAAAATTCTCAATCCCCAATATCACAGTCATAATCTTCGTCATAGAAGCCGGATAAATCTGAGCCTCCCCGTTAATCTCACCCAGAATCTTACACTCCCTAGCCTGCATCAGGATCGCATTCGGACTGTTGATCCACTGATATCCACTTCCTTCAGAACCGGCTGCTCAAACTGCTCAAACCACTCCTTCACGCCCTTATTCCATCCGATCATGATAACCAGCGCACAGATAATGATCACCTCAACAAACACACAAGCCACAATCCTGCCCCTGGTATCTCCATGCATAACTTCTTCTACCGCTCTTTTTCTGTCTCCTGCCAGCCACAATAACGCCTCCCTGTCTGCCTCTATAACATTGCTCAGAAAAAAATATATCTGACAAATCTCTCCAAATTCATCCCCTGGATACTATAACACACCCATGGTTTTAGCAAACCAAATCCCAATCTTCCATTCCTGCACACTTCCGAGAGTCTTAAATTGCATATATTTCTTGGCATTAAACCTTTCGGTCCAAGTACACGACCAAGACGACCTACAACGCCCATCATATCTGGTGTTGCAACTACAACGTCGAAGTCTAACCATCCTTCGTTCTGGATCTTCGGAATGAGGTCCTCAGCGCCAACGAAATCTGCTCCTGCAGCCTTAGCTTCCTCAGCTTTGCATCCTTAGCAAATACAAGTACGCGAACTGTTTTACCAGTACCATGAGGCAGAACTACTGCACCACGGATCTGCTGATCTGCATGACGTCCATCGCAGCCTGTACGGATGTGAACTTCGATAGTTTCGTCAAATTTAGCAACTGCTGCGGATTTCTTTACTAAGCTGATAGCTTCAGCGGTATCATATAATGTAGCGCGGTCTACTGCCTTAGCAGCTTCCACGTATTTCTTTCCTCGTTTCATTTCTATAACCTCCTGTGGTAATTGCGGGGAAACGCCCTCCCACTTGAAAATTTCACTTTTCTACGGGAACCCCGAACTTAAGCTTCATTTATTAGTCTACGACTTCGATTCCCATACTTCTTGCAGTACCAGCGATCATGCTCATAGCTGCTTCAAGGGATGCTGCATTCAAGTCTTTCATTTTAAGTTGAGCGATTTCCTCAATCTGAGCTTTTGTTACTTTTGCAACCTTTGTTTTGTTCGGTACGCCGGAACCTGATTTGATGTTAGCTGCTTTCTTAAGAAGAACAGCTGCCGGCGGAGTTTTGGTTATGAAGCTGAAACTTCTGTCTGCATATACAGTAATTACTACAGGAATGATCAGATCTCCCTGATCTGCTGTTCTTGCATTAAACTCTTTTGTGAACTGTACAATATTTACACCGTGCTGTCCAAGAGCTGGACCAACCGGTGGTGCTGGAGTTGCTTTACCAGCAGGAATCTGTAATTTAATATAGCCTGTTACTTTTTTTGCCATTTTTCGGCACCTCCTATGTGGTATTGGCGGGGGTTCTTCCCTCCCACTTGCTGTTACCTTTTTTTGAATTACTCAGCTTTTTGATTTCTGCGAAACTTATTTCTACCGGCGTTTCGCGGCCGAAACAGCTCAACATTGATAGTAACTGTCTGCTTCTGCATGTTGATACCTGTGATCACACCTGCGGTATCTTTCCATGCACCACCGGTAACGACTACCATGTCGCCCTCTGCGAAGTCCACTTCGATATCCGGTTTCTGGATACCAAGCGGCATCATTTCCTCTTCTGTAAGAGGCACAGGCTTTGATCCCGGTCCTACGAATCCGGTAACACCGCTGGTGTTGCGGACAACATACCAGGTATCATCATTCATGACCATGTTGAGAAGCACATAACCAGGAAACATCTTTTTCTGAACCTGTCTTGAGGTTCCGTTCTTCATCTCCACTACATCCTGCAGCGGAACACGTACTTCAAGGATCTGGTCTTCCAGGTGTCTGTTTTCGATTGTTTTTTCAATGTCGACTTTTACCTTGTTCTCATACCCGGAATAAGTATGAACAACATACCATTTTCGCTTCTGACATACAATCACCGTTATCCTTACTTCATTAAGAGATTAATGAATTCCAGAATTCCGGAATCCATTACACTGATAACCACTGCCAGGATGATCGTGATGATCACGACCACAACAGTCTGCTTTGCCAGTGTGGGACGGTCTGTCCAGACAATCTTCCTGAATTCTGACTGAAGTCCCTGAAACCAACTTTTCTTCTGCGGCTTTCCTCAGATTTTTCTGTTTTTCCATAGCATAACCTCACAAATCTCTGTGATTACTTTGTTTCCTTGTGCAGAGTGTGTGTATGACAGAACTTACAATATTTCTTGGTCTCCATTCTCTCAGGATGGTTCTTTTTCTCCTTGGTCATATTGTAGTTACGCTGCTTGCACTCGGTACATGCTAAAGTAATCTTAAAGATTCTCTCTCTTCACCCACTCCAGTTCCTGGATATTCATCTGGAGTGCACCGTCTCCGCAGATGCAGGCGGTCGGTTTTCCGGTTGCATAATACGCTCCGATAGCTGCCGGAAGCCCGTAGCCCATAGCTCCATGTCCGCCGGAGAAGAGAAGTTTCTGTCCTTCATGATTCTTGAATGACTGGTAACTCCACACCATATGCTGTCCTACATCCACTGCGATCGCGGAGGTATCCTCCAGCATATCACTGAGGTCTGCGATCATACGGTTCGGATATCTTTCCGGCGTGGCATCATCAACTGCCTGAAGATTTTCCTTAATCTCTGTGCAGACATTCAGCCAGTCACTGATCCCCTCTGTATCCGGAGCTGCTGCTTTTGCAAGACAATCGATTACTGCACCTGTCTCTGCCTGCAGCTTCACTTCATTGATACCATTCTCATGGATATCTCTCTGAAGATTGTATGGATCAATATCTATACGTATGATCTTTTGCACCTCTGGCAAATTCATGTACTTTGGTTCCGATCTGTCTGGTACACAGAGAAATGCCAAAGCAGAGAAGCAGATCGCTTTTTTGCATTGGCGATCATATTTGCATAACGGTGTCCATAGGCACCGCCGATGCACCCGAAATTCAGCGGATGGTCGTATCCCAGAACTGATTTCGCCAGAACGCTGGTGATGATCGGAATCTGTCTCTTCTGTGCAAAGCGGATCAGTTTCTGCTGGCTGAAGCTGCTGTCCACGCCATGGCCCAGCATGATCACCGGACGTTTTGCCTGTTCCAGTGCTTCCAGAATCGTATCTGCCGCCTGCTGTGCTGCAGCTGCATCTGTGTGTTTGTCCTCAAAAGTCATGTCATAGACCGGGTTCTCCACTTCACTTCTCTGAATATTCATGGGAAGGTCGATAAGCACCCCGGTCCTCTGCGTCCTGTGGTTGCAATATGGTATGCTTTATTTAATTCTTCCACAATGTCCTCAGGGTTTCGTATCTGAACAGCATATTTGGTAATCGGTTTCGCCATTGCCACAATATCTGTCTCCTGGAATCCCTGCTGACGCAGCCCCTTAATCCCTGAATACTCATAAGTGTTCAGCTGTCCTGTAAGAAAGATCACAGGCAGGGAATCATAATAAGCATCTGCCACACCACTCAGAAGGTTGATGGCTCCCGGTCCGCTGGTAGCATAGGCGCAGGCACATTCTTCCTTCGCCTGTGCATATCCGCAGGCTGCGAAAGCTGCCCCCTGTTCATTGTAACGGAATGATTCTCTGTCTCCGGATTTCTTTCAATGGAATCTACCAGATGTGCGATCATCGTTCCCTGGTATCCAAAGAAATGACGGATTCCTTTTTCTGTAAAAACGTAACAATATAATCTGAAAGTTTCATATTCCCTCCCGTCAGATCAGCGTGCCGATCTTACTTCTCTGTACTGTCTTTCCTGTTTTCTCCAGTACGTCTACATAGATGTCAAAAATCTCTTCGTCCTCTGCAAAGAGTTCATTCTTCTGCAGACTCTTCTGCATCATCTTGAAATAGGGACGAAATACCCCTCTCAAGTGTCATATAATCTTCATTCTTATACAAGTTCTTAATGTAGTCTTTCTGCTTCTCATAGGAAACACTCAGATTCATGCGCTCCCCACAGAACTCTACATAATCCCAGCATTCATTGAAGTAGTCTTTGTGCCGCCTGCTTCTGGCAAGTTTGCGGGCATTTTCATTCGCTCTTTACAGTATTTCTCAAAGTTTCCGGATTCTTTCCAGAACTGTGTATAGCTTACTCTCGCACTGACCACCAACGCAATGGGTGTCACATAGCGGGGTTCCTTTGCATCTTTATAATTCTTTCCATAGCTTATGGTAAGATACTCTGCGGTTTTTGCCGGAACCTGGAGTTCTGCACCTTCCAGAGTGACACGTTTACTCTGCGCAAAAATTTCTGCAGGGAAAACGGTAGTCTGTTTTCTTCTTTTGAGGATATATTTATTTGCTCCGGGCTGCTGGCAGGATCTGACAAGTCTGTCATACAAATGTGCAGCCTGTCCCTGGCGCCCGGTTATCATGCACTGCAGCCGCATAATTGTACGGTTCACCTGCTCCTGAAATTTCTATCTGCATAGTTGATATGACAGAGCTCTGTCCATGCATTCTCATCTCTGGATAATCTGCGTTCTGCTTTTTACAGAAGCTGCCGGCGTTCTGAGCGGAAAAAATATTGACTCCTATTCCCGGGAATGCGTAGTCTCTGGTGTTGTCCAGATTCAGGCACAGAGTATCTGTATTGGTGTATCTCAGATAAAATCCTGAGAACCATTTGTGGCTCTTCATGGATTCCAGTGCTCTCTTTTCCCTTGGATCTTCATCCACAGCCAGACGGAACCGTTCCATATCCGCTGTTTTCATCAGCACAACTCCAAACATGGGATTCTGTGGGAAAGGATGCCCTTCCACTGCGCAGAGTGTCAGTCGTGGAGAGAGGTAATATTCTATTTTATTCCGGCGGCATATTTCATCGATTTCCTGTAATAATGATAAAATCACCTTTTTGTTTTTTGTTCAACTCTTTACTCCATTTCTATTGATGTCACTTAACAGTTACAGTCTGCACGATCTTCTTAATATCTTCAATACTTTCATATTTATCAAGCCATTTATCAAGCACAACTGTAATATCCGTCTTCTTTCCAAAGCTTTTCGCCTGTCTGCTGCCATCGTTCAGATCATTGATAAAAATACGGTACAGCTCTGTTCTTACATAAGAAGGCATCTCATTCCAGTGTTTCTTATAATTTGCAAAAAAAGCCTCCCTGGTCTGTCCCTGTTTCATCCTGACATCACCCACCAGCTTATAAGCGCAGGCTTTCTCTTCTCTGCGAAACTGACGGTTTTCGTACCTGTTCTGCAAGCCACCCAGTTCGCTCTCCTCACCTGTACAGATGATCTGGGTGCGCAGTTCTGCAAGCTCATCGGAATACCCAGCCGCTTCCATGCTCTTGTAAGAGCTTTCCTGTACATCTTATGTTCTTCTGAAACTTTAACCTGTATATCCGCCGGCGCTTTAACTTCTTCAGTTTCTGCTGACGGATCTGATACTTTTTATTCACATCATCAGCCGATGTTTCATCTGATGTTCTATCTGGATTTTATCTGTTTTCTGCTTTTCCCGGATTTTTCTCCACACTGACTGGCGTGATCATCTGTGCCGATCACAGCCCGGATTTCACCGATTTCTTTCTCTATCTCGCTCTGAGTACGTGCACACACTGTTTTTGCCAGATATAATGCTCCCTGGATATCATCATCCTCAGGTATCAGACGACTCCACAGCTCCATCAATGCGAGAGCCTCCTTCTTGTTGTGGTTTGCAATAAGCTCTTTCACAGCTTTTCAGGATTTCAGATTTGTATCCTCTGAAGAATCTGTCCATCTCCATCCATACAATTCCGTTAGTTGTCTTATTCTTTACCTGAAGATAAAGCTCTGCCGCTTTCTGCATCTCGCCATCCATCCAGAGGATATCTGCCTTATATTTCAGGAAATAACCATCCTCAGGAAACATCTTAAGAGCCTTATCAAGAAAACGTTCTGCTTCGATCCGGTTCTCTCCCGCATCCTCCATCAGGAACCTGCACTTAAATTTCATAAATCCCAGATGTCCAGGATATTTCTGCAAAAGGTCGCTGATGATCTGCTCTGCTTCCTTCATCCTGTGAAACTCATAGTGATCCGCTGCTTTCCGGAAAAGCTCAATATCTTCCTTCAGTTTCTCCATATCAGAGCTCAGATGATCCCATTGCTTACGGATCTGCAGCATTCTATATGCCTTTGACACACGTTCTGTATAAAACAGAGTAAGCATTGCCGCATAGAATACATCGTCAGGTATCTCCACAAGTGTCTGGATGATAAAAAGCATAAATGTTGGTATAGTCTTCTCTTCCGATAAAGTCAGCACTGAGCTGATTCTTATAATAAGAGCCAAAAAGTGCACTCAGCTTACGGAAAGATCTGCTTTCCACCAGCTCACTGATCTTAAGTCCTGATTCATCGATCGTTCTCTGCAGGTCCAGTGCAACAGCGCGGGCTTTCATTGCAAGCCCATCCTGGCGGACCTTATGGCTTTTTTTTTTCGCAATGCGCATATTATAGAACTTTCGGAACACACTGTCCCAGCGCAATCTTTCCTTATTGATCTTCGGCATGTATTCTTCACGTAGCTCCTGATAAGGAAGATCATCTACACACACTGCTACATGACCCTCCCTCTTATCATGAGGAGGCATATATGACCACTCGTCTCCATAATGCCAGATCAGATAGTCACTGCACTTATTTGGGATCATTGCCTTTTTCCCTCAAAGATGCCCTCCTTTACAGGGAACATCATATCCTTATCGAAAAGAAACGGGCAGCCGCCCCAGCGCATGGCATAACGGTCACATTCCTCTTCTTTATAAGAGAACATGATCTTCTCAAGCTTTGCCAGTGTCCTTTTTTGCCAAGAAAAATATAAGAAAGAAGATACTTCAGATACATGGATGCAGGTATCTCCCAGCGGTCGCTGTAGCCTACAGAAATATTAATAAGATCTGAGTAGATCATCATGTGTGTTCTATATTTCTCGTATTCTTTGTCGTCAGCCGGAACAGGATCCAGTGTAAGAATGTCATGATTTCTCCGCCGCAGTCCTTCCCGATAATCTGGCTCTTATGGATGGCACAGGTATTGGTGGATGCGTAGCGTGGAAATGAATTTGTATAGTTTCTGTCCACCTCCGAACACTGTATCTCTCTGTCAGGCGGGAGTTCTGTTTTGCATATCTCTATGAATTTCTCCCAGTCCGGACGTGGCATATAAAGGTCTACATCATCATCCCAGGGAACAAATCCCTCATGTCTGAGAGCTCCGATCAGGGAGCCTCCTGCCAGCACGTATCTGAGGTTATGTTCTCTGCAGATTTCATCAACCTCCTGAAAAGCTTCAGAGGTATTTCTGTTTCTCCGTCATGAATTGTCCTTTCTGTTGATTGTTTCCAAAATTTCTATTATTCTTACCGACTCATCATAGAAAAGTGCCGGGTACATTTCTGTCCGTTTGTCTCTGATCATGATCATCAGCTCCTGCAGCAGATAGCGGAAACCATTTCCCTCGAAGTTAAAGCTGTACCTTTTCAGAAATTCTTTTCCTGAAATATTGGCTTCAAAGTATCCGGTGTTCCACCAGTCATTAGGGATAGTTACCCTGCCGTTGCTTCCGATGATCACAAGTTCATTCTCAATGTCAACCGTTGTTCCGATCTCAATAGTCGCCAGTGCACCGGCGTATTTCATGGAAATCATATCATATACAAAACGGCCTTCCTGATTGCGGACCGCATTGGTGTTGATATCCTGGCATTTTTTTCCCAGCAGTTTCAGTACTGCGCAGATAGCTGTGCAGACCGTCTCATTAAAAGTCCTGGCCGCCCTCGAAATCATCCTGGGGAGATTGCACATTTGACACTTACCAGATCTCCCACCAGGTTACTAAAAGTGTACCAGCCATACCAGCTGATTAAACGCCCGCAGGTAGACCAGTGTGGTCCGTTCAATGAGAACCACATTGTTCTCCCTTGCCACCTGAAACAGGTAGCGCAGTTTCTCTGAGGAAAGTGTCATGGGCGAATCACTGATCACATATTTTCCTTTTTCAGCGCTCGCTCAATATATTCAGCTCTCCGGTTCAGCGATGTCTTGATATAAACAATATCTACATCTGCCAGAAATTCATCATAGCTGTTCCAGCAGGAACCTAACTCATATTTATCACAGAATCTCTGTGCAGTCTCGTGATCCTCGCTGAATACACGTTCCACATGAACTCCGCTTGACATATTTGGATTCCTCCACAAAATCATTATCCCGGATGTCATCCGTCACGATTCCCATATTAAAGATAACACCTTCACTGCGAAGCTTTGTACTGGAAATATTCTTGGTCCTTTCCAGATAAACTACATCACAGTAGTTCTTAAGGTAATCGAATTTCCCTCTCCAGTCAGATCCTACCACCAAGACATCAATATCATACTTAATGATGTCATTGACCTTCTGTCCCTGATATTCTTCAATGATGATCTCATCTGCCAGCCCCGTCCTTCGCACATTCTCGATTCTCTTAATGAGGCTGTCCCGCACATTGAGTTTGCCCCGCTCAATGTCAAAGCTCACTTGTGACACCTACGATCAGATAATCACCAAGTGCTCTTGCTCTTTTGATAATATTGTAGTGGGCCTTTATGAAAAAGATCAAAAAGTGCCATATGTGATTACTCTCTTCATTCTTCTGTCATAACTCCCCTGAAAAAAATATTCTTATTTTGCCGAACAGTTTTCCTGCTCCATACGTTACTGTTCACTCCATTCACAGTAACCTCCATACGATAGATACTTTGATTATATCATACTTCCCAACTTCCGTCACCTGTCCGTTACAAAAATGTTAAATTCGTTAACTTTACAAAAAGAAGAGTTTTGAAATACTGTTTTGTATCTCAAAACTCTTCCTTTGTGTTTATGGTTCTTTATTTCGTCCATCTTTTGGTAGTAGCTTCCAGTTCCTGGATCAGGTCTTCCAGCGAAAGCTCCTCTTCCCCTTTGATCAGTTCATCAGGGATATCATCCAGATTATCTTCTTCAATCTCCAGCTCCATGCCGGCCACATTGCTAAAGCCTTCATGACTGTCGGAAGAAGTATGATCCGGTGTATCCTCGTCCATATTTACTTTCTCCACATGTCCGTCCTGCTCACTTTGAACTGCTATGTTGCCGCAAGCTCATGATGGCTTTCTTCTGAGAAGTTCATATTCATCATATTCGCTGTCATACTCTTCTTCAGACCCTACCCTGACTGTCTATCTCTGATCAGGATAAATGCGATCAGATCTTGATCATAATACGTAAACTGA
>VOFB01002695.1_pt1 | contig 11374 bp, 14 predicted proteins | sample 5384141 | NCBI WGS metagenome assembly VOFB01 (sample SAMN12384721, study PRJNA508395) | human gut metagenome | isolation source: healthy gut A | host: Homo sapiens
TTCCCATCTGGTTTTCAACTGTTTTAATGGAATCTGCAACTCCTCCGCAATCTCCTGATATTTCAATCCGTCCCGCTTGGAAAGCAGAAATATTTTCTTCCGTTCAGCAGGCAATCCGTCGATAGCCGCCCAAAGACGCGCATCCCGTTCCGATTGATATATCTGTTCCTCTTCCGACAGGTCTTCTATATCAGCAATACATTCCGTTGTCTGTAACATATCGGAAGACTGGGCGATAAGCGTAAGGGAACGGTTCCGTACCGCCTGATAGAGATAGGGATTTAAAGTTAGCAATTACCATATCATGGCTGTTCTTATCCCAAACATCGGCAAAAACCTGCTGCACGACGTCCTCGGCATCTTCCGTTTTTCTGTAAAACGGGTGCAAACAGGCACAAGGGCTTATAAAACTCCTTGAAAAATACGTTCAAATTCACCCGCAGATATTGCCGCCATACATTTTGTTACTTGTCTCTATTCACTGCAAAGTAAAGTAGTTTTCCATTTAATAATCCGATTTTCAGGTTCTTTATTATGATTTTAATAAATTATACCGCACAAAATCACCTGCCTTGCAAACATAAACAAAACACGGACTACACAGACTACGGTTTTAATTCATCCGTGAGGTCGGTGTAATCCGTGCCTCAAATATAGTAAGCCTGAATATGCTTATCCTCTGAATCCGATAATCTCACGCACTTCACGCAACGTTTTCGCAGCGCTCTCGCTTGCTTTTTCGGCTCCCATGCGGGCTACTTTTGCCAAATAGTCTTCGTTGGAACGAATGTCCAAGATACGTTCACGAATCGGAGCGCAGAACTTATTGATATCCTCAGCCAACTGCTTTTTTCATATCGCCGTAACGGATCTCGCAATTGTTGTATTTCTCATTAAAGAAATCGAAAGTATCTTTTGTCGATACGATTTCCATCATCGTAAACAGATTGGCAATCGGTTCGGGTTTCACACTGTTCGGTTCCGTCGGACCTGCATCTGTCACAGCTTTCATCACCTTCTTCTTGATTGTCTTTTCATCGTCAATCAGGTAGATAGCATTACCTTCGCTCTTACCCATCTTGCCGGATCCGTCCAGTCCGGGAACTTTGATCGCCTTATTGGAATAATAGAAAGAGGCGGGTTCCGGGAAACATTCGACTCCGTAAGTTGCATTGAAACGACGGGCAAAACGGCGCGCCATTTCCATATTTTGTTCCTGGTCTTTCCCTACCGGTACTTTCACCGCCTTATGAATAATGATATCGGCAGCCATCAGAGTCGGGTAGGTCAGCAAACCAGCGCTTACGCTATGTTTATTGCCTTCGTTGAAAATTTCCTTTTCCACATCCCCTTCCGTGGTGTTGACACGGTCGATGTGCAACTGCTGGCGTGCCTTATCCTTGAAAGAAGTAGTACGCATCAACTCGCCGATACCTGCGTTCATATTCAGATATAGATACAATTCAGGAATTTCGCGCACATCGCTCTGAAGATAGATGGTCGCTTTTTTCCGGATCGATGCCACAAGCCAGATATTCGGCCAGGATCGTCTTTACACTGTTACGGATATTATCAGGATGCGGATGTGTAGTCAACGAGTGCCAGTCTGCAATAAAGAAAAAGCAATTATACTCATCTTGCATTTGCAAAAATCCTTTTACTGCTCCGAAGTAATTCCCCAGATGCAAATTACCCGTTGGGCGAATGCCACTTACTACTGTTTCCATTTTCTTTCTTAAATTATTAATATCAAATGGCGACAAAGATAGCAATTATTTTGACAGATTCCGAATCTTTATGCCTCCGGCTGATCCAATATCTCATCATGAAGATATGAAAAACAAAAATATAGTTCATGTCTATCAATAATTCGGACAAAGCCGTTACGATCATATCGTAATTAAATAATATTCGTATATTTGTATCGTGACAACATATTAAAAGCAAATAAAGTCATGAATAAATTGTTATACCTTTTATTGATCGCTGTCTGTTGGAGTTGCAGTCAGGATTCTGAAACAGAAAAACACCAGAGTAAACGGGATCAGGTGGTCGACGTACGGGACAAAATGAAAGAGTTTTCAACACAAGATGTGCTGATAGGCCGGATATCGAGGACTTATCTAATCGACAATTATTTAATTGTCACCGATTATAATTCACCGGACAAACTCATTCATCTGTTTGACAAAAACACATTCGAACATCTTGCCAGCAGTACATATCAGGGACAAGGTCCGGATGAGATTACAATTATAGGCCATGTCGGAATCGACGAGACAAACCGCCGCTTCTTTGTATCGGATCACGGCAAACTGAAAATATTCGCTTACGACCTGGACAGTGTTTTAACGACTCCGGAATATCAGCCAAGTGTAAAATAGATATGAAGAAAAAACTGTTTCCGGATGATTATTTATATTTGAATGACACACTTTGCATTGCCAAAATCATCGAACCGATAGGTAACAACGATTATAAACCTTCGGTTGCCAGATGGAATATGGCAACCGGGGAAATAAATCCTATGCCATACGAATATCCCGATTTGAAAAAAGTCCGCTTCATATACGCTGCATCCGCAGAGCACCAATTATATGTCCAATGTTATACTCAATACGACCTGATGACCATCTGTGATTTTAACGGGAATTTAAAATGTAATATCTACGGCCCGAAATGGGTAAACGAAAAACACAAACCCAGCACTATTCTCTCGGAGTTGAATTTTGTGGAGATAAGATTCTGGCCCTTTATTCCGGTGGCGATCACCGCACAGACGCCTACTATCCAACAAAGTTCCTGGTCTTCGATTTAAATGGCAATTACCTCAAAACCCTGAAACCGGATACATGATAACCGATTTCTGTTATGACAAAGAAAATAACCGGCTTATCATAAACTTAAACGATGAAATACAGTTCACTTATTTGGATTTAGAAGGGATAATTTAGACTATATCAGTCCGACAGTCTTGGCTATGCAAAGAAACTTTACTATCTTTGTTATATTACGAACTGAATACACAATTCAGATAGATAAAAAGAGTAGATTCACATTCTGTCAGCCAACTTTGAACAAGTCTGTTTCAGTATAATTTGGAAAGCCAGAAGAAAGATATCCTTCAAGCCTTTTCGCAATCGGATCACGATTTGTTCCAAGTGCTTTTTTATCAGCACTCACGATTTATTTGCGTGTTTGGGATTAACCCAGACATGCAAGTTATTGACAAACTTTTCAAAGAACTCATTTTATTTACTGCCAGAGCCGCTTAGGATTGGCGAATTTTTAACGAACTATTGTGTATGAAATATACCAAAGAAAAAATAGGACCTTACCTTATAAGTTTTTCCCATTTCCTCTGTCACTGTATCACTGATTTCTTTCTATCAGTTGATATTCAAATTGTCTGATTTGTGATACATGCCCGTTTTCTCTATCACTACCCTATCACTGGCAATAGCAGTTTTCTCATCCCTGTAAATCACGCGATTAAAATTTTAGGATGGCAACATGGGGGTGTTTACGGATTGATGTACTTGTCTTTGCTAAAAAAAGAGATAGCTTTTGTGGAATGAAGAACCGTATTCCGCCAATTTAATACCTGTTATATTCGTTTTTACATTTGTTTATTCGATTATTTTATATGCTTTTTCAAAAGTGATAGAATGTAGCGTGTTAACTATCAATAGTATGAACAAAAACCCTGTTTCAGAAGTGATAGAGGAGTGATAGAGGAAAACGTCCTGTATCACTGTCTCTAACGCTTGAATATGAATAGCTACAACCCGCTCGGTTTTGCTGCCTATTTTCTTCTGTCGATTCATCTTCGCTCAAAGGCCGCCCTAACACATCATTACAAAAACAGGATAGCTGACAGTATGATCCGGTGCTTCCCAAAAACAGATAAAAGCACGTAAACGGTTTCTTGCCAAAAAAACTTTATGATCTTGATCTTTCAATTCTCCCGTTTTCTTGCTGAAAAAAACATCCTGCGCTATCTCTATCCACCCGAAGCATCCGAAGAAAACGCTACCGGTACGGGCGTAACAGGAGTAACAGCCGCTTTATTATACTCCACCTTTTTGCGCCGTTGCCATATATACATTATAATAACAAGAATGCACCACAACAAAATCAGCCCCCAAATCAAAGGCATCCGGCTAAATAAATAGGAATGGGGGAACAGGACATACGCTTGTAGTTCTATTTGCCTTTGATCCTGTTCTACGCCAAAGACAATGGGGTCTAAAGCGATCCCTGCCCGAGATAACGGCTTATTCGAACAACTGACAAGGCTGTCGCCCTGTAAAAAAGAAACGGCAGTCCGGGCCATTATGCCTTCACTTTTCAGTTCTTCTTGAAAAGACTGTCGAGGGTAAAGGCACGATTGGGATTTTCGAATGAAATGAACATCTGAAAAAACCATTCTCTTTTATCGATCGAAGCAAGACTATCCGCCTGCTTATTTTTTTTTATAAACAACTTTTCCCTTTTCGGTCTCGATAACAGTAGAATCAGAAGAAATGCCGGTATCAGATCTTGGGAAAGAGATAAACCCGGTTGCATCAGTTCCTTTTCCAGATCGACTGCATGACTAAAAAGATAAGTTGCTTTAAGAATCTGCTCATTTTTAATTTGAGAAAAGTAACAACAAGATAAAAACACGACCAATATCGTTAAAATCGATATCCCTCCAAAGACTATAATAAATCTATGTTTTTCCATTTTCATCTCATTTGTGAGACAAAAGTAACAAACGAACAAGCAAAATCAACACTTTGGCAACATTTCACCGGAAACAGCAAAGTGTTTCCACTTTTAGTTGACAATCTTAAATCGGAAGATTACTTTTACGCTCAAAAAAAGGGAACATGAAAAAAGAAAACAGTATTAAAATTGCTTTTTATTGCAAGTTGTTTGCTGTGTGCAAGCCTGTTTTACAATAATGAAACAAGCACATTGGACAGTCTGGCATTTCAGAATGTTGAAGCATTGGCTCAAGGCGAGATGCAAACAAGATGCAGATCTCACGCTGGGCGATTTCAGCAAAAGACCATTCAGCTACAAGACAGGAAGTGATACGATTAGATAAAAAATCTAATCCGTTCATTGGATTTCATGTGCCACAGACTCTTTGTTTTCTGATCCCGGACTATTTAGGAGAGCACCGATATTGGCAAGTCAATTACAATGGTAACCTATCAGAAGCATCGGTAAAATACCTACCGAAAAAGATTTGGCTTCGGAAATCCGCCCGGCATTAGCACAGGCATGGCAGTTTTATCGATTACAACCCGCACAATGGCATATTGGCAATGGTCACCCAATTAGGGGAATCCGAAATATACAATACCAAAGAGAATACCCATACCGTATTATACGGTCCGAACGGCGAACCCGGTTTAAAAGCATCAAAGGTGAAGGCTTCCCCGACCGGAATTATGGGATTCAGCGATATTGTTATCACTGACAAATATATCTATAGCGTATTCCAAGGAATCCGGTTTAAAGACAAATTAGCCTCTTATCAACGGGGCGAAAAGCCGGAGGACGGAGGGCGTTTATATATGTATTCGACCTGAAAGGAAATCCCATACAAAAATACACCTTAGACAAACCCATATACGGAATCGATATAAACGAAAAACAAAGACGGTCATCGCCACATGTGTAGAAAGCGACGAGCCGATCATGGAATTTAAAATATAACAATAGATGAAACCACTGTTATACATATTATCTATATTCTTTTTTGTTAACCCTCTTGCAAAGAAGACAAAAAAAGGAATGGCAGGGAAAAGAGATCGTGTTTCCGCAGGATATGGCTTTCACCCGTTTCGTCACTGAGCAGGTGGAATACCGGATACCCGATACAGAATATAAAGTGCTGATTTATGTCGATTCAACAGGTTGTACCAGTTGCAAATTACAACTGCCGAAATGGAAAGAATTGATCGCCCATGTCGATTCGGCAACAAACAGCAACATCCCGTTCATTTTCGTCTTCCAGTCGAAAGATGATAAAGAATTGCGATATATCCTGAAACGCGACAACTTTAACCGTCCGGTCTGTATCGACCGGGACAGTCAGTTGGACAAATTGAACAAATTTCCGCAAGACATCACATTCCAAACCTTCCTGCTTGACCGGGACAACAAGGTGAAAGTGATCGGCAATCCGGTGCATAACTTGGCGGTCAGGGATTTGTATTTGAAACAGATGACCGGGAAAATATCACCGGGGCGCGACCGGATCAAAACGACGGCAAAAGCCATAAACAGCGAAGTAGACTTCGGCACATTTTCGAAATCCGAAGAGAAAACGGCTGTTTTTGAAATAGAAAACACGGGAGACAATCCCCTTGTCATATTGGATATCAGTACCACTTGCGGTTGTACGACTGCAAACTATGACAAACACCCAGCGAAGCCGGGAGAGCGGCTTCGTATTGAAGTCAGGATGACACCGAAAGACACAGGCTTTTTCGATGAAATCGTCACACTTAAATGTAACACAGCAAGTCCTGTCAAAGTAAAAATAAGAGGGCAAGTTCAGTAATTGAACGAAAGGGAGCCTGCCTGAAAAGCCTCAGAAACTACGACGGCAAGCTCCCCGAAACCCCTTAGAAAGGAGGTGTATGATGGTAATATAAACCGGACAAAACAGAATGATGCAAGTTCAGTACATCATTTGGCTATCTTGTTGCTTTAAAAGAATGAACAAAGATAGGGAATTTACTGAATTAAAAACAATAAAACAAAGGTACGAAAATGAAAAAGCGTATATTTGGAGCAGCACTTTTAGTAGCAATAGCAGTGGCTGCTGGCTGGAATTACAATCAGAGTAGAAATGAAGTGCCGCTGTCAGATTTAGCATTAGCTAATGCGGAAGCGTTAGCCCAAGGCGAAACAGATTGGGGAAATTGTACTTATTATGGTTGTATTGTTGATTTTAGTAGTACCTGTAATGTATATTCATCCATTTGGGGAAATTTAATAAAAGTTTGTCCAAACATGAGAGGATAAAACGTGTCGAATAAAGAAAGTGACTGAAGGAGCCTCTTCAGCACTTTCTAAAATAAATATACCATGAAATTAATCATCATATTATTATTGTTTCCCTTCGTCACATGGGGGCAAAATCTATTTCCATCCAAAGGTGTTCGCCGTACGACAACCCCTAACAATGGAAAGTTCGTAGATAGTCCGTCTTTCAATAGTGAAAGTAGAACTATCAGTAATAAAGCGACTAAAGAAAAACCAACTACAAAATCTACACAAAGGAATACGTGGATCAAAAACATATACCAGATGAATTTGAACTGACTGAATTTGCTTATCCGAAAAAAGGAAGTACTGTGTCTTGGATCTTGACTCCGGATACATCAAATTGTCGACATGTGAAAATTTTTCTCTTTTTATAGATCTGGCTCCATGTCTCTTCGAGAAAAAGTAACAACTGATTTGAACAAATATTTCGACTATAAGTTTTTCGACTATACCAAAGAGATGATTTACAATAAAGAGATTCCGTTATTGATCATATATGAGGCTGATATAGAAGATAGGATCAAACAAAAAACATTAAAATCCTTTTTGCATGACGGGAAATTGGATCCGAATGAAAAAGATCTCATCACGTCAAAGTTAAATCGTTACATAATAGTATATTATATAGCCAATTAAAAAATAAAGGTTATGAAAATTGCAAAATTTATCAGTATATGTATTTTTATTACATTTTGTTCTTGTAACAACAAAGGAGTTTATGAGAATTGCATATCTTTCAAATTGACAGATTTCTTGGATAAAGGCGAGATTAAAGGCACTGATCTTCAATTTTCTAAAGAGGTAATGCGTCCGACAGCATTACATATAGAAGATTCAATCCTTATTCTAAAAGAAGATATGGATGAACATATATTGCATATGTATAATGTTAATACAGGAGAGAAAGTTAACACATCTATTTCTTTTGGAAATGGCCCTGGAGAATTTCTTCATATACAACAAATACAATCATCTGACAGCCTATTATGGCTATCAGATGCACAAAGACCATTCATATCTGCTTATCGTAAAAAAGACATCTTATTTTCAGATACTATATCACCAACAGCAATAAAAGAAGTTATGCTGCCTGATCTTTTTGGGAATATCGTTATTTTACCCAATCACCATTTTATGACAACAGCTTATAATAGTACTCAAAAGCGTTTATCATTCTACGACTCAGAAGGCAAATTCATAGAAACAAAGGTGAATACCCGGAATATGGAGAGATATTGACCCCTTTTGAAAAAAATAGAAGGACTTTCCTGTTATGCTACCCTGTCTCCGGATAAAAATGGGATCTTCCTTTTTTATAAACAAACAGATTTAATAGAGCTATATGATATATATGGCAATTTAAAAAAAGAATACAAGGTCCTGATTTGTTTTTTTCCAGTAATCAAACAGACTATTCAAGATGAATCAGTTCATGTTAATTCTGTTTCAGGGCAATCACGAGATGCATATTTTTCACCTTTATCCATAAATGGGAGAGTATATGTTTTATACTCTGGGATCTATTTTAATCGTGAAAACCACAAATATCTAAAAGATCAACTTTTTGTATTTGACGATAAAGGAAATCCTCTACAACGATATACATTGGATTCGCCTATTTTCACCTTTACAATCAATCCTACGACAAATAAATTGTATGGATTAAGTGATAATCCTGAATTTCATGTGATAGAATATCAATTATATCGCTTTTGCAGCGATCGCCGCCGCAGGCTGGAACTACCAGCAAAACAAAAATGAGGTTCAACTCTCTGACTTGGCATTGGAAAATGTCGAGGCTTTAGCTTGGGATGAGAATAAATCAAACTATCATTTGTTTCCATGTCCATCAAGTTCCGGAAATGAATGCCGTTTTAAAGACAGTGAACGTCCTGAATGTTATGGTCCAACGTATTGTAGATAACCATGTACAAATTACTATTTCATTATTTATGCATAATTTGCATTAGTATATCTTGCTCTCAGAGAAGAGAAAATATAAAGACCGTTGATAATGACTTAGTTGAAATACAGAAGGAGGAACTTTTTTTCCCTCCTTCTGACGTATTACAACTAAAGTCCTATTATTTGTCTTCTTCGGTACAAGTAGGTGCTAAACATATATTGATTGGATATAACCATAAGGAACATGCTTTGGATTGTATCGATCTTCTGGAGAAAAAAATCATTCAAATTCCGTTACAAACAAGTGGTCCTAACGCCATAACTCGTTTAACTGGAATTTTTGCATATCAAAAAGACTCCATTTGGGTTGCTGATGAATCGGAATCCGTATTCCTGATTGATCCGAAAGGGAATGTGTTGAAACGTATTCAAATCCGTAATTCTTTGCAAGAAGACGAGGAATTGATCATAAATACGAATCATGCTATGTCTACAATTCGTTTGTATTACAATGCCCTGCACCAGTCACTGCTATGCACGGTAAAAGATAGGTCTGTTTCGCCACCCCGATTCAAAGTAAAAGAAATTTTCCTCGAAGAAAACCAAAAGGTAAAAACTTTCAATTTATCTCCATCTATTGCGGAACCAGACATAAGCAAAGGGTATGCGAACATGAGTGAACCGAATGTCAACTTTCGGGATGATTACATTTTATATAATTATCCGATAGAATCACATCTCTACAAGATCGATTTGAACACAGGATCTGGAAAAATGTACAAAGCTGATAGCGATTACACTTCCAATAAAGCTCAAAAGTGTAAATCCAAAACAGATTATACAGAATGGCAAAGACACGGATTTGAAAATCCTCATTTTTTTGATATCATGTATCTTCCGACATGTGATATGTATGCCCGTTTGCATGTGGATGCCATTGATTTCGGTAAAAACGAAAACCTGGAATTATTATCCAGAGAACGGGATTTTTATTTATGTCTGTTTGATAATGAGCTTAATAAAATAAAAGAAATCAAACTGCCCATAAACACATTCAATCCTTATACAGGCTGGTGTCAGATTCATGATGGAATCCTTTTTTTTGTAGATAAAATTACAGATCAAGAGATTTCCGAAGATTTAGAAGTGCATATCTTTCATCCTGTCATGATAAAGAATGATTGAAATATAGTTTCTCCCCTAAAACAATGAATATGAGATTGCAATATAAAACAACTACAAAATATCTGTTTTTTTCGTTGCCTTTCTACTTGATGCTTTTTGCTTGCGGCTTACAAATAACCGATGTGGAATACGCTCTGCGGGAAGCCGGAGAAAACAGAGGGGAGCTTGAAGCGGTTTTGTCGCACTACGCAAAACTGGATGATCGGCAGAAACTGGAAGCAGCCCAATACCTGATTCGATACATGCCTTACCATACTTCTTATGATAAAGGCATTGAGGACTATTATCACGCCATTGATTCTGTCGTTGCTTTATCAGAAGACAAACTTGAACAAGAAAAACATATCGAATCGCTTCGTCTTAGATTTGAAAGTAAATATAAACAGAAACGGGATATAGAGGTTATCACTTCGGAGTTTCTTATTCAGTCAATCGATGAAGCTTTCAAACAATGGAGAGAATGCGAATGGGCCGAACATCTGGATTTCGAACAATTTTGTGAATATCTATTACCTTATAAATGTTTTGAAGGGCAGCCGCTTACCGAATGGAGGAATGCCTATTACGATATTTGTAAAGGAGATATTGATCTGGCATATTTGTGTGACGAGTATAAACGAAATCCAATTTTTGCAGCAACAGAAGTGAATAACCAAATGAAAAACACACCTCAAAGTTTTGGATTATTAAAGACACTTCCGATTTATGATCCTGATATCATACTGAAACTTCCTTTTTCTAATTGTGCCACGTATTGTTTAGGGGCTGTCTTAATCATGCGTAGTAAAGGAATTCCTGTCGCTTATGATTTTACGCCCAATTGGTCTACAGGTAATAATGGACATTCTTGGAATACAGTTTATACAACGCGTTTTGGAAACTTGGAGTTTGCGCCCCATACGACAGATCCGGGCACAGTTCATTATCCATATTTGAAAGTCCCTAAGATTTTCCGCAATGTGTACAAACCCAATGAAGAGTATCTGAAAATCGCAACTGAGAAATATATCCCACCCAAACTCAGGAATATGTTTATACGAGATGTTACCGCTGAATATATGCCTACGATTGACATACGTATTCCGTTGCAGGAATCATTGAAGAGTGGACAATCTCCATTTATAGCCATCTATGACGGAAATAATTGGACTCCTGTCTATTGGGGAAAATAGCTGGTAGTCATGTGGTTTTCGAAAGAATGGAACTGGGTTGCGGGAAGATTATCACGAGC
>VOFB01003122.1_pt1 | contig 11361 bp, 20 predicted proteins | sample 5384141 | NCBI WGS metagenome assembly VOFB01 (sample SAMN12384721, study PRJNA508395) | human gut metagenome | isolation source: healthy gut A | host: Homo sapiens
TGTGAAGCGCCGCAAGAAGAGCGAGGCTGCCCGTAAGAACCGCAATAAGCGCTATTACTAAGATGCTTAAAAAAAGAGCATCACGTTGTGATGCTTCTTTTTAATCACGCTGCGCTTTGCGACTCGGTTGCCCGCAGAAAGAGGACGATTCGGACACGCAGGTCGTCCTGCGCGACGGATTCGTTGGTTTCGCGCCAGTGCGCGGCGCGAAATGACGAGGGCTGCTTGCTATCCTGCGCGGGGCGTGCTATACTCGTGCCAAAGCGGGAGTGGATACGATGAAGGAACACATTCTGGCCTTTGGCTGCGAGACGATCGCGCCGCTGCTGACGCAGACCTTTGCGCCGCGCAAAATGGCGGTGAAGGCCGTGCCGCTTGCGGACTACGCGCAGACGGTCGGCGCACTCGCGGGCGCGGCGGATTGCCTGCGCACGGAGGAGGTCTATGCCGGGCTGCCGCTGGGCGAGCCGATGCTCGTGTTCTGCGGCTTCTACGGCGACCGCATGAACCACGCGCTGAATGCCATGCGACGCACCGGACTGCGCATTCCGTATAAGGCGATGCTGACCGCGGCGAACCGCGGCTGGAGGCCCGCGGAGCTGTTTGCGGAGCTTCAGAAGGAGCACGCGGCGATGAGCGCTAAGCGTTGAGCAGCTCCGGCAGGAGGTCGCTGACCTCGGATACATGAGAAAGGCGGTCTCCATGCCGCGCTCGCGCCCAAGCCGGAGCTTGCATCGCAGCGTTTCGGCGGTGTCGAAGAGAACAAAATGCGCCCGGCCCTGCGCGGTGTAGCTGAAATAATTCGCGCACAGCTCCTCGGAGAAAAAGACCGCCGCGCCGCAGCGCTCCCGCCGTGCGGACAGCTCCTCCGGTGGAGCGGCGTTCCCTCGCCGCTGCGGCAGGGGGAGAACGAAGTCCATCGCAAGGCGCTGACAGTCGAGTGCGATGCGCTGCGTGCCGTAGCGGCGGCGTCGTCAGCCGCTCGCGCAGTGTCCCGCCGGAGAGCGCGGTGCAGATGAGCACACTCGCCTCGGGTACGGCAAAGCGCTCTGGCACATAGAGCCGCCGTCCGCTCTGCGCGAGCATCGCGCCGAGCCGCGAGAGAAAGGGAAGACGATCCTCCCGCGCGCCTCCCTCAAAGTCCGCGAGCACGCCGCCGAAGCGGTGCGCATGGCACTCGCCGAGGATGGCGCGGCAGAGCATGAGCAGCTCCGGCAGAGGGCCGTTGCAGCGGTCGGAGAGACCGAGCAGGCCGCCTGCGCTCCGCGCGGCAGCTCGCTGCGCAGCAGCCGCCCGCCGTCGCCGACGGCGTAGGCGATGTGGACGAGCGGCACACGGTAGCCGCGGCAGCTTGCGGCCTCCGCCGGCGTGACCGCGAGAAAGACAGACACAGGCGATACCCCCTTGCAGAAAACGGGAAAAATTGGTAGACTACCAATATAGATATGCACCCGGAAAGGAAACCATGCCGATGCTCCTGACACCTCATTGGCTGTTTTTGACGATTATACCGCCGTGACGCCGGACTTCCTGCGCGCGCATGGCGTGACGCTGCTGCTCACCGACCTCGACTATACGCTCGCGCCCAAGTCCGTCCGCGAGCCGGACGACGCGGTGCGCGTGTGGCTCGCCGCACTGGCGGCAGCGGGCGTCACCGTCGCCGTTTTGTCGAACAACCGCAGCCCGCGGCGCGTGCAGCGCTTCTGTGCGGGGCTGGGCATCGACTTCGTGGGCCACGCGCAAAAGCCCTCGCGAAAGGGCTACCGCCGCGCGCTGGAGAAGTTCAAAACGCCGCAGGAGCATACGGCGATGCTCGGCGACAAGCTGCTCACGGATATCCTCGGTGCAAAGCGCAGCGGTGTGCTGGCGCTGATGGTGGAGCCGAAGGCGGCGCGCGCGGTCCCGTGGCAGAAGGTGCTCCATGCCCTGCAGGAGCCGTTCAAGCGCGCGAGCGCGCACGACGAGCGCATGGTGCGGCAATATTTGCAAAAATTTGGCGCAAGATAGAGAAAACTACTTGCAATGAGGCCCTATATGCGGTAAAAAATACCATAGGTTAAAAACCGATACTTTATGAATTTGAGGAAGTCCGTAGTGATTTTCTCGGGAATATGGAGGAAAAAAACTATGGCAACCATTACAGCCGGTGATTTCAGAAACGGCAAGACCTTTGAGATGGACGGCAAGGTCTATCAGGTCGTCGAGTTCCAGCACGTCAAGCCCGGCAAGGGCGCGGCGTTCGTCCGCACCAAGATGCGCAACGTCGAGACCGGCGCGGTCACCGAGACCTCTTTCAACCCCACCGCGAAGTTCGACGAGGCGTTCGTGGAGCGCAAGGACATGGAGTACAGCTACAACGACGGCGATCTCTACTACTTCATGGATCAGGAGACCTATGATATGGTCCCCCTGAACCGCGAGCTGCTCGGCGATGCGTTCCGCTTCGTCAAGGAAAACACCATGTGCAAGGTTCTGTCCGTCAAGGGCCGCGTGTTCGGCATCGAGCCGCCCAACTTCGTTGAGCTGGTCGTTACCAAGTCCGAGCCGGGCGCCAAGGGCGACACCGCCACCAACGTGACCAAGCCCGCCATCGTCGAGACCGGCGCGAGATCAAGGTCCCCCTGTTCATCAACGAGGGGTGACAAGATCCAGATCGACACCCGCACCGGCGAGTACATGGGCCGCGCCAAAAAAACAAGTCAGCAGGAAACCGTTTGATCTGATCTGAAAGGAGAAGCATTATGGGTATTTCTGAAAAGATCGCTTATCTCAAGGGCCTGATGGAAGGCATGAACGTGGATACGGAGTCCAACGAGGGCAAGCTCTTTGCCGCCGTCGTGGACGTGCTCGATGAGATCGCCCTCGAGGTCGATGGACCTGACCGACGAGGTCATGGAGCTCGGCGACGGGCTGGACGTCATCAGCGACGACCTCTCCGACGTGGAGGACATCGTCTACGACGAGTGGGACGATGACGACGATGACGATGAGGATGACGACGAAGACGACGAGGAAGAGGAGTGCTTTGTGACCACCTGCCCCGAGTGCGAGGAGGAGGTCTACTTCGACGAGACTGTTCTGGAGGACGGCGAGGTCGTCTGCCCCAACTGCGGCGCCAAGCTGGAGTTCGACCTCCGATCGGCCGACGCCGCGGACGAGGATAAGGACGAGGAGTAAATCCGCAAACGAAACGCGCAGCCCTTCGGCTGCGCGTTTTTTTTATGTTTTTTTCAGAACGGCCGCTTGGCGACCTCGACGATGGTATCCAGCATCCCCTGAATCTGCGGGTGAGGACCCTTTGTTCTTGTGATAGATGACCTGGCGGAACTGCGACATTTTGCAGTCCTCGACGCGCACCGCGGCAAGACTCTTTTCATGGATGCTCTTTTTCACGGTGTAGAGCGGCAGGACGGTCATGTACGCGGGATTCTCATACAGCAGGCGCAGGGCGAGCACGTCGTCCTCCAGCTCGAGGAAGGGACGGATCTCCAGACCCTGACGGCCAGCTCGGTGTCGAACAGGTCGCGGTAGGCGTTCGTGCGGTTCATCAGGATAAAGGGGTGGTCGACCAGCTCGGCCAGACGGACGCCTCTCACGCGCGGCGAGCGGGTTATCGCGGTTTGTGACCACCACGACCTCCTCCTCGGCCTCAAAGACCTTGACGAACTGCGGGTCGAGCACCTGAGAATCAAGCGTAAATGAGGTCGAGCTCGTTTTTGAGCAGCTTGTCCTTTGAGCGAGGCGACCATGTCGGCGTGCAGGCGCATCATCACATGGGGAAGCGCTGGCGGAAGGCCGGGACAATGTCGGAGAATGACGCGGTCATAATGGGAATTGAGCGTGCCGACCTGCACCATGCCCGTCAGCTCCGTTTCCTCGGAGGCAAAGACCTGCGCGCGGGCGACGGCGCTGACGATATCGCGGGCATAGGAGATGAAGTTCTTGCCGTACTGCGTGATGGAGACGTTCTTCCCGATGCGGTCAAACAGACGCACACCCAGCTCGCGCTCGAGCTGCTGGATCTGCACGGTGACGGCGGACTGGGAATAGTCCAGCGCCTCGGCAGCCTTGGAGAAGCTGTTGAGCTCGGTGACCTTCAGAAACGTGACAAGATTGCGGATCTCCATGTGCGTGTATCTCCGATTTCAAAAAAATTAAATGATTCTTCAAATATACTAATAAAAAGAATGAATGTTGTCAAGACCATTCCGAAAAAGAAAAAAGGGCGTCCTGCCCTTTTTTCTTACTGCTTGGAGGAGAGATAGTAGTCGCTCTCGCCGGGATGGTAGAACGGACAGGCGGGGTAGTCCCCGCGCAGGAATTGGGCCATTTCGTCCTCGTCCAGCTCGGCGCCCTGCTGGCAGGTGTAGCAGTCGTACTCCTCGTCGTAGACGTAGTTCATGCAGTCCTCGCAGCGGCTCTGCTTCGCCATCGCGCGCCCTCCTCAGTCCTTGTACTCGATGTGCAGCAGCTCGTGCGCGCGGTCGGCGAGACCGTTTGCGTACATCGCGTCGATGACCGGGTTGCGCTCGCTGCGCTTGAACATGGCGCTGCGGTCGATCTCGTAGAGCCCCTGCGCGCGCTGGAGCTTTTTTCGCCATCAGGGCGTAGGGCTGGCCCGCGCCGCCGACGCAGCCGGTGCGGCAGGACATGACCTCGACGAGGTCCGCCTGCACCTCGCCGCTCTGGATCTGATCGAGCAGCTTCGCGGCGCTGCCGAGTCCGTGGACGATGGCGGCGCGTACCTGCGGCCGTTGATCGTGACCTCGGCAAAGCGGACAGCGTCCGTGCCGCGGAGGCCGCCGTGTGCTCGATGGTGCGCAGGGCGTTCTTGCTCTTATCGGGGGTGCAGCAGCGGATGACCGCCTCAGCCACGCCGCCGCTTGTGCCGTAGATCACCGCCGCGCCGGAGCCCAGGCCGAAGGGCAGGTCCGGGGCCTCAGGCTCCAGCTCCGTCAGCTGAATACCGGCCTCCCGGATCATGTCCACCAGCTCCCGGGTGGTGATGACCAGATCCACGTACGGGCTGCCATAGTCGTCCCGGAAATTCCGCCCGGGCGGCCTCCATCTTCTTGGCGGTGCAGGGCATGATGGCCATGTGATACGTCCGCCGTCCGTCGGCGGCGTCCTTTGCCTGATACTTATCCCGCAGCACGGCGGCGAACATCTCCATAGGGGACTTGCAGGAGGAGATGTTGTGCAGATACTTGGGGTCGTTGAGCTCCAGATACTTCACCCAGGCGGGGCAGCAGCTGGTGGTCATCGGGGAAGGTTCCGCCGGTCTTCGAGCCGGCGCAGGAACTCCGGCGGATTCCTCGACGCACGGTGAGGTCCGCGCCGAAGATCGGTGTCGTACACCTCGTCCGCGCCCATGATTTTGAGCGCGGTGACGAGCTTATCGAGCACATTTTCGCCCGCGGGGATGCCGAAGGCCTCGCCGATGGCGACGCGCACGGCAGGCGCGATCTGAATGACGACGCGCTTTTGCGGGTCCTGCAGGGCTTTCCACGCGGGGCCGATGTCGTTATAAATGGTGATCGCGGCGGTGGGGCATACGGCGGAGCATTGTCCGCAGCTGACGCAGTGCGTCTCGCTCAAGGGCTTATTGTCCGCCGTGGCGATGTGCAGGCTTGGGCCACGGCCGGCAAAGCGCAGATTGCTGACGCCCTGCACCTCGTGGCAGACGCGCACACAGTCGCCGCAGAGGGATGCACTTGTTGAGGTCGCATCGTGACGGCGGGGCTGGAGAAGTCCATCTTGACGTGCTCGCGCGTATCGTCGAAGCGGACGTGGTGGATGCCGAAGCGGACCGCCATCTCCTGCAAGCGGCAGGCGCGGTTCTTCTCGCAGGTGGTGCAGTCGCGGCAGTGCGCGGAGAGCAGAAGCTCGATAATCATCCGGCGGTACTTGAGCAGCCAGGCCGTGTTGGTGCGGATGTGCAGCTCGTTTTTCGGCGGCATGGTGCAGGCCGCGTCGATCTTTCCGGTGCCCTCCTCCTCGACGCCATGCACATACGGCACGCGCCGTGAACGGACAGGTCGGAATGGAAGCAGAAGTTGGGGATCTCAACGCCGGCCTTGCGGCAGACCTCGAGCACGTTGGGTTCGTTGTCATATTCCACGCGGATGTTGTCCACGTACACATAACGCCCTTAGACATCGAGCTCCACCTCCTTGATCGCGTCGAAGGGGCAAGCCTCGATGCAGGTATAGCATTTCACGCACTTTTCCGGGTCGATCGAAAACGGCGAGCGGACGACGCCGGTGATGGCGTTCGCATGGCAGTTGCGCGCGCACTTGCTGCACCCGCGGCAGATGGCGGGGGTCCACGACCAGACAGATGCGGTTGTAGGGCAGATCGCCCGGCTGGATGGGATAGCGGTGGTCGTTCTCGCACAGCGCGCAGCGACCGGCCAGATGGCCGCGAAACTCCTCGGGGAAGTATTTCACGGCGCTTTGCAGCGTCGAGAACGAGCCGCGCCCGAGGTTGCAGAAGGCGGTGACGGAGATCATCTCGCCGAGGTCCATGAGCAGAAGAGAAATCCTCCTCGCTCAGACGGTAATTGCGCAGCGCCCATAAAAGCTCGTTCATGCGCTTGGTACCTTCGCGGCAGGAAACGCATTTGCCACAGAACTCCGTCTGCGTATACTGCATGAAGCGGCAGGCGACGTCCACCATGCAGCGGCCCCGTCGAGGACGGTGATGACGCTGTCGCCGCGGCGGATGCCGTAGGGGCTTGAGCTGCTGGAAATGCAGCGGCAGGTCGCTGCTCGGCGGAAAGAAGTCCGCCGCTGGGGCCGCCGATCTGCACGGCCTTGCACCTTTTTCCGTTCACCATGCCGCCGCCGAGCTGCTCCACGACCTCGCGCAGCGTGGTCGATTCCTCGGGTATGTCCATTACGACCGGGGCGGTTGATGTCGCCCTTTGAGCATAAAAATTCTTGCCATTCGATCCACCTCACTTTTTTTCTTGCGTTTGCGTATAATACACAATAGTATAACACCTATCACTATACGGAAAAATGTAAAGAGAAGCATTCATAAATAATCTGAATAGGTCGAAAACCGTGACGAAAAAGGCATAAAGACCGACCGGAGAAGTGCCCCGCAGTTAGCTCTCAACGCCGTACAGGAGCCGGCGCGGCGAGTCAAAGACAAAGAGCGGGGACGCGCAGCGTCCCCCGCTTTTCAGATCAGCCTGTTTCCTCGTCGTCCAGCAGCTGCCTCACCGACACCTCGTAGGCGGTGCGCTCCTCGCTGCCCGCGTCGGTCTGCTTGATGTAGGTGCGGCTCTGCACGCGGCCCTCAAGCGTCAGGCGGTCGCCCACCTGCATTTCTGCGATCTTGGCGGCGACCTTTCCCCACGCGATGCAGGGCAGATAGTCCGCGCGCCCGTAGCGGCGGTTGACCGCCAGGATCATATCGCAGATGCTGCGCCCCAGCGGCGTGCGCCGCAGCGTCGGCTGCTTGCACAGCACGCCCGAGAGCAGGATGCGGTTGAAGTGCCCGCCGTCGCACGGCTCGATGGACTGGGCAAAGGTGGAGATGACCAGACGGCTGCCGTGCCCGCTGCGGTTGTTGAACGAGCGGAGCTGTCCGGTCACGCGCAGGGGCGTGCCCTCTGCAATGTCGATGCCCTCCAGCAGAGTGGAGGGGGCAAGGATGAGCGGCAGGTCGCTCTGCCCTGACAGACGCTCCACACGCAGCGGAAAGCGGTAGAAGCTCTCGCCGTGATTCTCATGCGAAAAGGAGGGAGCCGCGCCGGCTGTGCCCCAAAGCTCCACATAGTTCTGACTTTTTTCCATAGCGTACACCTCAAAGTATGTTGTTGGTGCAGTCTATGAAAAAGAGCGCGCGAGATGACAAAAGGGAAGCCCATGCGGGCTTCCCCTTTGCTGCGATTGGAGAGAGGAGCTTACATCTTGGAGATGATCTCCACGATCTCCGCGCCGATGCGCTTCTGCGCCTCGACGGTCTGCGCACCGATGTGCGGCGTGCAGGAAACCATCGGGTGAGAGTAGAGCGCCTTGTTGGTGGCGGGCTCGTCGGCGTACACGTCCAGACCGGCGGCGCGGACCTTGCCGCTCTCCAACGCTGCCAGCAGGGCGGCCTCGTCGACGTTGGTGCCCCGGGAGGTGTTGATGATGACAACGCCGTCCTTCATCTTGGCGATGCGCTCGGCATTGATGAGCGCGCCGCCGTCGACCGCGGGAGCGTGGACGGAGATGAAGTCAGCCTTCGCCAGCAGCTCGTCCATCTCAACGTAGGGAATGCCCAGCTGCTCCTCGATGCCGGGGATGTGGAAGATATCGAAGGCGATGACGTTCATGCCGATGGCCTTGGCCATCACGCCGAGCTTCTGGCCGATGCGGCCGAAGCCGACCACGCCGAGGGTCTTGCCGCACAGCTCGATGCCCTTGCCGTAGGCCTTCTTTTTCCCACTGGCCGTTGCGCATGGTGTAGCCGGCGTGGGAGATGTAGCGGGCGCAGGAGAACATGTGGGCCATGGCCAGCTCGGCCACGGACTGGGAGGAGGCACGGGGAGTGTTCTTCACGGTGATGCCGCAGGACTCGGCATACTTGACGTCAATATTGTCAACGCCAACGCCGCCGCGGATGATGAGCTTGAGGTTGCTGCCCTTGGCCTCGTCGATGTGGGGAGCGCGAACCTTGGTCTTGGAGCGGACGACGACCACATCGAAGTCACGCAGTGCCTTGCCGAGCTCTTCGCTCTCGTAGAACTGCTCAACGACCTCGTGGCCCTGAGCCTTCAGCTCGGCCATCGCGGTCTTATCCATACCGTCGGTAACAAGAATACGCATAGTAACTTTCTCCTTGTAAATGTTTTAAAATGGTTTTACTTGTGCTCGGCCTCGAACTTCTTGAGGAAGTCGACCAGCGCCTGCGCGCCCTCGATGGGCATGGCGTTGTAAACGCTCGCGCGCAGACCGCCGACGGACTTGTGGCCCTTGAGGTTATCGTAGCCAGCAGCCTTGGTGGCGGCGATGACCTCGGCATCGAGCTCAGCAGACTCGGTGACGAAGGGGATGTTCATGAGAGAACGGAACTCGGGCTCGACGGTGCCGTTGAACATCTTGGAGGAATCGAGGAAGTCGTAGATGACCTTGGCCTTCTCGACGTTGCGCTTGTGCATCTCCTCGAGACCGCCGATGCTCTTGAGGTACTTGAAGACCTTGCCGCAGCAGTAGATTGCCCAGCAGTTGGGGGTGTTGTACATGGAGTCGTTCTTGGCGTGGGTGTCGTACGCATGTAGATCGGCATCTTGGGATCAGGTCTTTCGCGGGTGAGGTCCTCGCGGATGATGACGATAACCACGCCGGCAGGGCCGACGTTCTTCTGCACGCCCGCGTAGATCATGCCGTAGTCGCTGACGTTGCAGGGCTGGGAGGAACATGGAGCTCTGGTCGGAGACGAGGATGTGACCCTTGGTGTTGGGCAGCTTCTGCCAGGTCACACCGTGGATGGTCTCGTTCTCGCAGATGTAAACGTAGTCGGCGTCATCGGGAATATCGAGATCGGAGCAGTCGGGAATGTAGCTGTAGTTCTTATCCTTGGAGGAAGCGGCAACGATGACCTCGCCGTACTTCTTGGCTTCCTTTGATGGCCTTTGGACCCTGCGCCGGTGTCGATGTAGACGGCCTTGCCGTTCTTCATCAGGTTCCAGGGAATGGCGGCGAACTGCAGGGTGGCGCCGCCCTGGATGAAGAGGACCTTATAGTTGTCGGGGATCCCCATCAGGTCGCGCAGGTCGGCGTCGGCCTCGTCAATGATCTGCTGGAAGACCTTGGAGCGGTGGGACATTTCCATGACGCACATACCGCTGCCGCGGTAGTTCATCATCTCGTCGCGGATCTCCTCCAGCACGGGCTCCGGCATCATGGCGGGACCGGCGGAGAAGTTGTAGGTGCGATTGTACTTCATTGTTGTTTCCTCCTGATCGTTGTTATTTTAAGGTAAAAATGACGGTTTTTGCCTGATTTGACAAGTACAGTATAGTACAGCTTATTTGGATAATCAATAGAAAAAAAGAAAAGACCTGAATGATTTTTTGTCAACGAAACAAAAAGTAAGATTTTTGCGTTTCGGCTTGAAAAAAGCAAAGCGGGGCGGCGGTCTTAAAAAAGATGTAAGAAAGTCGTAAAAAAGAAAAACATTGCATATTGTGTTAAGAACGTATAAAATATTCGGGAAGAACCGTGAAAGAAGGTATTGCCATGCGTCCGGACGGAACCCGAGTCAAGAATGCCAGCGCCATTGTTTCGGCGCTTCCTATATCATGCCGCGCCGCTATGACGCGCACGACTACATCACCGAGTACGCCGAGATGGAGCCGATGCGCCGCTACATCCAGAGCAAGCGGCGGAGGGCGTGCGCATCTACATGGCGCTGATCCTCGCCGCCTACTTCAGAGGCGTATCAGCAGCACCCGAAGATCAACCGCTTCATCATGAACTCGAAGATCTACCAGCGCAACCACTTCTGCGTCAGCTTCGTCATTCTCAAAACGCGCGCCGACGGCACGCCCGACGAGACGAGCGTGAAGATCTTCTTCGAGGACGGGGACGACGTCATTTCCATCAACCGCAAGATCGAGGACGCGGTCGCGCTCAACCAGAAAAAGGAGCATAACAACAACACCGACCGCTTTGCGAACTTCATGTTCTCGCTGCCGGTGCTGCCGACGCTCTTGGTCGGCCTCGTCAAGCCTCGACCGCTTGGGCCTGCTGCCGCGCTTCGTCATTGACCTCAGCCCGTTCCATACGAGCCTCTTCATCACCAACCTCGCCAGCATCAACACGGAGGCCATCTACCACCACTGCTACGAGTTCGGCACGACGGGCGTGTTCGTTTGCATGGGCAAGCCCGTCCCCAACTTTCTCACCGGCGAATACAACAAGAAGATCATGCCGCTCGGCATCGTGATGGACGAGCGCATCTGCACGGGCCACGAGTACGCGCTCTTCTGGCAGACGCTTCGCCGCTATCTCAAGCACCCCGAGCTGACGGAGAACGGCGCGGAGGAGCGTGCGGAGATGCCGGAGGCGGTCGAGGCGTAAGGGGCAACCGCGCGTTGCTTGCTTTTTCCGACGGAAAGGGGTATGCTATCCGGACATGGAGGTGATCGCGCATGGAAACCAAAAATGTGATCTACGAGCTGCGCACGGGAAAGGGCATGTCACAGGATGAGCTTGCCGAGAAGCTGTTTGTGACGCGGGCAGGCGGTCTCGCGCTGGGAAAACGGCGAGACGGTGCCGAACACGGAGACGCCTGCTGCTCAAGGCTCTTCGACGTGTCGATCAACACGCTTAGCAATACGTAACTGAACGAAGCGGCTACCGA
>VOFB01001735.1_pt1 | contig 11354 bp, 17 predicted proteins | sample 5384141 | NCBI WGS metagenome assembly VOFB01 (sample SAMN12384721, study PRJNA508395) | human gut metagenome | isolation source: healthy gut A | host: Homo sapiens
AATCTTTTAAAGAAAGAACCAGCATTTTCTCCACTACGACCAAAATCAATATAAATGGAGTTCAAAAGTTGTACTGTCCAGTTAGAAAAATAACAACAGAAGTTTTATTTAATGTTAACATTTTTTTGCCATTCAACTGTGAAGTTAAAGGATATTTTTGAACAAAAATCCACAATTGGATATTCTGATTCATTTAATACATGACTTTGTGTCGCTTTTAAGTATCCTGGATGCACCATTCATAATTGCTTAACGTCATCCATTGGTGTAGTATCCGCAGATACTTTGAATTGGTTGTTATCCAAATAATATCGCTATCCTGTTATCTGGAACCTTCCTTGTCCTACTTGCGTCCGACCATGTTGGTTCGCACATTCACTTTAACCAGTTACTTTTTAGATACTACTTAGTATAACCCAAAAGGATAAAGTAATACAGAATTTTAGGATATGCTGTATCCGGTTGCCAAGAAAATCTTAAAATTCTGCATGCTGTTGCAATGTATTGTCCAACTCATTAATATTTTAACACATAATAAATTATTCCTGTGTGCCATAAATGAGCGATGTAACGTACTGCTAACAATATATTGAATCATTTGTTCAAATCCTCCGAATATTAATTTGATGTCGAATCAGCAGTATCCAGCGGGCTAGGAATATAAACAGGATCGTTAGAAAGAATTAAATCTGTCCATCCAAAAAATTTAATATTATGATTAATTTTATTTTCCTCCATTTAATATTATATTGGATTCTAAATACCCACCAGTAATAATTTTTTGAACAAAATTTGTTATTCTTATAAGTATCAGCTTATAAGAACTGCCTGTATCCCTGTAAATGTTTTTAATTTATTGTTACTAATGGTTCAAGGATTGCATCCGATTTTAATTTTGCTAATTTGAACACTTATAATAGGTTTTTGACCTACTTTCCATTTTACCACCTAAAATATAATCACCACCATTTTTGTTGATAATTTTCCTCATCAACTTCTAAATAGTAGTTGAATAAATGGAACATTGATAAATACAATGTTTGCAGGTTTTATTTTATTTATAGTAGTTAATATCCTTATAAATAAAAAAGAATTAGAAGTTACTACTTTTTAATGTATAAGGTATAATTTGATAATCCATTCATTTTCAATACTATTTTTTCCAAATAAAGAGTTCAACTTTGACGAAGATAGACGTTGTATAATAGGATAATGTTTGTATCCCATTTAATAATCAAATCTGTCCACGTTTTCCTGATCCTGCAACTATTTGGAATAATTGTTCGCAAGTTAAATACCATTCCGTCCGTGTACAAATAAATTGATTATTTTTTTGCTTTATTTAATAACAAATATGTTATTCAAATATCGCTTTTCAACTTTAATTAATTGTCCTGTTCCAAAATACCTTCTAATAACGAGGAAAAATAACGACCACCTCAGTTCTGTATAAACTATACCTGGCTGTTCGGTCTCAGACTGCCCGTACCCAATACAGGAATTTTGCAACGAGTCTGTTTTCCGTTAATTTAATATCCAAATCGTTCCACTTAACTTAATTGCTAGGCACTGGATACACCTTTAACATTTAGAATAGCTACCATCACTCTAAATAAACAGTTACAGAATAATATTGGCCTATCCAAAGTTCTCCTAAAGACAAGATACTTTTTCCAGTTTTAATATCGTGGCACGAAGTTTCTCACTTATATCCCAAGCAAAGTGACGTTCCAGACACATTAATTGCTCAGGTAATGGAGTGCTTTACTGTTACTTTATGCCCAATGGGCTACCTAAATCCTAAACAAGTCCACCAGAATTTTCCATCTACTTTTTTCTCAAAATAGTTGACAAATGAAGAACAAGAATTGTATCCGTATCGAGTCATTACTTTAATCCCTACAGTTCACCTGCCCATACAGGATAAACTTGAACGTCACCAATGCCTGGAATTCAGTCCATTAAGCCGATACAGTAATTATCATTAATTATCTGTTCAGAATGTATGTTCAAATTAACAGGTTTATCTGCTTTTTGCTTTATACATATACTGTCCATCAGTATCATACTACTGTAATTTGCAATATAATTATTATTTTCCATTTCCTGCAATCGATCATTTTGCTTATATGCTACATATCCCAATACAATAGTGCCTACTGCGCCAAATATACTTGCTGTATAATTTAGTGCATCTCCAGCACCCCACTCGGCAGAAAAAATACCATCTGTATGCACTTTTAAATAGTATATTTACCACTAAAGCCAAAATTAGTGCTATTAAAACGACTACTATACCAATCCATATTAACTGCTTTTTCTTCATTGCACATCTCGAATCCTTTCTTTATACAAATTAACACGCTGCGCCATCTTAAATTTCTTCTTTGACAACTTCCATGTACTCAACCTTGGCAAGCCAAAAAATTTAAGAGCAAAACTACTCCTTCTTCGTATCCTGGATGACACGATATTTTTTTCAAATTCAGTTTCAGCTTTTGCCTTGGCAATCTCCGCAGTGATTTTACCTGCATCCTGAAGAATCTCTCTGTCATCCGCCATCAGGAATAAATCCAGACGCTTTGCCCAATCCTCCATTGTCATCGGAATGTGACGTTCAGCACGATCCTCTGCCAAATCCAGATAAGCAGATACAATACGCTCCAGTGAGCGCATTTCCTGCTCACTCAAATAATTCTTTGCAACATTAACATCACTTTTTACGATTTTGCCTTCCGGTGCTGCTGCCCAAGTGGTCAGTCCCATATGTGGCTTGTCTGCATCTGCTCGCTCATAAATCAACTCTGCTGCCGTATGTCCGTGAACTGCATAATGCATCTTGTTTTGAACCTTGGCAAAGAACTGCTTCGTTGTTTTTGCTGTTCGGTCATAATCAAGAGCTGTCGCATAGATGTCTGTTATCTTTTGATAAAATCTGCGCTCAGAGAGGCGGATTTCACGAATCTGCTCAAGCAAGCGGTCGAAATATTCTACTGTAAGTACGGAACCACCATTTTTCAGACGATCATCATCTAGGACCCAGCCCTTGATGGTGTAGTCCTTCACGATGCTGTTGGCCCACTTACGAAACTGCACTGCACGCTCGTTATTCACCTTAAAGCCGACAGCGATGATCATTTGAAGATTATAATGCTTTGTATCACGAGACACCTGACGGGAACCTTCGGTTTGAACTATTCGGAAATTCCGAATAGTTGCAGACTCTACTAATTCACTATCTGCATAAATCTTTTTAATATGTTCATTTATCGTTGGCAAACCAACGTCATATAGTGTGGCCATCATTTTTTGTGTCAGCCATATATTTTCATTCTCGTAGCGCATTTCAATACTGTCCTGCTGATCACCGACAGAGGCAACATAGGTTAAGTATTCTGCTGCACTGGAACGAATAGTTATTTCGTCTTTTTTTTCTTTTTTCAAATAAGGAAGATTCGAATAATCAACTATGTTTTTTATTTTAACACTTGCTGTATGGTATTTGCAGTCCTAATTGTAAGATTGCCAACAATGCCTGCATTTGACGTTTTGTGCCACCAATTGCGTTTTTGATCGCAGTACCGTCAAAGCACCTTATACCAGTGTACGCCAATTTATTATTACACCTTCACCGGCTAATTTTGTTAGGAATACAGCTGTGGGTAAACGCATTATTCTTGTCCGCGTATTTCCTTAGGTCATTTTCTGAAATAGGTTTTTACACCTTTTCATTATTGTACAGTAAAAAAGGCCACATACTCTGCATTCTTTTTTTGCATCTTCAATGGAATTGAATCTCTTTCCATTATACTCCCATAGCGGCTTCTTTTCTCCATACATAATACCATATCCATCATCATATTTACTTTTAATAATTGTAAAGTTACGATCTCCTATATACGCAGTATAATTTCCATTTTGCTTAATCTCCATTTCACTGAAGAAAATTTATTATTGAATGAAAAGAATATTCCATTTACTCCAAATTGCTTATACTTCTCTATTATTTGTTCTTTTTTTTTTTATAACCCTCCAATGTAATATTCTCACAAAAAAGTATATGTATCTGGTATTTTTGTTTCAAATAGAGGCAGCCTTTCTATTGCAAAATCTTCAGCTTGTTTTGTATCAACTTTACATGTATGAAATACCTCAAGCCACAATTCGCCGTTCCAAAGATTTTTGTATTCTTCAGGCTCCGTTCTATCTATTTTAATATAAATATCAATCTCATACTTTCGATTATTACATTTTACTTCCTTTTCTAATTCAATATCACTAACATAAACCTTAACAACATCGTTTCCAATGTTTAATTTTATTTTATCCAATGAAGCAATCGCCTCTTTATTTCCCTGATGCGACATACTTTCATAATCACCTCGCGACAAACACGAGTGATGTCCAGTTCCTATAGGATAACGTCTAAATCCTTTATGAGAACCTTTCACTACAATTTGCATTCGAGTTTTTTCCCTGATTATTGTTATATAACTTGGACTTTCTTCTAAGAAATTCTGTAGTTCCTTCTATTTATTTCATTGCCCAATAACTAGTTTCAAAATACGCTTGCTTCGCTTCATCATAATAATAGCAAAAACATTCTCATGTCTGATCACCTCCACAATAGTAATTATTTGGTAAGGACTACTTTTTCCCGCACTACTAATTGCAAAAACGCCTACAAATCTGTAGGCGCCAAAATATAATTCTTGATGTGTAATTATGAATGTGTACTCAAATAGTCTGAAAAACTAGCAGCACCTAACTTACGTCTTTTTCGCAACATATTTGTCCATATCGCATTACCTTGGTTCTCATCAATCATCCCCCGTTTATACGCATCAACAAGAATATCTGCTGTAGTTGTATACTCCAAGGAATACTCATTTATATAAGTCAAAATGTCATTGAAATTATTGCTAGCTACTATTCCGTTTTTAACCTTAGCTAATGCAATTGACGATGCTTCTCCTTCACCAATAATCTTATGCCCCTGATCTGGATTCTCAGTCAATTTATAGTACAAATCAAATTCATCTGTTCCTGACGTAAGCTCAACAACAGTCACTTCACCTGCATTAATCATACTATCAACACGAGCTTTCATCCAAGCTAATGCCGGTCTATCAATCTCATCATATACAGGCTTTGGCATCACTACTCTTCCTGGATACAACTGTGAAAGAAGACTTTCATTGCGAACCCATAAGAATGCAGAAATGCAATCAGTATCAATAAAAATATCCTTAGTCAATAATCTCGTCCCCCTCGTTATCATCTCCAAAGACAAGATCCTCTCTAAATGCATCCAAAAGCATTTCTTCGTACTTTCCGGTAGATATTATTTCTTCACTATAAAGCTTATCTGCCATTCTGATGTACTGTCCGGTAGTTTTCATATTACTACCTGCAGGAGTCGCCTTATATAAATCAGTGTCATATCCAAGTTTTGCAGCTGAATACTGAACATCCACCTGCATCTTATTATATAAGTTACTATCAATCTTACCTTCGCTTTTTAACCTATATAATGTTGCCTGACGACTCATACCAAAAATGCTGTTCTAACCATACTACTTTCTCTAAAGAAACTGCATTACTATCTTTCAATACATTATACAAAGCAGCCGATGGAAGTAAAAAATGAGAAGCAAATAAATCAGCTTCACGCTCCTTTTCATCTCCTCCATTAATAGCTATTGAACATACACTTTTTTTACTTCTGAATCAAAGTGTAAATGATAAAACTCATGAGCCATCGAAAACCTTTGTCTTCCAAGTGACATCCCGGAATTAATTGCTATTAAACTTGCACCTTCTCCTTTTATACACATACCACTAATATTGCTGCCTAAAGGGTACAGTACAGTTGTCAATTCTGGCATAGTCTTCGCAATCGCGAAAATATCAATAGGTGACATACTATCCTCACCTAATTCTTTTCGCAAATTTACTGCCATACTATCAATTTCATTAATACTTCTCACTTGCTTCACCCCTTCAACATTTGTTGCATATTTTCAAGATTCAAAGCAATCCTATTTATGACAGCAATTGAATTCAAATCATCCTCGGACATTCCATTTGTTCGAAACGCTACATTTAAACAAGAAATATCCTCTTCTTCATTAATAATAGCACTCACTGTACAGCCAAACAGCTCCGCAAGTTTTTTAAAACGTCAGTGCTTGCCTCTCTTTCACCTTTTTCAATCTTTGAAATCAAGCTCTGATCAACCTGCAAATATTCAGCAATTATAGTTTGATTAAAGCCAGCCTTTGTTCTTAATTCTTTAATTTTATTACCAATGCTTAATCTATCCATCGTATCGCACCCCCCTTCTTTTATTATATATTATCATCTTTTTGTCATAATGTAAACAGTTTATCTATTCATTTTTATGACAATTGTGTATATATTATCTCCAAAAAAAGGGTGCTGTCAATCTATTTTTGAAGATTTTCTAAGCAAACATTGATTACTACAATCTCGATGTCATCATCTCCGTCGGCTACCGTGTAAAATCCCATCGTGGTACACAGTTCTGTATCTGGGCCATCCCTATGGTTCTCCATTTCCTGTACAAGCGTATTGATTACTTCGTCTTTTTTCTTTTTCAAATAGGATTCCCTCCTCTAAGATTCTAAGTCGAATAATCAACTATGTTTTTATTTTAACACTTGCTGTATGGTAATTGCAGTCCTAATTGTCAGATTGCCAACAATGCCTGCATTTGCCGTTTTGTTCCACCAATTGCGTTTTTGATCGCAGTCCCGTCAAATCACCTTATGCCGGTGTTCCCACTTCAATCAAATTCCCATCAAGATCATAAAAACGAATGACTTTCTGTCCCCAACTATGTGTCGTCAAAGGATTGACATACTCGGTTTCCGGATATAGGCGTTCCAATTTGTCCACAAAACTTTCTATCTCAGCCTCCTCAAAATAAAGCTCACAATGATTATTTCTTGGCAGAACATCCCCTGCAAAAATCTTTCCAACATTCCTCTTCCTGAAGCACAAGCCCCTCGGAAAGAATCATATTTCCACCATTATCCAAAAGCATCTCTAAACCAAATAAGTCATGGTAATACTTCTTGGATTGTTCTATATCTTTAACAACAATAAGCACATTTCGTAACTTCATTTTAATCTCCATTCTGCAAACGGTCTGCGTGTAAGCTCCACGAGCAAGACTACTATGTGATGCCTGCGACACAAAGTACCCGTATAGCAATACTTAATAAATATATTACCAGTTATAAAGAAATTGCTACCAGCTGCCCCTGCAAGTACAAGCTTATGCCTCCATGATATAGTAATTATCAAATCCTAGTAATCAGTCCCCTTCTGATTCTAGATTTACGCTGAATGCAATTTCTAATAATTCTGCCGCCACTTGGTGATTTTTGATACGCATTAAATTATCCCATACATCTACTTTGCCCAGCAAATTCATACCGCCATGCCATACCAATTCCTCATCCGTAACAGCAAATCTTTCCGTGACTTCTATTTTTGTCACTACAGTTATTCCAACCTGTTTCATTTCCTTATTAAACTATGCCCGGACTTTGTTAAAGAACGCTGCCGACGACTCGATAAAGCACTTTTATGTGTGCAACGGATGTCCAAAAGCAATCAATCACTGCACAATTGCCCACAAATACCGCTATGATCCTATTTTTGCTGATCGCAAATACAAAGAACGTCTCTCGCAATCCAGAGCCGGTATAAACATGACCAGACACGAACTGCATCAGAAAGATATGGTCATTACACCGCTGATCTTCCAAGGACAGTCTCCGTATCAAATCATAACAAATCACCCGGAACAAGACATGTCGGTCAGGACCCTGTATTCCTATTTGGATAAAGGTATCCTTTCTGCAAGAAATATTGATCTGAAACGTCAGGTAAAATTTAAGCCCCGCAAGGTACACAAGACCCAGATCAAAGACAGATCCGTTTTTATCAGACGTATGTTTTCTGATTTTCAGTCGCTTGGACTTGACCACTTCGCTGAAATGGATACCGTTCACTCATCACAGGACTCAAAGCGCGTCATCCTGACATTTTTCTTAACTCGCGAAAAATTGTTTCTTGCATTTGTTATGAACAGATGTACCAAAGGTACCGTAAAACTTGTTTTTAACAAGTTAGAACACCAGCTTGGCACGAAGGATTTTTTTACTTTATTCAACACAGTTCTTACAGATCGTGGCTCTGAGTTTGGAGATCCAGAATCTCTTGAAAACGGCATTAATGGCATTATGCGGTCAAATATCTACTACTGCGACCCTATGCGCAGCGGTCAAAAAAGGCGGTATTGAACAGGCACACACTATGCTTCGGATGATCCTTCCTAAAAGAGCAGCTTTGAATACATCACACAGTGGGATTTAAGAACTATTGTAAATCATATAAATTCAACTCCGAGAGAAATCCTTGGTGGTCGAACGCCATACGATACAGCTCTTGAAAACTATGGTATAGACATCTTAAAAGCACTTCAGCTTAGGCCGGTTCCACCCGATGAGGTTAATCTGACGTCTAAGCTGATACAATTTAATAACTAACTTAACACAAAAAAACTGCTGTCAGACCTGAACTTAACAATTCACATTTTTTTGAATGCAGCCTGTGGAATTTAGTCTAACACACCAAATATCCAGAGCCTTGTTTGCCATGTCTGAAATTGAGATGTTTTGTGAAAAGTCACTTTTATTATAGCAGTTTTATAGATATTTAGCTCTCTGAAATTCTAAAAAATCAAGTAATTTTAAGGTGAGGTGGAATTTACCCCTGCACTGGAATTTACTTTTTCAAGTTAGCTGTATCTCACTTACAACAATACATATATTAATTCTTGGGCCTGCTCCATAATATCATCTATATTGTCCTAAAAACGTACTTGTGTCAAATAGTCAATGACAATGAGCATACTAAGGGGATGACACTATTCGCGGACACCAAATTACTACCAATACTATTCCGGCGCACAACTTTGGTATCAACAAATTTTTGCACCCCTCTGCAATTACTAAATTCTATATACATTTTTTTCCTGCTAAAAACACAGGTACATATTACTCAAAAAATCCCACCAACCCGCATAAACTCAAGGTTTCTTCGACAGTAGACACACCGTCTCCACATGGCTCGGTTGTTCAACGAAAAACATACTCAACCCTTATTGTACAAGGGAATGGTGGAACGCACTTTTTCCCTTAAAATCTAGGATTTTGAGCCTGTGAAAGCCTTGATTGCACTTTTTTTATTCTTCGTACAACATTATACTTCCAAAAGTAATAATTCATATAAAGATGTCTATACAATATGTGTTTCTATTTTTCTAATGACTTCCATAATTTTGTTGCCTTTTTATATGTGATTGGTTTCTTTATATGATGTTGTATTTCTTGTCTATCTTTATCGTCAAAGTAATAGTATACTACTGATTTAACTTTCGGTATTTTGACTTAATAGCAAAAATAAATGTTCATCATTATTGGGAGATAATCCTAAGATTTCAACTTGACCACTAATAGATTTGAATAATTCCTTCTTTTTTTTCTTGTGTCTGGCTCTATTAACTCTCCATATTTATCAAGCCATGACCAACTCATAACTGCGTTACTATAAACATGAGCCATGTCTGTGACTTTTTTAGCAATCAAATTATCACACTCAGCTTTATGATTCGTATAATAGATACTATTAACATTATACTTAGGTGAGAGTTGATTGAATTCACCATGCAAATGGCATACCGAATCTGTTCTTCCAAGTATGTTTTCAATATTATAATCATAATTAGTAGTGAAAATCTGAGTAAAATGTTCAAAAAATTTTTTTGTGCCAACTGGTGCATTTTTATGTATATCATTAATTTTTCCGTCATTAAATATACAATCAACCATTATTTGCTGCAAAAGTCAAACATCCTTTTCCTATAAAACTCAGATTTTTCATCACCATCTTTTTCCTTAAAACTATTATTAAAGGTTTCAAATGCCAAGAAATAGTCTTAAAGGAAAACTGATTCTATTGCACTTCTTTCTGGGTAATTTCTTTTAATTCTATCTAACTCCATTAACACGAAAAGTCCATCAGCATATTTTTTATAACCTCCAGCTTTAATGCTATCAATAATTTTCACAAATTGCTCTAGCATTTCTAGTTGCTCTTTGGGATTAAGACTATTCTCAGTCAATGCAACATATTTTCCAGAATTAATATTTTTTATAACCCTACTCATTATTGCTGAATTCGAATAATTTTCATAGCCGCCAAATTGTATATCAATACCATTGCCAACCAATAAATATTTCTCCATACACAACCTCCTATCTATCCTTTTTCGGAAGTTTTAAATCTAATTTACCTCCAAGAATGCCTGCACTAATTCCAGCTACAGTCATCAAAGCAAAGCTGATGCCTCCGACAAGTTTCCAGTTGAACTCTCTCTTTTCAGAGTCCTTTTTATTTACCTTGTCTTCGATTTCTTTTTCTTGCTGACGAATCTCTGTATCTTTTTCATTCGCCACTTTTACAAGTTCAGCCTCTCTGTTTAATATCTCAATCATCATCTCAGGAGGAAGGTTGGGATTATCGAGAAGTTTACTGCAATCAGCTTGCACTTGTTTTACAAAAGCATAAAACTGTTTTCTACTATCTGCAGCCTGATCCATTTCTTTGTTTGCTACACCGTAATACTCCTTAATACTTGCATCATCGCTACTTACAATTGTATCAAGCATCCCCTTGTATTCAGTTAATGAAGATTTCATTAATCCAACAAATTCAGGAAACTGTGCAAGCACTTCTTTAGCCACTTCAGGACGAAGTTCGCCTATCTTTGATGCGAAACTAATCACATCACCTTTTGATATATTCTTAAAATCAGTTCTCTGCATCATAGCAAGAACATCCTTTTCCATTGGTGTATATTCCATGTTTCTACCTCCTAGTGAGCTGTCTGTATCCCCTTATTTGTATCCAACTCCCAACCAACCTGCCAAAATCCCATATCTATCATTTTCATTTGTGGGTATGGCATACCTTCAACTTCCATCTTTTCTCTGACAGGTTCGAGTCGGTCAGCGTTTTTCCCATAAAAGTTGACAAGCTGCATTATAGACCTAATGTTGTAATTTCCAGTGGCAACCTTCTGATTCTTTATTCCTGCAATAAAATATCTATCATATGCTGGAACACAGCCAAGTGTTCCCATAAGTATTTTCGTGATGAGTGTAAAAAGATAACTGATTTTTCAGTTCTTGTTCTTTTACTTTGTGCCTGATTTTATCGTAATACTGCTCTAAAAACGAATTTATATCCTGCAGTAA
>VOFB01002887.1_pt1 | contig 11340 bp, 17 predicted proteins | sample 5384141 | NCBI WGS metagenome assembly VOFB01 (sample SAMN12384721, study PRJNA508395) | human gut metagenome | isolation source: healthy gut A | host: Homo sapiens
ATACTTAACTATAGAAAACTCAGTCGGAGTTAATTCAATTTTCTACCGTCTTTAAATAATTTTCTCTTATCTAAATCAAGAGTAAACGGCTCTGATACTATTTTATTTAACTTCATAGAGCTTTCTTCTTTTTTAACTCTTCTAAGAAGTGCTGCAACTCTAACTAGTAATTCTTTTATACTAAATGGTTTTACCATATAATCATCTGCACCAGATATAAATCCTTCTAGCTTGTCTTCTTCTTGAGCTTTTGCAGTAAGCATTATTATACCAACTTGGTCAAATTTTTGTCTTATATATTTACAAACTTCTATCCCACTCATATCAGGAAGCATCACGTCTAAAAGCGCTATTGATATATCGTTGTGTTCTGTTATTTTTTCTATAGCCTCACTACCGCTACCTGCTTCTATTATTTCATAACCTTCCCTTTTTAAATTTATACTGACGAAACTTCTTATACCTATTTCATCTTCTAAAACCAATATTTTTTTCTTTCATATTCCTTCCTCCATTAAAATTATTATTTTATTGCTGAAAAATAATCTTTTAATATTTCTATATTTAAATCAAGTTTTTTCATTTCTGCCATATTTACATCAGAAACAGAGAATATATATTTATCTGATTCATAAACATTATTTCCTGTTTTACTTATATTTTTTGTATCGTCAACTATCGTCTTTTCTGTGACATTAAGAGTAAATAATAGTTTTCTATCATGAGGCGCTGTCTCTGAATAAGCATTTGTAGAATTATAATAGAAATTAAGTACTTTATAATTCCCACTTTTATTTTCAGTATCTTCAATTATAGATAATTTACCTACTAAATTATTCGGTATTAAAAATCTAAAATTAGCTTCATAATTATAATAAATCTGACTTACAAATATTACATCGGCGTCTTTGTCTTGTTTTCCATTGTATTTATTCCAACTTATTATAAGACTAGTCGGGAATGTACTTGTAGATAAAGTATCTATTGTAACACTGCTTTGCTCTATCTTTGGAATATTAGTTATTCCATCATTGTTTACATCTTCAAAAGGTATAAAGTATTCATTTTTCATTTGTACCTTCATATCCTTAAAAGCATTTATTAAGTTTTTTGTTCTAAATAAACAACTTGAGTTGTAAATCCTGTATCTTCATTATCAGGCAAACTTAAAAATAATGCTTTTTGCTTAGATGATATATTGCCGACAGATATCTCTATATCCTCAAAATTTCTTATATTTTCAAAAACTAAGCTATCTAAAATAGATATTTTATCGTCTTTAAATGCACATACATTCAAATCCATCTCTTTGCTTTTATAGTTATAATTATAAACTACTAACTCTAAATTTCCATCATCATCTAAATCATCTACTAATACACCTAATTTTGTAAAATTATCTTTATTAAAATAATTGTAGTTGTCATTAGAGATAAGTTCTTCTATATTTCCATTTTCATATCTGCATATGCTCAGAGTTACTGTACTCTTGTCTTCAATAAGCAAAATTATTTCCTTATTTCCATCCTTGTCTAAGTCATAGAAATTAGCATATTCGATTTTATTTCCAGGTTTAATATATGAAGTGTCGTTGCTTTCATTCTTTTTTAAATCTAATACAGTAAATCCAACTTGATTTCTTATATCTTCCCTTTTTCAAAAAAACACAATTTCATCTTTTTTATCATTATTTAAATCGATTTCATTTATCTTTTCCTACCTCTATAGAGTTAGAAGGTAAAGTTAAATCAGCACTACCTGCAATTACTTTTTACCTTGTCTGATATTTCTCTTTTCTCTTCGTTGTATATAGGCAATTCATCAAATAAATTTATAGGATTATTCTCTCCATTTTCGCTTTTATAACAACCTGTACTAAGTACAGTAACTAGAGATAATACACCTACTAATTTTAATAGCCTCATGCTTATCCTCCTGTCCATCTAATATATTGTACTTAAAATTTTTCTGTACTTTAATTATACAATAATTAATAAAAAAAAATCAAAAAAGAGTTGTGCATTAAATGATTAAATTAATCATTTACGACAACTCTTTAAGCTAACACCTATTATCTATCAAAATTTTCATCAGACCAAATTATGTTTTTTATCACTTATACCTATATTGTCTTGAGCTTGTTGTTCTGCTTCTTCTCCTCTATAAGTAATATTTTCTGTATCGTCTACTTCTTCACTTTCTTGTGAAGTATTTTGTTCTACTTCTTGTATATTTAATGTTTCTTCGTGGTTTTGTGGTTGTTTTCTATGTTTGTGCACTCTTTTTTTTTAGCGTGTTTATGCACTTCTGTTTCTGTATTAGATTCAGCAGAACCTTGAGACTGTTGTGTTCCTTTTTTTTGTGATGTTGTCTTGGTCTAGTCTTTTAGATTTCTTTTGTTCTGTAGGTTGAGTAGTTTGTTCTACTTCTTCATTGCTTTTTTATTATGTTTACTTACTTTTGAGTTTGCTTCCTCTTGTTGTTGTTTGTTTTGGTTCTTTTTTTTTTACCTACATTAAATTTAAAACCATTTTTTCTCGCTCTTTTTCTAGGTTGATTTTTACCTTCTTGTATATTAAACTCTTCTTTTCTTTCTTCTGGAACAAGATCATTTAAAATGACATCGTTATATTTTTCTTCATATTGAGTATTTATATTATTTTCAATATTTTTATTTTTTGAATTCTTTTATTGTGTTTTGCTCTCATTATAAAAATAACACCTCCAAAATGCTATATAATATTTATATTTAAAGAATTCTATTTTTATTCTTTTTTAAGCATCTTGGAGGCAATTAATTATTTTCTAGGCGGTTTTGGCCCTGGATATTGGTATAAGTAACTTTTTTAGCATACCATTGTATAGTTTTCTTTTTTCTTGTTGCATCTTGACCAAATTCATTTTCAAAATCTTCATATGAAGTTATTAAATAATATGACCAATTATTTAATTTTCTAAATGCATAGCCAAGTTGTTTGTAAAGCATTTTTTACAGAATCGACATCTTCAAGTCTTTCACCATATGGTGGGTTTGTAACGATAAATCCGTATTCTTCGTCACTTGTAAACTCTGTAGCATCGCCTACATTAAATTCTATATAATCAGCAACACCTGCTATTTCTGCATTTTCTCTAGCTATTTCTATAACTTCTTCGTCTATATCGTATCCGTAAATTTTAAATTCTATATCTTCGTTTATCATATCGTAAGCTTCTCTTCTTGTATCCCACCAGATTTTTTTGTCTAGTGTTCTCCATTTTTCAGATATAAACTCACGATTAAGCCCTGGAGCCATGTTTATTCCCATCATAGCCGCTTCTATTAGTAATGTTCCCGAACCACATAGAGGATCGACTAGTGTTCTTCCTGGTCTCCATGGTGTTAAATACATTATTCCAGCAGCTAATGTCTCTCTTATTGGAGCTTTATTAGCTTTTTTCTCTGTATCCTTTTTGTGTAGAGCAACTCCTGTTGTATCTATTGTAAGAGTTACTTTGTCTTTATGTATAAATACATATATAGGATATTTTTCTTTGTCTTCTTTTTATTAATCCTGTTTCAAGGTAGCTCTTTTTTAAGACTTTCTACTACTGCCTTTTTAACTATAGATTGTATATCTGGTATTGAGTATAGTTTTGATTTTATAGAAGACGCTTTTGTTATTGGGAATTGCGCTCCATATGGGATGTATTTTGCCCAATTTATTCTCTTTGTCCCTTCGAATAATTCGTCGAAACTTTTTGCTTCGAATTCAGCTATTTTAAGGTGAACTCTCTCTGCACATCTAAGCCACATATTTGCTTTTGCAATTCCGTATTCATCAGTTTTATATGTAACCCTTCCGTCTTCTGTTTTTACAATTTCAAATCCTAAGTTTTTTAATTTCGTTTGCTAGCATTTTTCCATTCCAAAAAGCACGGCGAAATTAAAGTGTATCCTTTTTTCCATTTATGAATCTAATCCTTTCGTCTAGTTATTTAAGCTTCCCATCTGATATCCATTTAAATCTAATGTAACATACTTAAATCCAATTTCTTTAAGTTTATTATGCACATTTTTCATCATTTCATCATCGAAAAACTTATGCATTTCATCCTTAGCCACTTCTATTCTGGCTATATCGTTATGTAATCTAACTCTATATTGTCTAAAACCTAAATCTTGAAGATAATTTTCGGCTTCTTCTACTAATTTAAGTTTTTCTTTCGTAATTTTATCTCCATAAGGAATCCCTACTTGCAAGACATGCAAAAGAAGGTTTATTGTATGTATTTAAATTTAGTCTCTTTGACAAAATTCTTATCTCTTCTTTTTGTAAGGCCACTGTCTTTTAACGGACTTACTACTTCTAATTCTTCAAGAGCCTTAAGCCCAGGTCTAAAATCACCTAAATCACTTACATTAGTTCCGTCTAAGACATATTTTACATTGTTTTTTGCTGCGTAATCTTTAATCATATTGAAAACTGCGCATTTACAATAATAACATCTTTTATTGCTATTTTCAATAAAACCTTTTTCGTCGAAATTATCTACTTTTATGACTTCGTGTTTTACCCCAACCTCTTTAGTATATTCTTTAGCTTCTTCCATTTCTCTATCTGAATGCATCATAGCATGTATTGTGACTGCTACTACATTTTCCCCAAGTTCATAGCTCGCCACTTTAAGTAAAAATTACTGTCAACTCCACCAGAATAAGCTATTACAACTCTTCCCATTTTTCTTAATTTGCTTTTTAATAATTCGTATTTTTCATCTATATTCATAATTATCCACCCTTTCAATTTATATACTTCAATCTAAAGTAATTATATATTAAAGATATAACTGACTTCTATATAAATTCTTATAAATATTTTTTAATTAAAAAATATTTATAAGAATTTATATATTTCATATTTATTTTGTATGAAATATTATTTTTAAATTTGATTATATACAATGTTTAATATTTTTCCAAAATATGTTATTATGATTTTATATTTAATATTTGGGAGGAATTGACAATGGCAGCAGACTACGTCAAAATATTAGACAAATTAGTTAGACTAAACAGGGGAATGAACTTAAAACTTAGAGAGGGACTACAACACTTGATGTAAATATATACAACAATACACTTTTAACTTTAGATTTAGAATGTGATAATGTAGATAAACACAGCGAATATATTTATAATGAGATAATCGCACTTGAAAATGTGACGATGTATATTCCTAGTGTTTATATTAAAGAAGATTAAAAAAGATAAACATATTAATATTTATAATTAATTAAAATACCTAAATGTTAGTTATTTAGTTAATTTTATATTTTTATATGATAGATTGTCAATATAAGTGCAACATTTTATGTTTATGTTGCAGCGAAGACCTCTGCAGGTGTTTTATATCCAAGACACTTGCGAGGTCTATTATTTATTATATTTACTACAACATCAAGCTCATTTTGAGTTATAGTAGAAAAATCAAATCTTTTTAGGATAAAACTCTCTTAATAATCCGTTAGTGTTCTCATTAGTACCTCTTTGCCAAGAAGAATAAGGATCTGCGAAATAAACATCTATATTTAATCTATTCTCAATTTCATTATAATTAGCAAATTCTTTACCCCTATCGACTGTAAATGTTTTAATTAGTTTGTTTGAAATATGTTCAAATGCTTTGAAACAATGTAAGTTAAATGTTGTTGATTTTCTATTATCCATAACTTGAGCTATTAAGTATCTGCTTTTTTCTTTCTACAAAAGTTGAAAGGCAGGCTTTTGACTTTCCTCTACTAGATACAACAGTATCTAATTCCCAATGTCCTATACTTTCTCTTTTCCTAATGTCTTTTGGTCTATTTTTTATACTTTTACCTATATTAAATTTACCTCTTGTTTCTTTTTGGTTTTAAGGATTTTCCTTTTCTTCTTAATTTATTTATATTGCCTTTTACAATAATTTTTTTTGTATATCCATCTATAGATTGTTTTGAATCCAATCTTCATAGATTTATCATCTTTAGATTCTAGGCGTAGCCTACCGGCTATTTGTTCAGGTGACCAAGTTTTGTTTAGACCATTTTCTATATACTCAATTAATTTATAGTTAGATGATTTTCCCTTTGCGCCGCAGTTCATTCTGTTATTTAGATAAATTTCATTTGCTATATGAGCTAAATATTTTCCATTAACAGAGTTTCTTCTGATCTCTCTTGAAATTGTAGAAGCATTTCTATTAAGATGTTTTGCTATTTTTCTTATACTCCATCCTAAGCCTAAGAAATTAGCTATACAACATCTTTCATTTATGGTAATATGTTTGTAGTTCATAATTTTATGTCCTTTCATGTAAAGTGATTTTGTAGTTATTATTACTGTAACATGAACATAAACTTATGAGCTATTTTTTTATCCATTTTTAAGTGTTGCACTTATTAATTCTCATTCCAAGGCACAAGCTGAACCTCGCCATAAGCTCTATCCACTAATCTATTAGAATACTCGCCTCTATATCCAATTATATTTAATATTACAAGCTCTACATATCTCGTCCCAACTTGTATAATATTCCACACATCTTCAACTGTTATAGTAGCTCTATTTCTCTTTCTTGTTGGGTGAACAATTTTATTTCTATAGTATATAAGTAAATCGACTCCATCATCAAATCTATCATTTATATAGCTATCAAATAAAAACAAGTCGTCTTTTCCATAAGGAATGCTGCATACATCTAGCAGTGTTCTTATGTTTTTTGTCGCTAAATTTTCATCAAATTCATCATCTGTCAGCATTTTTTCTTGTTCTACTAAGACTATGTATGATAATGTCTCTAAACATATTTGGATAGAAATAAGATTGTTTTCTAGCGTTAAACCGTCAAATGATTGTAAGTACCAGTCGACAGCTTGTCTTAGAGCCTCGTTATAATAATCGTCAATTAATTTATTATTCATCAAAGTTAAATACTTTTCTATATTGTGATAATTTGAGATTGTGTCCTTCCAATTTGGAATAAATCTATATGGACTTATAAAAGTCTCCCTCCACAATCTATATACGTTTTCCTTATTTTTATATCCAAATGCTGCACATATGTCGACATATCGACCGCACATAAAACTAAATGATATCGATAAATCATCTAATACTTGATTTATTATGTTAGTTTTAAATGGCTTTTTGTCTTTTCTTATAATTCTTCCGCTATGTGTTATTATATGTGCATCTCTATCTTTTAATCTTTCGTCTAATTCTTTAGTAAAGTCAAATCTTTTATCTACTATAATTTCAAAATCCCCTGAATTAAATTCCATTCTTCCAGCAAATAACTTATCATTGTATTTGATAAGTTTTCCAAAATATTTATCAAAATTAACGACATCAAAATCTACATAATCGACCTCGGCATTTTTAGATCTTATATGCCCATGATTTATATATCCTTCTATTGTGACATCGTTTAAATAACTGACTGTTACTGAAACAGGTCTATATTGATAAATTTCAAGTTCTGCTGAATCGTAGTCTAACGTGATATCTACATCATAATTTTTGACCGATAATATTTTCCCTTTAAATGTTATTGTCCCTCTGTAGCCATCTTATACATTACTTTTCCACTGCATTTATACTTTCGATTTAATAAGTATATACAGAATCTACCTTCGTAAATTGGAATATTTTCATCTATGTCGAATTGAGAAACTTTGAAAATATAACATTTTCAACTACTTTCATATTTTTCCACCTTTTTCATTTTTATTAAGTTCGTGTTTATACATATTGATTTATATTATATCATATTTGTATATAGTTTAAAAAACCTTTATTATTAATAGTTATAGTTTTTTATAGTTTGAGATAATTTTAATTAGTACTATATTATATCATTTATAAAAAATAAAATTATTAATAATATAAATACAACTATGTCTATTAAAAATAGTATTTTTATATAAGAATATAAATTTGTAAAATAAAAACTGCTAAGTAAGTAGTTTATAATACTTATTTAGCAGTTTTTAATTTAATATATTTACTAATTCTTATCAAATATCAAATTATTTTAATGCTTCTTTTAATGCTTCATAAGAAAAATCAACTATTTCTTTGCATCCTACTCTATCTTTTTTAAGTGCTCTACATTCTGTAGTTCCGTAATGGTCTATTGTTTTTTGCATTATTTTTTTGTGTAAGTTTTTGCTGGGTTTTTCTTCTCCCACTTCGTCTCTGCCTTTTGCGAAACTTGCACATATACATGCACCGTTTACTGCTCCACATAAGTTTCCAACAGCACATCCCCCACCAAGTCCGCTAGCTATTCTTATCGGTATATCAGTTCCAAATTCTTCGTTATATGCTTTTATAACTGATTCTGCACAGTTTAAACCTTCCATAAAGTAATCTGATGCTAATTTTTTTTCATCCATATTATATCCTCCAATTTTCTATCACTTTATATATTTTTATTGTTATTATCCTATAATACATTTTATCAAAAAATTATTGGTTTTTGTTATATTTATTTTTATTCATTTTATTTATTATAAGATTTTGATATCTACATTTGTATTACATTAAAATAAATCTAAAAAAACATTGCTTCAATTTTGAAGCAATGTTTTATAGGTTTATTTTATTTGGTTAATATGGTCAACTAATTTAAAATACTTTTTTTATAATCTTTCTGCAACATATTTTACTAGGTCTACTGTTCTTGTTGAGTATCCCCATTCATTATCATACCATGATACAACTTTGAACATTTTGTCGCCTATTGCCATAGTTGATAATGCATCTATTATTGAAGATCTTGAATCTCCTCTAAAGTCTATTGATACTAGAGGTAAATCACAATATCCTAAAATTCCTTTTAACTCTCCTTCACTAGCTTCTTTTTAAAGCAGCATTTACTTCTTCTATTGTTGCACCTTTTTAAGTGTGCAAACTAAGTCTACTAGAGCAACTGTTGGTGTAGGAACTCTTACTGAGCATCCATTTAATTTTCCTTCTAATTGTGGTAAAACTTTTGCTACGGCTTTTGCAGCTCCTGTTGTTGTTGGGATCATAGATTCTGCTGCTGCTCTTGCCCTTCTTAAATCTTTATGGGTTTTATCTAATAATTGTTGGTCGTTTGTGTAAGCATGTATAGTAGTCATTAGACCTTCTTCTATACCGAATTTTTCATCTAATACTTTTGCAAATGGTGCTAAACAGTTAGTTGTACAAGAGGCATTTGATATAATATTGTGTTTTTCGTTGTCGTAGTCTTTTTCATTAACACCGATTACGACTGTAATATCTTCACCTTTAGCTGGTGCAGTTATTATAACTTTTTTTTTGCTCCTGCATCTATATGTTTTTGCGCACCTTCCCTATCTCTAAATTTACCAGTAGATTCGACAACTATATCTACTCCTAATTCTCCCCAAGGTATTTCTGCTGGGTCTGAATGTCTAAGTATTTTAACTTCATTTGAATTTATTAATAAAGTTTCGTCGTCTTTAACTTCTACATCACCTTGGAATATTCCATAGCAAGAATCATATTTAAATAAGTGAGCTAAAGTATTAGCATCTGCTCTAGCATTTATAGCAACTATCTCTACATCGTTACCTAATCTTTCTTGTGCTATTCTAAGCACATTTCTTCCTATTCTACCAAAACCGTTTATTCCTACTTTTATCAACTTAATATCCCCCATTTCGTAAATTTTGTTTTCTTTGATTTTACCTGTTATAACAATTATTGTATACTATATATTTTATATGTGCAACACTTTTATTTATTTTTTCAAAAACAGTATTCATTAATTTATTAACTTTTATATTAATCCAATATAACAATTAAATTTTTCATAAAAATAGCCATCATAAGACAACTTTTCGTTGTAATATGACAGCTATTATCAATTGCTAACTAAAAATACTAATCCTATATACTATTAGCAATTTGTTTTGTGTTATACTGTTTAATTTATAACAATTAGTTTTCTTTTAATCTTACTTTTGCAGCATTGGCATGTGCATGTATACCTTCATCTGTAGCCAATTTTACCGCTACAGGTCCTAGTGATTTTACTGCGTCTTTATTTAGTACTTGGTGAGTACAAGTTTTTATAAATGTTCCAACCCATACTCCACCTGTATACCTAGATGCTTTTAATGTCGGTAGAGTGTGGTTTGTTCCTGATACATAATCACCAAATACCCTGCTGAATATCCTCCTATAAATAATGATCCATAATTTATAAGCTCATCTATTATGTCGTCGTTATTTGCTGTATTTATTTCTAAATGTTCTGGTGCATATTGATTTGATATTTCAACAGCCTCTTTTAAATTATCGACTAGTATAACTTCTCCGTTATTTTCCCATGAAGGCTTTGCTATATTTTTGTAGGAAGTTCTTCTAACATTTGTTCTACTTTTTTTCATTACTTCATTTGCAAACTTTTCACTAGTTGTAATTAATATTCCCCTCGCATTTAAGTCGTGTTCACATTGAGCAAGCACATCTGCTGCTATATATGTAGCGTTTGCTGTTTCATCTGCTATTATAAGAACTTCGCTAGGTCCTGCGACAAAATCTATCCCAACAGTTCCATAACATTGTCTTTTTTTGCCTCTGTGACGTATTTATTTCCCGGACCTACGATAATATCTACAGGTTTTATACTTTCTGTTCCATATGTAAAAGATGCAATCGCCTGAACACCACCAGTTGCATAAATTTCATCAACACCTGCTATATCCATAGCGACAAGTGTCTTTGGATTTATCTTTGCAACATCCTTCATAGTCGGTGAACATGCCACCACTCGCTTTACTCCTGCAACCTTTGCCGGAATTATAAGCATAAGTGCAGTCGAAAACAATGGATATCCCCCACCTGGAACATATGCTAAACAAGACGAAACAGGTATATGCTTTTGACCTAATATAACGCCTGGATATATTTCCTTTTCAAAATCATTATTAAACTTTCCTTTTGTAATTTTGCAAACTTTTCAATATTTTTGCCGCAATTTTAATGTTATTTATAAATTCATCATCAACTTCTTTATAAGCCTCTTCAATCTCCTCTTTTGAAACCCTTATTATATTTCTATCATTATTGTCAAATTTTAAATTGTATTTTTTCAAAGCCTCGTCTTTGTTTATTTTTATATCTTCTATTATAGAAGATACCTGTTCTTTGACTATTTTTTCAGTTTCTACATTTTTGAACGTAGAGTTTTTAATATCTTCATCATTTACCCCCTTATATCACGCTATATATATTTTGAATTTATTGGACTTTGTAATCCCTATACCTATACTTATACTTAATTATAATCTATCCAAGAA
>VOFB01003738.1_pt1 | contig 11337 bp, 24 predicted proteins | sample 5384141 | NCBI WGS metagenome assembly VOFB01 (sample SAMN12384721, study PRJNA508395) | human gut metagenome | isolation source: healthy gut A | host: Homo sapiens
AGTCAATCCCGCCACAACCGCTTCGATACCTCTCTGTAGGGGCCCACTCATAGTACCACAGTTTTGCCACGGACGCAACCGATTCGCGGGATTTTTTTTTTTTGGCGCATAGGCTGGGTAAAAGAGGGGAATTACCCATGATTCCAGCGATTTTCATTCCCGGCCGACGTGACGATCTGCGCAATTACACCGCCGCCGTATATTTTGCCGGCGGCATACCCATCTGCAGCACCGACAGTGCCGACTCCGCCCTGTGCAGCGGATTGCTGCTCCCCGGCGGCGGTGATATCGGGGAAAAGCTTGACGGAGAGGAGGAAAAGCTGATACAATCCCTTTGTGCAGAGGGAACGCCCAATTTTGGGCATATGCCGGGGATGCAAGCACTGAACATCTATTTCGGCGGCAACCTGCTGGATCGGATCCCGAATCATCAGCAGCCCCGGGGCGACCTGATACATAGGACCCTGACCGCGGGACGATTGGCGCGGCTTATAGGCCGTTGCCCCACCGTGACCAGCAACCATCACCAGGCCCTCCGCCATTTGGGGCGGGATCTTCAGGCGGTACAGGTAGCCCCCGACGGCATCATTGAGGCAGTAGAGCATACAGCGCTGCCAATCCTGGGTGTGCAGTGGCACCCGGAGCGGCAGAGCTTCGGCCTGTGCCGCACGGACGCGGTGGACGCGGCGCCGATCTTTACACATTTTATAGAGCAGGCGAGGTAAACCATGGCAATTTCCATGAAAGAACTGAATTTGGAGCAGGGTATGCCCACAGTGGATACGGCTTTGCGCTGGCTGGAGGCCGAGCTGCACGCCGCCCGGAAAATGGGCCGCCCTGGGCTAAAGCTGATCCACGGTTACGGCTCCTCCGGCACCGGCGGCAGATTCGCACCGCCTGCCCGCAAATACCTGCGGCGGGAGGCGGGAGGCGGGCCGGGTGCGCCTGGTGATCCGGGGCGAGGACTTCTCTATTTTAGCGAGGAGACCCGCCGCAGCTTGTTCGATTCCCGTCACCCGCTCCACTTACTCATGCGCCAGTAGCTCAGCTGGATAGAGCAACTGCCTTCTAAGCAGTAGGCCAGGGGTTCGAGTCCCTTCTGGCGCGCCACTTCTTTACTGGAGCATATCGGCAGCGTCCCTTGCGGTTTTCATATGGTGGGTGTAGCTCAGTTGGTTAGAGCACCGGATTGTGGTTCCGGGTGTCGAGGGTTCGAGTCCCTTTACCCACCCCACTGAATATCAGGGATTGGGAGCGATCCCAATCCCTGATTCCTTTTCTCCACACAGGGGTGTAGCCAAGTGGTAAGGCAAGGGACTTTGACTCCCTCATCCGCTGGTTCGAGTCCAGCCATCCCTGCCACGCCTTTTCGGATGCCCCCATCCTTTTTTGTATATGTGCACGCTCCGTTAGCTCAGTCGGTAGAGCACCGACTGGAATCTATCGTAGTATAAGTCTTTTAGCTCGTCAAATCGCATTTGAACGGGAATAGGTAAGTATCGTCCCCATTTTTTGCAAAGAAGAGAAATGCCCTCTGACAATCTTGCGCGTTCAAGAAATGATCGTTAGCAAACTTATAAGTGATGTCAAAGTCCTGCTCCATTTGGCTGACCATTTTCAAGACATCTGAGACGGATGCTGTTGGCTTGGAGCTATATGTAACTGTATCAATGCGCTTGTCGGGAGTATCAGGAGGGGGCTGACAAACATCGGCGCTTGCGGGGGATGAAATAGAAGTGTGCGCTTGGCATGGGGCCTGTTTCTGCTGGCTAAGAACGGTATTTACGGGTGCCGAAACAGGTGCTTTCGGCATTGCTAAAGCTGGAGGCGTGGTCAATACTTTTCGGGGTGCTTTAGAACTTTTTCTCTTTGCGTTTATCTTTTTTTGCTTTTTTATACCATGTAACACCTATGGAAACAAGTATACCAAGCATGGGAACCCAATTCGGCGCGAGGGACTGGTTATTCTCATCGTTAGGGAAAAAAACTGACTAAAATGATACAAAAAAGGAAAAAAGTTAGAATGAAGATGCCGACATATTTTAGCTTTTTCATTTTTATGCTCCATTCTCAAGTTTTGTAAAGAGTAAGCATTTTAAAAATCTTTCATTCCAGGGCGTCATGGCTTTCAAATACATCGGATGGTGCCGGCCCGGTCAAATTCGGCTGGGTCTCGGCCTTGTCCATCTGCATCTCCTGCCACTTGGCCTTGTCAATGAGCAGCTGCCGGGGCTTGGAGCCCTCGAAGGGGCCCACGATGCCCCGCTCCTCCATCTGATCCACCAGCCGGGCAGCCCCGGGAATAGCCCAGCTTCAACCGCCGCTGGAGGACACGCTGGCCTGTCCCGTTTCCAGCACCACATCCACAGCGGCGGGCAGCAGCTCGTCGGCGTCGTCCTCCAGGTAGTGTCCGGGGCCGGGGCACCCTTCTTGTCCTTTTCCTGCACCACCTTCTCGATCTGTCGGATCACATCCTCGGAGTAGGACGCCTCGCCTGTCTCCCTTGATGAATTCCACCACCCGCTCGATCTCCTCTGCGGTGATGAAGCAGCCCTGGACACGCCGGGGCTTGCCCTCACCCAGGGGGCGTAAAGCATGTCGCCCTTGCCCACCAGCTTCTCGGCGCCGGGGGTATCCAGGATGATCGGGACTCCATGGAGGAGGCCACGGCGAAGGCGATGCGGCTGGGTATATTGGCCTTCATGAGGCCGGTGATCACATCGGCGGAGGGCCGCTGGGTGGCAATGACCAGATGCATACCGGCGGCGCGGGCCATCTGAGCTACCCGGCAGATGGAGTCCTCCACCTCCTTGGCGGCCACCAGCATCAGGTCGGCCAGCTCGTCGATGACCACCACCACCGTGGGCAGTTTTTCATCTTCTCGCCGTTTTCGTCCGGCTGGGCCTGGTCTGCCAGGGCATTGTAGGCGCTGAGCTCCTTCACGCCGTTCTCGGAGAAGAGCTTGTAGCGCTTCATCATCTCAAATACCGCCCACTGCAGGGCGCCTGCGGCCTTTTGGGGTCCGTGACCACAGGGATCAGCAGGTGGGGGATGCCGTTATAGGGGCCAGCTCCACCATTTTCGGGTCCACCATGATGAACCGGGCATACAGCATGCACAATCAGGAGTTGTGCACACGGATTTGCCGGAGCCGGTGGTGCCGGCAATGAGCACATAATTGGCGATGTCGCCGATGATGCGGTTGCCGCCGATGTCCTTGCCTACGGCGAAAGCCACGGCGGACTTGTGGCCGGTGAACTCCGGGACTCGATGACCTCCCGGATGCGCACCGGGGTCACGGCCCGGTTGGGCACCTCAATACCCACGGCGGAGATTTTTTCCCGGCACCGGGGCCACTCGAACGCTGCTCACACCCAGGGCCAGGGCGATGTCATCGGAGAGATTGGTGATCTTAGACAGCTTCACCCCTGGGGCTGGGCAAATTCATATCGGGTGACGCTGGGACCCCCGTACCACCTCGCCGGGCCGGGCGTCCCACACCGAAGCTGCGCAGGGTGTCCGCCAGACGCTTGGAGTTGCTGCGCATCTCCGCCCCGGCCTCGGTAAAGCTGCCGGCCGTCCCCTGGTCCAGCAGGGTGATGGGCGGATATTGATACTGCTCCTCGGGCTGGGAAAGCTCCTGCTCGATCTGGCGGCTCACCTCCTGGGCGGTCTTTCCAGGTCTACGGGTTCGGCCATTGGCTCAGCCTTAACGGGCTCAGCCGGTTCCGGGTCATGCCGTTGAGCCGGAGCCGAAGCGGCTTCAGCCACGGCGGGCTCGGCCGTTTCGACAGGCGCATCCTTGGCCGGCTGGAGCACCTCGTCCGGGGTAGGCGTCCGGCGGCGGCTGAAGAAGGGCTTCTTCTCACTATGCAGGGGGAGCTCTCCGGAATGGGCTCATGCTCACCATCCAGGGGGGATGTCGATCTGCGGGCTGCGCCGCCGGGGGGAGGGCTTTTCGGCGGACTCGGCGGAGGCGCCCTCCGCCGGGCTCTCCGGCTGGCCTTCAGCCTCCTGAGCCCGCAGGGCGGCTCGCTGGCGGGCCTTTTCCGCCACCTGGGCCGGGGGGTGGCGCAGCATAACGAAAATACACACCAGCAGGCCGATGGCGGCCAAGATGGCGTACACGACCTCGCTTATGTACGTCTTGCCCAGCTCTGCCAGGCCGCCGCACAGCACGCCGCCGCCGGTAAGGGCCTGCCCCTCCGCCCACAGGGCAGACAGGGACGCACCCGCCGCGGGCTTTGCCAGCAGCAGATGCAGCAGGCTGCCCCCCAGCAGGGGTGTGAGCAGGGGCGCACAGTACCCGGCCGGCAGCCCTGCGCTCCCGGTGCAGCAGCAGGAACAGACCCGCTGCTGCCAGCAGCATCACGGCCCACAGCCAGTAGCCGTAGCCGCACAGCCCCGTCAGGGCTGTGCGCAGAAGCTTTCAGGAACACGGCCTCCGCATTAAAGTAACTCACGGCCACGCACAGGGCCAGCAACAGGCACACGATGCCTCCGGCTATGCGCGCCCCGGTCCCTGCTCCCGGGAGCGGGGGCGGAATGCGCTGTGCTGTGGATTTTTTCCCGGATGCCCGGTTTGTTTTTTTTTTTCTTGGTGGACTGAGCCATGTTTTCTCCCGTTCTGCCGCCGCAGGCGGCACACATATTGCAATTACTTCTTAATAATGGTCGGGATCAGGGTCAGCAGGCCCGCGGCCCAGCAGTAGTAAGCGAAGAAGCCGAATCTTCCCTTATCGGCGATCATTTTCAGCAGCCGGATGCATAGATATCCCACCACGGCGGCAGTGATGACGCCCACCAGGTACACCGGCACCTGGCTCCATCGATGCCCGCATCCATGGCGTCCTTCAGGCTTAGAATGTTGGCGCCCAGCACGGCCGGGGATGCTCAGCAGGAAGGAAAACCGCACGGCAAACCTCCGTTCATAGCCCACAAAGCAGCCGGTGGTGATGGTCATACCGGAGCGGGAAATGCCGGGCATGGTGGCAATGGCCTGGCCCACACCCACAATAAGGGCCGAGAGGATCCCGGCGCTGGCTTCGGTCTTGCGGCCTTTTTTCACCCGGTCGCTGGCAAACAGCAGCAGGCCTTTGACGATGAGGGCTGCGCCGATAAAGACCATGTTGCTGCTGAGAGCCTGCACCTTATCTTTAATAGGCAGCACCGCAAACAGCGGGAGCGTACCCACGATGATGAGCAAAATCAGCCGCCGGGCCGGGGGCACCGGGGTGGGGGTAGAGTGATGGGCAATGTCCCGCACGCCGCAAATCATCCCGCACCATATCCTTAATCCCCCAGTAGGCCACGAATACGGCCACCAGGGTGCCCAGGTGCAGCAGCACATCAAAGAATTCCGGCACCACACCGGCGTCCTGCATGCCCAGCAGATTCTGTGCAATGGCCAAATGGCCGCTGCTGGAGATGGGCAGAAACTCGGCAATGCCCTGGATCAGCCCCAGCAGAAAAGAAGAAAAGAATGACATAAGTATAGATCTCCTATCTAAAATGATTGTAAATAGTATAAAACTGTCGGAATATTACAGCCTGTATATATTTTACCTGACCGGTTACTTATTATAGCATACTTCACTGCGAATTACCACACTTTCTGCCCTGGCGAAAGGAGAAACCGTCCGCCCGTCACTGTCACCGTATGTTCACAAAAAAGCCTTGATTTGGATAGGGACAGTGCTATTTTTCATATTTGATAGTATACCTCACTTTTGCCCTTTTGGGCTTACCATGAGAAACGAGGGGATTTTATGCACAAAATACCGTTTAGCCCGCCGGATACGGAGGCTGAAATTCAGGAGGTTTGCGAGGCTCTGCGTTCCGGCTGGATCACCACCGGACCCAAGACAAGGAGTTTGAGCGGCAGATCGCCGCCTACTGCGTGGACGGATAAGGCCGTGTGCCTCAACTCCGCCACTGCCTGTCTGGAGATGACTCTGCGCATCTGGGCATCGGCCCCGGGGACGAGGTCATCACCTCCGCCTATACCTACACCGCCTCCGCCAGCCCTGTGTGCCATGTGGGTGCCAAGCTGGTGCTGGTGGACACTTTGCCGGGGTCTTATGAGATGGATCCGCAGCAGCTTTCCGCTGCTTTTACAGAGCGCACCAAGGCGGTGATTCCCGTGGACCTGGGCGGCATCCTGGCGGATTACGACACGATCTTTGCCATTGCGGAGGATAAGAAGGCCCTGTTCACCCCCCGAGGGTGACCTGCAGCGGCAGATCGGCCGGGTGGCCGTGGTGGCTGACGGAGCCCACAGCTTCGGCGCCCAGCGCCACGGAAAGCGATCCGGCAGCTTTGCGGACTTCACCACATTTTCGTTCCATGCGGTGAAGAATCTCACCACCGCAGAGGGCGGCGCCGCCACCTGGAATCCCGCTCTGGGCCTGGATGACGAGGCCATTTTATAAGCAGTATATGCTCCTGAGTCTCCATGGCCAGAATAAGGACGCTTTGGCCAAGACCAAGCCCGGCGCTTGGGAATATGACATTGTGGGAATATGACATTGTGGCGCCCCTCTATAAGTGCAATATGACGGATATTATGGCGGGCATCGGCCTGGCCCAGCTGAAGCGCTATCCGGGGCTGCTGGAAAAGCGGTATAAGCTGGTGCGGCTTTCAGAACCCATGGAAATAATAATCTGTACGGCTGCTCTCGATTTCGCGCAGGCACTCCATTCTTGCCGGTGTGAGCACGCTCCCCACTTTAGGGACGAGGTTTCCAGCATATTTTTCTGTCTGCGTTTACGCTTTTGCTTTGTCTCAGCTGCGCCATCTGTACCTGGCCCGGGATATCTGCATGATAATTGATGCCCTTCCTCGCCGTTCATCGGCTGGTGTATTCTTCACGGCTCTGCTTGAGATGGTTCCTGTTTTGGTTTCATCTGCCGACATATCCATCAGGTGGTACCATCGGCTGCACACCGGACGGAAAATTTCATATCGATCAATGCATTCATGGCACCTGTCATCAGATCGGAAGCGCAGACAATCACATCCTTGTTTCGCATATTTCTCTGCCATTGTTTCGCCGTCACCACTGAGTTCTCCTGTTTGGACCATCATGGTCGTGATCCGGATCCTTCACCAGACGCTTCATCCCCTTCAATCTCTGGATCCGTGACATAACCGTCTTTCTGCCTGCAATGTATAGCACTGTTTATGTTGTCATCTGCTATGTTCGCCATCATACTGGGCCTGTTCTGATCAGCGATGGATGGTCCTGGATTGACAATCGGAGCATCATCACGGCAAACTGCCCCAGGCACCTGTCCTCCTAGAAAATATAGATCATGCTGAAATACTTGGGACGTAAAAAGATCTTGTGATTTCTTCCGCCGTCACCTGATCATGGACGGAAAGATTGTCACAACTCCACGTCTGTCCTTGGTCTTGTCCAGTGCCCCTACCAGATACTGTATGAAGATCGGTCAATGCCTGGGTCTGTTGGGATCCAGCATGATTTTTCCAAACTTGAGGAAAGCCGCAGGTATTGAATTCGGAATATATTCTAACTCGATGTCCTGTACCTTTTTTCTTCGTCTTCACCATTAGATAGCCATTTAAGACCGGATACTGTGGAAATAGCCACTCCGGCATGTTTTGCAAATCTTTGACGATACCATAAATCCTGTTCTCCGTTCGCAGCTCTTGCGGTCGTCATTTTCGGTACCATAAAATTACGGTTGTTTTATTTGATGTTTACCTATATTTCTACACATTTAACGACAATTCGTCAATGTCATATTTAAGAAAAGGTGATTTTTGAAAAGGTCAGCATACTGGACAAGACAGAAAGGCAGATAAATATGGCAGAATCAAAGTGTGGAAGAAAAATTTATGAAGGGTTTACAGGCGTGCCTGTGCCCTGGGGGAGTCCCCATCGGTGTGTCATTGTACATGAAGTTAGATCATCGGTCGAACCGGAGAAATACAGACAGGAATACAGCACGCAGAGATCACAGCGATCAACAAAGCCAGTGATCGGCGAATGGTGTCTGAAGAACGCTCTATGACCCTGAACTGCCAGATGTATGCGAAAGCATTGTGCAGGCCCGTATCTCGAAGTAGTGATGGCCGTAATAAATCCTGCGGGATGTGCAGGTTCGATCCTAAATACTGAAATGCCCCAGTTTCAATCCACGTGGTGAAGGTTACCCAAGCCTTGGAACGGAATGCAGCCAGATGCTCTTTTTTTGAAGAGCCCGCATCCGGAACAAATGGCATCAGGCGTAAGTCGTGTCTGGTTCTGTTCGTTGTCATGCTGGTAACGGGAATCGCTCTTCCTGCTTCATAAAGTCCCATCGGCACAAAGAGGATCAACATAAGTAATGAAATACAACGTTTCAGCTTCCCAGATGATAATTGAAATTGTGTCACCTACTATGCCAATCAACGGCAGTCTAATGCTGTCGGAATTTTTTGCCACCATCTTCCGCACAAAGCACCTAAGTACAAGTCCCTAAGTATACGATACTCTGGTGTAAGAATGGGCCAGCTTCCCATATTTGGTTTTCATGTATGTTCCTATAGTACAGACTGGTAATCCTGGAGGGACAGCGGTTCTCCATCCTGGTCAAACGACTCTCCTGTTTTGAGGTGGAAACAGCGGTTCGATCCACTGATCTTCCAGTTTAAAGAATCTCTGGCCAGATTTTCCCGAACTCGCAACGTTCTCGAATACCTTTCCTCCCAGTGGTGCTCCTGTTGAAAATCATGTTCTGCAAACGTGGTTTGCTGATAGCGGATTGTACACCCCGGCCATGCCATCCGTCTCCTGTAACCATCGCAAATCCAGAGAATGCCTGGAATGCCAATGTCTGGATATCTCCGTGATCGGGCTGGATCCGTTCTGCATCCCAGAGGTCTGCATATCCGTAGTCGATTCCGCTTCTGTCAGATAATCCGCCACTTCCTGATATTCCTTCAGGTTATCCTGTGTGGTGGCTGCTTCTACAGCAGGGTGTATTTCCCCAGATTCAGCACCGCGAACAGCGCCATGGCCGTTAAGATCAGACCAGCGAACACCGGCCGTCCTTCCGACATATGATCCACCATCATCGCTACTTCAGAACAGCTGCCAAGGAACCATGCCATGAAAAAGCAGTAATAATGGCCGCCCGCGCTATGATCCTGATGATAAATGCCGTGACCCCACAGAAGCATGGAGAATTGTCAGTGCATCTTTTATCTATCTGTGCTCTCTGTATTTTTCCGGAACACATACCAGAGTCCACTACGCAGGATCAGGAACACCCAGACAAGAAGCTGGATCAGAGCAGGCAAAGCTCCCTACCTTTGCATTTCCCATCAGTCCGAAAGTTCTCCAACAGCCGCTGGAACCCCACAGCATCTGCTTTCTTTTATTTCAGGTAAAACAGGATATTGAAAACAGAAAATGCCACATAATACTCTGCAAATAGGAATAAAAGCAGCGCTACAAAAGGAACCATCTGCCCTCATTGCGAAACCAAGATTGGCAGCGCACACAATACCAGTAACGCTGTGATGAAGCCGTCCTGCTCGTTATATAATTTTTTCTGAAAACAAACGTCCCCAGCAAAATCGCACCAATAGAACACAGGTAATCCCGCCGTCTGTATGCTGCCGGTGATACTGTAAAATGGCAACTGCAGGCAATTCCAATGATCCGTCTTCCGTGCTGGAGATCCAGTCGTTGGGCAACATCCTTCTCCACCCAGATCTCCTGGCCAGCAAAGCCTCTCATGCCACATCCGAATCCACAGGGTATGGGTTCAGGCAAATACTCCCAGATAAAAGTGCACTCTATTATCCATCCCAGCAGGGATATACTTTTTTCGCTCGTTTCTCATGGATCTTTCTCCGTGCGGCAACTATCTTTCGACAAAATTACATATTATTTTGATTATAACACTCTTCCCTGTTTCCTTCAAGGCAAAGAGGCTTGACAAACCGGGGAACAGGATATTACTTAAAGGCGCCATGTCCGGTATCATGGGAATATTGATGAAACTCGGTCTTACGCAATGGGAATCTACGAACCGTGTCAGGTTAGGAACAAAGCAGCACTAAGTAGAACCTTCCATGTGCCAGAGGAAACTGGGGGAGCTGTTATCCTGGTCCGGCATGTGCGGTTTTGATATTTAAAGTGTTCTGTGAATTCATGGATAAGTCAGTTAGAGGTTATAGATTGTGTCAGGCGATATGTCATCCCTTTTCGTTTTTAAAGCATAGCATCCGTTTCGGCGATCTGGCTCCCCAAGATGCTGCATGGTTCCGGAAAATCATGTCCGACTGCATCCTGTGTCCCAGGGCCTGTCATACCGATCGCCTGGATGATGGCGTGGATATTGTGGTCAGACGGCAGATATTATGACTGCCAGAGCCTCTCTGCATTATTAGGAGGAGCCCTGTATCTCGGTACTTGGGTTCAGTACTGTCTTTTTTCTCCGGATGCAACCTGCTGTGTCTTCTACCAGAACCATAACATCGCTCAAGGAAAGCCGGGCGAGTCATCACTCCCGGAACATCTGGTGAAAATCTTCTACAATTACAGGAACAGGAGCTAACAATATCAATCTTGTTACCCCCCACTTTCTTCCCCAGATCGTCATTTACAGCAGGCCAAAAATCAGGGACTGTCCATCCCCATTGTATACAATACCGGCAGTTACGAATCTCCGGAGGCTTTACGCCATCTGGATGGTCTGGTGGATATCTATCTGCCGGATCAAAATATTTTTCTCGGATCTTTCCGCTGCGTATTCGCATGCAGACTATTTTGAGATTGCCTGCGCTGCCATTGCGGAAATGTACCGGCAGGTCTTAGATCCCGATAGATCCCGACACCGGGCTGATGCAGCGGGGGATGATCGTACGCCATCTGCTCCTGCCGGGGACAAGCGAAAGACTCCAAGAAGATCCTGCGGTATCTCCATGAGACCTATGGGGATCATATCTATATTACATTATGAATCAATATACACCTCTTCCGCAGGTGGCAGATATTGAAGCACTCAATCGCACAGTGACACCTGAGGAATATGACCCGGGTCCTGCGCTTTGCGGAGCGAATCGGCGTGAACAGAGGCTTCCGGCAAGAGGAAGTACCGCCTGTGAAAGCTTTATTCCGGAATTTGACGAGCAGAACTGTGATTCTCTCCACAGTTCCGCTGCGATCAGATAATATCCGAAATCCCTCCATGCCGGTTCTCTGGTTCCTTCAAAACTTTCAAAGCTTCTGGCTACCTGTTTTCTCTTTCATAAAATTACCCGGGACTCCTATGTAATATTTCACTTCCCAGAGACTTCCTGACGCATTAATAATAAATGTC
>VOFB01002439.1_pt1 | contig 11332 bp, 6 predicted proteins | sample 5384141 | NCBI WGS metagenome assembly VOFB01 (sample SAMN12384721, study PRJNA508395) | human gut metagenome | isolation source: healthy gut A | host: Homo sapiens
CTACATGGCTATTCAAGTACAAGTACGCCAACTGAACATTAAAAGAACAAATGAATACAGAATTTGCAATAAATGAAAAATGGAAGACTAGAAAGGAACTTCCGAAATGCAAGAAAGTTGAAGACAACAGGTTTCCAACAAACACACGTTTGGGTTGTTACCTTGGCACCATGATAGGTTAAATATGAAGTTATCACATGCCTTTTTAAATATTATTAACTTGGCATATGCCAAATGGAATATCTTCACTATGTCAAGTAACAATATTCATTAAGCAAACTATTACAACTGGCTATGTGCTCAGTTACCTTCTACCAACATCATTGCTTCCAAATCAACCACCAATGCTTGCATAACTGTCATAAACAGGCCATGCCGTTCACAGTAAAGGCCGAAGAAACACCTTTGGGTGTTGTTTTCCAAGAAATCAGTTTCTGTCAAAACTGCCAAAGGGCTTAAACTATTACTGGTTTAAAACCATGCTTTCTCAATCACACAATTCATCCCTACTTAGTTATTCAGCCTAGTTTGGCGCCAAGGGCTACTTACAATGGTGCTTGGCAACGGCAACAAAAGCCAAGGGCTTCTGGACTGCCCAAGTTTATTGAGTATATGGGAACAACCAACGGCTGGCTACTTGGCACAACTGGCTGCTGCCGCCATGGCTAACCTTACTACCATATTACGAGAAATTCAGTTTTATCAACAGCAACTCTGCCTGACCCCTGGGACACCAAACTGCCAGAGTTAACAATGGTTTGGCTTCCCCAACAAGTAGCTATTTCACATTCAACCCAAACTCCAACAAAAGAAAGCAAGGGTTAGCGCCCGCCTTGGCTGCTCACTGCCAAACAGCATGCCAATCAGTGACCATAGCACCAATCACGGAAGCTAAAGTATATGCTTCTCAACAAGCTTTCTAAAAAAAGTGCCAAGTTTTCTACTTACATAACAGAAAATTCTCAAGCCTGGCCCATCAATAACATACCCATGTACCCATTGAGCTCAACTTGTAATAAATATCTCGGGGCTTCGTCATGCTATTTTTGCCTACCCCCTCCTCAACAAGTTTCTCAACCACTCCTGGGCTTGGGGCTTTTACATAAACCACAAAACAACACAAAGACATATATCACTTGCACCAGTCATTCAATGCCTACAGCCTTTGACGTACCACGCCCAAGAGTGTGTTACTCACCCGCAAAAGACAATCTCAATGGTCGCAACAGTTGCTAGACAACAAACGCTATCCAAAGCCTTTAGCCTTTCTGGCTCACCTGCTTTGTAGCCTGGCAACAAAACCGCCAAGTTGGGTTACACAGTTGGGCAGTACAAAGGAAAGCTTAGCTGCTCAGCTCTCTGGCAAAAGGCTGCAAATCAGTCAGGCATGCTTCAAAGTCTGGTTCACTGGCAGCTTTGCTTTGGCCAAGCTATGTAAACATAAATCGGGAAGTATCCGCAAGGGCCGCCAAAAGTATATCCTGGTCTTTTACTTTGAAGGGCTTTACGCAAAACAAGGCACAAACAACCAAATATAGCAAAACAGTGCAATCTAGCGCTATTGCAGCAACATCAGTCTTGGTCTTTCATTTGGGGTTACAGCCAACGAAGCGGTTTCACAAAACTACTTTTACCAATTTATTGGTTGGCGCTGCCACTGGCTGGCTAATCAATCTTACCTTATGGGCTCTGGGCTTTGAGCAAAGCACGCAAGAGGCCACCACCTTGGCTAGTGCGGCCAGCACAAATCAGAAGCAGAGGCATCATGGTCATACCACCAGGGCACTACTCCGCCACTCTAATAGTACATAGGCTCGGCACTGCATGAAGAAAATCATAGAGGCAAAAACCGCATACATAACAACAGATAATTATATATCTTCCCAATGAAGCCAAAAACTATTTTATACCACTAGGGCAAATAATATACGCATGGGTCTCATAAGAGGAATAAAAACCAAATTAAATTCTTTATAATTGAATATGGCTATCCTCAACATACAAAATACAAAAATATACGTTTGCTTTCGTAAATAGCTTAGAGAATTGATTCCCTACTCAATCGCTGGCCAGTGTGGGGTCATAACATGCTGGGGGTAGCGAAGTTAAATTACCAGCAGCTCCAACAGTTGCTAGTTAGTGGCAGGCATCTCAAAAGCGATCTAGTTTTTGCGAAGTTACTTATTCGGGGCAGTGGTCTCAACCTGGGGCAGTAACTAAGTTGGGGGCAACTTGATATGCTGGTATATCTAGCTTGGGGCTTTCGCCTCATCTGTGGGTCAAATCAACGGGATAGTTAGCTACTGTAGCTGTAAATCATCAAAACATCGTCCCTTTTAAATTCAACCAACGTCTCTCAAAAAGTATAAAACTCAGTAACCATGCAATAGGCAGCAAATCATACATGTACCTTTGGGTCGGTTTGAAAAATCATTCTTGGGGAATAGTTATGTGTCATATCACTTCTTAGCTCGCGTTGGCACAAACAATTACTTGATTAAACACGCTAATCAATACTCCAAATCATGTCAAGGGTAGCTTTGGCTATATATATTCCCCTATGGGAAAGTTTTTATGCTTCTACAATGCTTTTTAGGGACTGGTTTCAACAAATAGTTTCAATTAGGTGGGTGAATCTTCTAACCTATTTCATGGTACACAACAAAATCAAGGATCTCAAATCGGTGCTATTAAACTCTCAACTCCGCGAGGCTCAAAAGTATCAATAGCTATATAGGAACCCTCTGGGGCACTGTCATCCGGGCTTCAGGAAAAGTTTAGGTTTCTGGTTATCCTACTAATCCTCAAAAAGGTGCTACAAAATCACTCAAGAACAAAACCACAAGCAGGTAATGCTATTTATTGCCACCACTGTGCTACAATTAGGGGTACTGCGGAAGAGCAATCTTATAATCTAATGGGACCTCTGAAAGCTTCACATAATGCCTGCTGCACAATTGGTTTACTACCATGCAAATCTATATACAGGATAGCTGCTATCAAATTACCAGGTCTACTTTGGGGGTTATGAAGCAAGTATACCTCATAGCATTTGCTTTGTCTATTGCTTTCAGTTTAAATTACCTGGGCATGCCAGCAGTTAGCCTGGGCATAGGGGGTGCAAATTCAGGGCAACTAGGCGCGTCCCCAAATGCTTTTGCAGCTAGCGTAATACCTGGTTACAACTTAATATTAGGGACAAAGTCAACACTCCATATATATACATAGCTAGCCAAATACCACACTTGTGGAGGTTACCACCAAACGTTGTCACAGGCTTTGGCTATTATGGTACTGATTTCTAGGAGCTGCTTAAATCCTTAAAAGAGTTTCACATCTCTTTCACACACCGCAAAACAAGAAGCAGAGTTGGGGCTTGACCAAAACAAATCCTCTATGTAATCGCTAGAAAAACCAATAATTAAATATGCCAACTACGCTACAAGCTTTCCTCAACTAAAAACGATTTAAACATACTGAAATTGGCAACAAGTAAATACATACATACTTAGCAGGGCAGGGTTGGCGGCGTTTGAGCACAGTAATTGCTTAAGACAAAACAAGCCACCAACTTGCTACCAACATCACCAAATCACACCACCATGACCACCAAACTAGTTACAATTCAGTTTGGCAACAGTAAAAACTAATTAGCTTCTCAGCTGCCAAGGTTGTAATCGGCAACTTGCTAACTCAGTCATCACGCTAACGCAACCACCACACAGCAAGGCAAGTACTCAGGGTAGTCAATCAAACTGTCCGTTATCTCAAAAAGTGTTAGTACCGAATCAGTACTTGGGGTTAAACCGCCAACAACTTCAACTGGTGCCAAAGGGCGGGACTGGCAATTGCTAAGGGCAGCTAGCTAACGCATGTCAAGGAAACCGACAGCTGCTCCACCTGTCAGCCAGTTTGCAGCTACACTAGGCTAATGTCACTTCAAAACAACAGGCCCCAACTGGCTTTGTACAAAATGCAAGTGAAAAGCATTAGACCCAAACCAACACCAAATCAGTTGGTCGCAAAACCGCAGAAATCAACTTAACCACAAGGCTGGAGCCTGCACTGCCAATGCCTCAGGGCGGTCATTACACCCAAACAGGTTGGGCAAAACTTCTACCAGTGTGATTTCGCAGGCAATGGGTTTTGCCAAAAGGAACATCACCCGTAGCCAAATCGCTCAGGGACGAGGGACATGCTACTAACAAATATTGGCAACGAGGGCAAACCACTGCCTGGCAAATCCCAAATTACAGGTTGGGCTTAAAACCTCAGCTCATTAGCAGGCAAAACCAATTGCTAAAAACCAGAGTTAGCGACACGTGGCTGCCGCCCGGGCAAGAGCCTCAGGCAGGCGCAGGGTAGCGAGGTTATGCCTCTTACTATCGTACTCTCGTCATATTCCTCGGCATAAATTAAGTGGGTTATTGGCAACATGCCAATTACATCACAAAGTTATCTCAGTTTTTATCACGGCGTTACTTATCAAACCAAGAATAGGGCCTCTCAGATAGTTTGCTGCGAAAGGCTGGGAAGCCCAGGCTTCTAAGCACTTTGGCAGCTGTAGGCGTTTCTGGGGATTTACCCAAACTCTGCAAACCACACCACTCGGGTAAATTATTAGTTTGTCACATCAAATCACCAATCACCAACGCTGTGAAAGGCGCCCAGTTGGCCAGGTTTGCGTTTAGCGCTAATAACGCTAGCAGCCATACTCGCTCTTGTTTAGCTAGGGGCACATACGCTACAACGGGTTAGCAGGCTACTGCACAACACCAAGGGTTGGTCCAAGTTTAGCTCTACGTAAAACCAGTAGTGCCGGGCGCCGCACACAAGCTGCCATCACCAAGGGTAAACGGCGTCAGGTGCCGCGCCGCATTACATACCGCAACCGCCAATGCCACCAAGGCTGGGCAATTGGTGGTCCATTCAGGGGCGTGGCAAATATGTCAAGCAAAGTACAACTCAGGGGTTTGCGAAGTGCTGCAAACAGGGACAAATGCCAACGAAGTATCCAACGCAATACCAATTAGGCCAATGCAATTAGGCTACTGGCAGCTACATGGTACTAAAAGCACTAGTTTATACGTGGAAAGCAGAGGTTTTCAATGCTATACCAAACTCTTGGTCCTCAGTTAGCGTGTACAAACATCACTCAGCCAGCTGAATTATGGGCTACGCACAAACAGGGTCACACAGTAGTCTCTGGGAAAATCCTCAGTTAGGCTACTCATTAGCAATAAGCCTCACTGTTTGGCAAATACCAATCACCGCCCGGCAATGGTGAAAATCAAATGTCAATCACCAGGCTGTGAGTCGTTGGCAGTATAGCAGGTGCTCTTTGTATCACTGGCTAACTCAATAGTTGAAGCTAAATGGTTTCTTTCTGTTTGCTTTCAGCAAGCGTAGCCAACCACCAGCCTACCACCGCCATCCAAACCTGCGAGTACTGGCACCAGCAACAAGCTCAAATTGGCTGGGCCTCTCTACCACATTTCCAAAACCAAGCAGGGCTTTGTTAGTTTACCCAGTTACCTGGGCATCACGGCGTGCGAAAGTTAAATTTGCGCAAGGCTACCGCTTGTCATTTCAAATATTGCACAAAACCTTAATCTGCTACTCAGAAGAAATAGTCACCTGCTAGGGTCAAGGCCACCTCAGGGTCATCAGGGTAGCTTCCGGGCAGCAAAACTTGGATGGTCAATGCTAGCGTAGAAGTGGCCAAAGTGTTTTCTCTCAGTCAATGGCCTGCACCCCACAAAGTGCCTGCTTAGGGCACACATCCATAGGGACTTTGCCAACCACACAATGCTAATAGTATATCCTCAGTAAATTTAAAACGAAGCTCCTGCAACCATCAGATGTCAACATGTTGCAAATCCGTGCAAAGTGCTATTGGCTTCCTGCCCCGAATATTAGCACAATTAGGCTGCAAAAAGTTACTGGTGGTCCCAACTCGCGTTACCACCACCAAACAGCTACCAACTTGGCAAGCATTATAGTGCAGCAAATCTCTCTCAGACCGTAGCTTGGAGACATGCTAAATGGCCCAGGGAGCCTCGTCAACTGCACACTGCCCAATGCCAAGAGTTAGGTCTAACGAACTTCTCAACAAACTCTCGGCCTCACCATCGCCAATGCCTCACTGGTAATTGTGGGCGTTGACGCACCGCCATAATACCGCCAATATCTCAACGCAACTTGGGACTAATTCAGGCTACAAGCCAATCAGTAATCACGCTTTATCTTAAACCTGGCACTAAGCAATCACAGGGAAATCGGGAAAGGTTGTGTTAGGCTCAAAGTGTTAAGTGCCTAGTTGAAGGCGACACCAGGGCCTACTACAGGACGCCATTTACAGGTTACTGCCGCAGGGCAAGCCTGAGGGCAACATCATGCCGTGCAATGCACCGCCGTTGGCAATGCCTTGAGCCAAACGCTATAGGCGGCAAACAGCTGGCAGAGTTTAAGCTTGCACACTTAGGGACATTCTTACCGGTTATCACTACTGGCTTTAGGCGCGCGCCTTCAGGGTGGGCAGGTTAAATCCTCTCAAATGCTTTACCCCTAACCAAGGGCTTACATTATCCAACTTGTTATCAACGGCTAGCTTTCCGTTGGTTAAACTTTGGTAGTTTCTACAAAAAGTGGGACAATCTCTGCGAACCCATGCCCGTTGGTTTCGCCATACCTTCTGCGCACAGGCGCCAAAGACATGTCCATCAGTTAGCCACAGCAGGGGCAATTCCGCGCCTGACGGCCATATCACGAATGTAGCTTTCATACAACCTGGCATAAAGGGTTACTACCAACATGATAGGGTTTACAAACCTCATGAGCGTACAGAAATCTGGTCATGGCTTCACTAGCTATATCCCCGTCTCTACCGTTAAAGCTTGAAAGGCAAAACCGCAAAGAAGGGCTGAGTTTGGCTCAACCCCCATGGCCCTCAGCATAGTTTGGGTAAGCAACTCAGGGTGCGCAACAAAGTTTGACAGTCATCAGTCAAACAAAAACTGGCAAACGGGCAATATGGCTAGCAGTGGCAATACCTCACTTTGGCTCACCAGCTAGCCTTCACCACAAAGTTGTTACCAGTATGCTGCCGCCAAGTGGGTGCTCTTATAAACTTCACCCCAGTTAGGCCGCTGGCAACTCAGTAGCAGCCATTGGTCTCTGGCACTCTCTGGTAGCTCCCTGCCTGGCAAATCGGCAAAGAAGCAAATTGTAAGCATTGGGGCCACCAAATTTACTCATTGTATCAGCAGAAGAAGGCCTCGCTGTCACACACCAGCTCAGGCGTGCAGTCTGTCAGGGTGCAGGGTAGTTTAGGCTCGCCGTAAGGCACACTTAAAATAAAGTTTTACAAAACCAACATCACAACTTTAAACATATGATTTTGTAGCAATCTGGGCTGCTATTTATGGATTTGCATCTTTAAGGGTTAATGGGTTAGTTACCCTCTCTATTCACCGCCTTCTTGAGGCAGGGAAAGTATTCAAGTTTTCATGCTACTTATGGCACAGCAAACTAAAGCTTAGCTAATACAAAATTACACTCCAAATTAGTCATGCCAATCCTACTACTGGGGAATCAGTATGGCATTTTAATACACCTGTGGGCAACCCCTCTCCATCAATCCCTCGCGACTAGTTACCAGTTTTAGCAGCTACTGCCTCTCTTGCTACTTGGTTTACTGCTACTGCTTATGGGGAAGGTACAAATATTTATCTAACCAAAGCTTTTGTTAGCAACTTGGGGCCTCCTTACCTCATACAGGCAATGGTAAATTAAATGCCAACGAAGCTTTAGCTAAAACTTGCTGCTCAAACTTCAACAACCCTGGTTATACCCCTTATAATCAACCCATACCTGCTGCTACCAGCTATGAAGGTGCTACAAACCGCAGTTAGGGCAGGGAAACTGCTTTGGCCTCTATCCCAGGGGGCATGCATCTGGCCATTACTAGCTCAAAGATATAATCACCAAAGTAAGGGATGTAGTTAGACTAAAAACCACACTGTTATGATACTGAAAATCAGTCAGTATTACCTGAGTATAAGAAGATATATTGGGAAATCACTCTTCCTTCAGCAAGTGCAGAACAAGCCGGTACTATATCCGCAGATATGTTCAACAAACTTAACTCTGGCCTGAATGGAGATATTACCAATGCTTTGAATGAAGCTAAGGCTTATACTGATGCTGCTAAAACTGCATTAGAGAAATTAATCCAGGATTCTGACAAAGTAATCAAGGAAAGCTTAGATGCTCATATTGGCAATAAGAGTAACCCTCACAATGTAACCAAAGCTCAAGTAGGTTTAGGTAATGTACAGAACTTAGCTCCAGCAGATATGCCAGTATCTACTGCTCAGGCTGCTGCTATTGCAGATGCTAAGGCTGCAGGTACAAAAGCTCAGACCGACTTAAATACCCATGCAAACAGAAGAGATAATCCTCATAATGTAACTAGAGCTCAATTAGAGCTCAATGATTAAGTAGTATTTGCTAAAACTACTGCAGCTTCTGGTTTCTGGAAGGAATCAGATGGTAGATTAAAATCTCAAGTAGAGAATTTGAACCATACTCTGGACCAAATCTGCAACATAAATCACAGTTCAATTTCAGAGAAAATACTAAGTGGGAACTAATTTCATTGCCCATTTTAAATTGAACCTCTGTTGGTATCAGAGAATACTATACCTGCTTCTCAAGTACCTAACCAATCTAGATTCGAAACTTTCGTCGGAGAAGATGGTCAGGAATATGTAAAAGTAAAAGTAGTAGAATATGAAATGCTCAGTGTCATGGCTCTCGAAGGAGTTAAGTTATTGAGAAAAGAATTCGAAGACTTTAAGAAACAATTAAACAATAAGTAATATGGCAGAAATAGCAACTTGTTATTCTGAATATAAATTACTTTTGCTCTCTATTTGCCCCACCAGAAGAATAATTAACAATACAGTAATTCACGCACAGGTGTTTATAATTAGTTAATGCTGCTAGCTATGGCTACAATGGATGAAGTGTTTAGGGGTCATCAATGTCAGCAATGGGCTTCATACATTCCAGTCTAGTCAATGGCAATCCTTCTTTCAATGCCCAGTTTACTGGGGCTACACACACCTTAGCTTTACAGTGCTTCTAACAGTTTAGTTAGTCTAAACGAAAAGCTAATACTACTATTTCTCAAGCTTTTATTGGATGAAATACCAAAACTTCAGGCTTCTGCTATACCAGGGCTACTGGCTAATAGTGTTAGACAGTTACCCAAATACATCTACCAATAGCCAAATCAATCACAATCTCAAATTGGGATTCGAAGTAAAACCACAAGTAGCAACACTTCACCCTAGGTAAGAAGTACAAAGCTTTATGCCCCTTCAAGTGAAGCTTTACACCAGCATAGCAAAAACTCTTCAGCCTACAGCTGCTCAAATCTACGCCAACTGCTAGAAGCAGTTGAAACTCTGCGTCTGATACTGGAATTTGTACTCAACAGAATAGTGGTTATAAAACTAGTACTTTATCCATTGGTACTGTTGAAGGTAAAGGAGGTAATATTTCTTTTTATATAAAAAGTTATAGGTCTAGATATGTTAACGGTTCTTTAAGTTCTACCGAAGCTATTAAACCTACTCTTATTTTGCCATCCGGAGTAACCGAAACTATTACTAATGTGAGTGGTTATTACTTTAAAGTAACTATTACCATACCTGAGAACCCAAATACTTCAGGCAGAACTCATACAATTAGAGCTAATCAACCCAATGGTCTAAGTAGAGAATTAGTACAAACAGCGCAACAGAGTGCTTCAACTTATGAGTTTGGTATTAGAGAAAACTCGGGGGATTCTTTGAGTACTTCTCTTACTTATTCTGGTTGGCCAAGTTCATCAGATTCATCATACAATAGACCTGTAAGAGTATATTCTAGGAAGAATGGGTTCAGGTGCCGGGGCTACATATAAGGTAGCTACTAATAATAGTAGTTCATCTAGAACTGGAGTTATTACCTTTACTCAAGGGGAATCTGGTAAAACTTGTACTCTGACAATAATTCAAGAAGCAGGAGATGTCTATGAGTTTTATATTACTGACTCAAATGGTAATGGGCATTACGCCGATTTCACATTCTCAGCTCCCTCAGATGGATTGGCAAATAAACATGTATTTAATCTTATCTCTACTCACAAGGGTAGCCCCTTATCTATAGACGAGATAGAAATTGTACATACAGGTATAGAGACCTCAGGCATAGGTATAATACTAACACAAGATAATCAATCCCCCTTTAAATTTAATGCCAATATAACCCAGAATTTAGGCACTTCTGTAAAAACTGGGGCAAATACTCTTAGACAGAAGCCATCGGGAAAAACAGTAATTTTCAGAGTTCTTCAAGAAGCTAAAAAATAATAATAATGCAGTATGGAAGAAATGAAATTCAAATCCTTACAAAGAGGAGATTCAGTCTTTACTCTAGAAAGAGACAGAAGATCAATGTACCCAATCTTTGACCGAGCTAAAGTAGTAAAGGTAGGAGAAAGTAAACCCAGAGCTAATGAAAATGGTGATGGCTTTTCTAATCTTATAGAAATTGTTCTTCAAGATTCCATTGGTACAGTAACCGTATATTTACCTTCGGATGGGAATGAGGGTATTTATAACAATGTTACCATTAAGGGCCGGCTCAGTCATGTAACAGTCACAAATAGCCAAAACAGGGTGGTCAACTTGGCGCACGAAGCTGGCGCACCAATCTTAAAACCTCAAAGTAGTGGCAAATTGTTAGCAACACAAACTGCCACACTGTTTAGCTACCGTTTTCAGTCACCTCACCTCCAGGCCTTCATGGCCACTCAGTTTTCAAATTTCAAGCGGGCGGCGGTGTCGTAAACTATAGCTGATCCGCTGGGCAACAGGTAAATATAGGCAATGGCTCACCATGTTATAATCGTGTTCTAGTAGCCAGCATAACGGTTAACAACTATAGTAATGCTACAAATAAAGTATAGTAAGCCTTAGCCCAACAGTTAGCGGCTCAACAACCAGTATTGTGCTTTATCCACAGGCTAATTAATACACTTCATTTCACCCACTACTCATACTTAGTTCTGCCAGTTAGTAGCTACTATGCTGTTATCTACTAAAACAAATGGTTAATCACTGGGGTAATTAGGTCATCCAGTTTACGCAAATTATACCAAAACTGAAAGCATCTGTCTTACTTTATCATGGTTTTAAACCATAATACACTGGTTGGCTGGCAAACTTGTTTTGCCACTTTCGGGCGCTGGTGTAATCATCGAACAGGGGCAGTATTGTCT
>VOFB01001999.1_pt1 | contig 11326 bp, 17 predicted proteins | sample 5384141 | NCBI WGS metagenome assembly VOFB01 (sample SAMN12384721, study PRJNA508395) | human gut metagenome | isolation source: healthy gut A | host: Homo sapiens
AGTCAGAAGCTATGACCTCCACCCTGAAATTCCTACGGCGGAACGAAACAATTTCAATCTCAAAGAAAATGAGGTTGAAACAGTCGGCAAAAAGGAACGCTTCGAAGAAATATGGAAGCAATCCTTGTCCTGAAAGAGTGCGAATTTGATAACAGATTTGCCACTCCTGAAGAACAGATTATCTTATCGAAATATGTGGGTTGGAATCTGCCGGACAGCTTCTTTGACGGAGTAATCGGCAATGTTCCTTTTTGGAGATTTTAAAGTACCGGATAAAAGATATGATAAGCATAAATTCCTGATTCACGACTACTTCTTTGCGAAGCCCTTGATAAGTTAAGACCCGGCGGTGTGATGGCTTTTGTAACGAGCAAAGGCACAATGGATAAGGAAACTTTAGCAGTACGAAAGTATATTGCACAGAGAGCAGAGCTTCTTGGAGCAATTCGATTGCCGAATAATACCTTTAAGGGCAATGCGGGAACGGAGGTCGTTTCGGATATTCTTATCCTGCAAAAGCGTGACAGACTTATAGATATTGAGCCGGATTGGGTTCATCTTGATACCGATGAGAACGGAATTAAGATGAACTCTTATTTTGTGCAGCACCCTGAAATGATACTCGGCGAGATGAAGCTGGTCAGCGGTCGTTTCGGTATGGAAGCCACCTGCGAGCCGTATGAAAACGCTGATTTGAAAGCGCTGCTTGATGAGGCGGTATCGAATATTCACGGAGAACTCTCTGTGTACGAAGCCGAAGAAGAACTGGAGGAAGAAGATAATTCCATTCCGGCAGATCCGAATGTAAGAAACTTTTTCCTACACGGTGGTGGACGATAAAATCTATTACCGTGAAAATTCCCGTATAGTGAGTGGAATATTGAGGGCAAATCTTATGATAAAGGAAATGTAAGGGCATATAACACTTACGGTGCCTTCCCGCATCAATGCCTATAAGATTATCGAGGAAACACTGAACGGTATGATGTCCGTATCTTTGATTAATTGAAGATGATGAAGGCAAGGGAACATCCAGAAAAAGGAAACTGCCATATCTTAGTCGGAGGGAACTTGCACACGCAGTCAGGAGGGATATGGTCTGATCCTGAAATGGTGGCGGCAGGATTTACAATGAGAAGTTCGAAAAGCATCCGACCTGGGTATGAATGTCACTGCTTGTTGAACCCAAATTCACTTGAACATCAAACAATGGGCGCATTCTTTACGGTAATACAACTTCGCCTATCCGGGGGCGGGCAAAACCTTTGAATGCGGTCAACAGCAGGAGTCTAAACGAAGAAACCGTAAAAAATCTATGTTCGGTTCCAGCGGTATCGCACAGACGGAGGCACAGAAATCTTCCGACCTCTTTATGAAGTGTCGCTACCTTGACGAGATTACCGGAGGTCGAGGAGTTGTATTCGCAACGGGAACGCCTATCTCAAACAGCATGGTGGAACTCTATACGATACAGCGATATTTGCAGTACAGCACGCTTGTGAAAAACTTACACCGGAAGGAACGGGATACAGAGCAAAGACAAGGTTCGCAAAATTCTATAACCTGCCTGAACTTATGGCAATGTTCAAAGAGGTTGCGGACATTAAGACAGCGGATATGTTGAACCTGCCAGTACCGGAAGCAAAGTACCATAACATTGCAGTAAAGCCGTCAGAAATGCAGAAGGAAATGGTTGCTTCCCTTGCAGAGAGAGCCGAGCAGGTGCGTGGCGGCGGTGTGGATTCAAGCGTAGATAATATGCTGAAAATCACGAATGACGGAAGAAAACTGGCTCTTGACCAGCGTATGCTAAACGACATGCTGCCTGATTTTGAGGGCAGTAAAATCAATGCCTGCGTCGATAACATCTATCGGATATGGAAAGAAAATGCCGACAAGAAATCAACACAGCTTGTGTTTTGTGACCTTTCCACGCCGAAGAATGATGGCACATTTTCCGTCTATAACGACATCAGAAGAAGCTGATTGAGAGAGGTATTCCTGAAAGTGAAGTGAAGTTCATACACGAAGCCGACACGGATATGAAGAAAAAAGGAACTGTTCCAAAAGACACGCAAGGGAGAAGTCAGGGTGCTTCTTGGCTCTACTCAGAAGATGGGAGCAGGAACGAATGTGCAGGATAAACTTATCGCACTTCACGATGTGGATTGTCCGTGGCGACCTTCAGATTTGGAGCAGCGTTCCGGTAGAATTGTCCGTCAAGGCAATGAAAATCCGCAGGTTGATATTTACCGTTATGTAACAGAGCAGACCTTTGATGCATACCTCTATCAGCTTGTGGAAGGTAAGCAGAAGTTCGCAAGTCAGATTATGACGAGCAAATCTCCGGTTAGGTCGGCAGAGGATATTGATGAAACCGCACTGTCCTATGCAGAGATAAAAATGCTTGCAACAGGTAATCCATATATCAAAGAAAAGATGGACTTAGACATTCAAGTACAGAAGCTAAAGATGTTAAAATCCAATTTCTTATCAGAGAAATATGGACTGGAGGATAAGGTCATCAAGTTCTACCCACAACAGATTGCTTACTTGAAATCCCGTGTAGAGGGACTTACAAAAGATGTTAAAACAGCAAAATTACACCCGAAACCGATAGACGAGCAGCCGCTTGGAATGACGGTATCGGGTGTTTCTTATTCCGAAAAAGCCGAAGCAGGTCAGGCAATTATCAATGCCTGTAAGACAATGAACAGTCCCGATCCTATACCGCTTGGCACATATCGTGGCTTTCAAATGGAACTGTATTTTGATACGGTTCAGCGTAATTATGTTGTGAAATTAAAAGGCGAAACAAGCAGAGATGTACCGCTTGGCGATGATTCTCACGGTAATATTGTGAGAATAGATAACGGCATTGAACGCTTTGAAGAAACACTTGCTGATACGAAAAACAGCCTTGAAAATACGGAAAAGCAGTTTGAAACAGCGAAGCAGGAAATCGAAAAGCCGTTTGCCAAAGAGGAAGAATTGAAGGCAAAAACTGCTCGACTTGATGAGCTGAATATCCTGCTCAATATGGATAAAAAGGAAAATGAGATTGTCGGCGGAGAGCCTGATGAGGGCGAAGCAGTCGGCGGCAGAAAGGAGAAATCGTATGAGAGATAAACAGAAAGGCGGTGGTCGATATGCCATTTATCGCACCTGAGTTAATCATTCAGGCGAAGCAGATGGACTTATTAACCTACCTGAGAAATTATGAACCGTATGAGCTGGTTAAGTTTTCAGGTAACACCTATTGCACAAGAACCCACGACAGTTTGAAGATTTCAAATGGGAAATGGATATGGTGGTCGAGAGGTATTGGCGGCAGGAGTGCTTTGGATTATCTGATTAAGGTCAAAGGTTACAGCTTCCTTGAAGCGGTGGAAACCATTATCGGACACACAGCGATTCAGGCTCCAGTCTATGAAAAACCACAGTCAAAAGAGGAAAACAAACCACTTCTTCTCCCTGAAAAATGTGCTTCCAACAGAGTGATTACAGAGTATCTTTTCGGGAGAGGAATAGATTTTGAAATCATCAATTACTGTATCTCTAATGACCTTATCTTTGAGAGTCTGCCGTATCACAATGTTGTGTTTGTAGGCTATGACGAGAAGAAAGAACCCAAATATGCAGCCTACCGTTCCACGAATAAGCGTAGGATTATGGGCGATTGCAGTGGCAGTAAAAAGATTATTCTTTTCGGCTTGGTAAGGAAAACTTGGAGGAAGTACACCTCTTTGAGTGTGCGATTGACTTGTTATCCTATGCCACGCTTGCGAAGCTGAACGGGCAGGATTGGAAAGAAATGAGCTTTGTTTCGCTGTCTGGGGTGTATTCTCCGGCAAAGAAAATTGAGGACAGTAAAGTGCCGATTGCACTGGAAAAGTATCTTGGCAGCAACCCATCTGTCAGGAAAATCCGTATCCATTTTGACAATGATATAGCGGGCAGAAAGGCAGCACAGACCTTAAAAACCATTCTGCCGGATAAGTATGAAATCGTTGATGAACCACCAAAAGCAGGTAAGGACTTCAACGATTTTCTTTGTATGCGGATGGGAATTTACAATAAAAAAACACACGAAAGGAATGAAGAACGATGAATGATACAAAGATTAAAGTTCTCTTGGTAGAACCGGAAAAGTACCCGAAGGAAATTGTAATCGACGACAGTCTGGAAGCAATGCAGGAGGTTGTCGGCGGGGATATTGAGGAATATATGCCCTTTGATGATGACGTTGCAATCATCTGTAATGAGGAAGGAAAGATGAGAGGACTTCCGCTTAATCGTGCTGTTTATGTGCAGGACAACGATAAGAAAGAGATGGTTGATATTATCTGCGGCAAGTTCTTTATCTGTTATGCACCGCCTGAGAGTGAGAGCTTTCAGAGCTTGCCGGACGATATGATGAAGAAGTATAAGGAACAGTTCAAGTATCCTGAACGCTTTTCTAAGGATGTGGGCGGCAATATCGTGGCTGAACCTTTTAAGCCGAAATCAAAGGATTATGAGAGATAGTAGCCTGAGAACAGGGCAACCCAGAGGAGATGTTTAATCTTAGCGAGCAGACCATTTGGATAAACATAGTTTCCCAAACGGTAAAAGGCTCGTTAGGGGTTGCCCCTAATACCCCGTGAGAAAGGAGAACTTGATTTGAGAGAGTTATTACTTATCGCCGCTGGGACACTGCTCGGCAGTTGTCTTGGCGTTACGATGATGTGCTTATTCCAGATTAACAAAGATTGCAGAGTAAAGAGAAAGGAAGATACCGATTATGAGAAAGAGAAACATTCAGAAGATTGTACGCTTTAACCGCAAGGAAGCACAGGACTTGGCAGCAAAGGCAAAGAAGGCTTGTCTTTCCGAAGCAGGGCTTATCCGTTTGCTTATCAGAGGTTACGAACCGAAAGAGAAACCCGATGACCGTTTCTATGATGATGAGGGAACTTTCCTCTATCGGTAATAACATCAATCAGCTTGCGGCTAAAGCGAATACACTTGGTTTCATTGACGCACCTATGCTGAAGAATGAAGCTGCGAAGTGGAATAAGTTCCAGTCAGAGATTGAGAGGACATATCTTCGTCCAAATCAGAGCGAAATGAAATGGCAGTAACAAAGTTGTGGTCGGTAACAGAAAGGCTCGGTCAGGTCATTGACTATGCAACCAATCCCGAAAAGACTTCTGCAAATATCAAAAGGGAGTTTTCACCGGAACAGTATCAGGCTCTTGCTGATGTTATTGCTTATGCAAAGGATGAAGAAAAAACAGAGCGAGAATTTTATGTTGAGGGTATCAACTGTAATGTGGCGATTGCCCGTGACCAGTTCATAACGGTTAAGGAACAGTACCAAAAGACAGACGGTATCCAAGCCTATCACGGATATTTGAGTTTCAAGGAAACAGATATATCTCCTGAGATGGCACAGAAAATCGGAATGGAATTTGCAAATGAAGTGTGGGGGAAAAGATTTCAGGTTGTTGTGACAACCCATCTGAACACAAAGCACCTGCACTGTCATTTTGTCATCAACTCTATTTCTTTTGTCGATGGCAAACATTTGTGGGGAGAGGAAAAAGCGTGGTTCAAATTCCGAAAAGTTGCAGACAGAATTTGTGAGAAGTACGGACTTTACTATGACCCGAATCCGAACCGCAGTAAGCAGTCGGATTATCTGACGATGAAAGAAAAGGCAGGTATGCCGACACGCTATTCGGTTGCAAAAGAAGCCATTGATTATCCATATTGCAAAGGGACAACCTGCTTGATTAGACAACTCACGCAACTTCGTTCTTCCTATACCGGAATATGCTGCGGCTTCTTCGATTGTCAGCCACTTTCTTTCCCATATTGGTTCTTCAGCATTGCTTATGAGTTTTTCCTGATATGTTCTTACTTCGGCAAGTAAGCGTTCATCATCATTCAAGGAAAGTAAGTTTTTCAATGTATTCATCAAAAATCCTCCTCTTAATCATTCGACGATTTCCTATATGAAGAACAAATGGGCATTCTTCTTGGCTTGTTAGTTTTCTCAGTCTTTCTCTACCTATGCCAGAATATTCAACTGCTTCATCAATCGTCAAATTAGACTTATGCCATATCGGCACATCATATTTTTTTCGGATAATCTTTTCTGTATCTGCCATTACGGAAGCACCTCCTTGTTTTTTTCTGCCCTTATGATAATTAAAAAATGGCGATGAGCCTATTATGCGAACCGACCCATCGCACATTTTACAAATCAGCTATATCGAATACGCATTATCAAGATATTCGTCCAGTTTTCTTCTTTTAATCAGTCGCTTACTTCCATTCCAAAGAACAAAAGGGCAAAACTCCGAGTCGGACATTTCTCTTAATTTTCTTGAGCCAATACCACAATAAGCTGCGGCTTCTTCTACTGTAAGATTGGACTTCTTCCAGATAGGAATAATGATTTTATTTTCTGTCATTGCTTCCCCTCTTTTCTTTCTTTGATGAATATCTGTCGGTAACAACATAATCCCAACCATCCCCATCGCACTTATCACATCTGTCTTTTCGCTTTGCAAATGGGTCGAGTCGCCTTACAATATAGTCTGGATTGTGGATGTAATCATTCAGGCACTTCGGGCATAGACAACGAATATTTTCTTTCCCCTCCGGCTTGTAAACCCAAAGTCCAAAAGTCTTTTTCAAAGTTGCATTTATCTGTCTGAAAAGTTTATCGTCATCTACCGTACCTATGTATTCACGCAAATCCTCTCTATTGACTGTCCGTATCTGCTCCAGAAGAACCATTGACGGTTTCTTCAGTCCAAACTCCTCGCCGAGAATAATGTGCGATGGCAAATATCTTTTCTTGATTACACTTGTAACCGCTGCAACAATAATCGTTGGAGCATTCTGGTTATAATCGTCTGCCTGAACGACAAGCACCGGACGCTCTCCGCTTTGTACTGAACCACTGTTATCTCCAAAGTCATAGTAGAATAAATCCCCACGACAAATCATTTTTTCTTTCATATACATAACCTCACAAGAATCAAATTTTTAAAGTGTCATTCGTATCCGGAATGAAATAACCCCTTCACTCATTTGGACAAAGGGTGCTGAAATGCACACCCAAAATCAGAGATTTTCATAAAATTTGATAAAGTTTTTTCTTTGCCGCTGCAATAGACTTATCTACGGAGCTGTAATATACACCCTCCTGCTTTGCAATCGCTCTGGAACTCAGACCGCAGCACACATTCTTCATAAGGCGTTCCCTTTGAAGTGGCTGCAACATTGAAAGTGCTATTCTTGCTTTCCTGATTTCACACTGGCGTAATTCTTCTCTTTCCAGTTCAAGTCTTTCTTCCTCTGCTCTTTCAAATGGGTCGTCAAACATAATGGCAAGCTCTTTATGGAACTGTGAGGACATTTCATCGTCATATCCATAGCAGTCAAGTGTGCGACTGCTTCTCTTTGCATACTTGTCCTCATTTCGGTTTGCATCGTCAATTACCTCTCCCTGTGCAATGGAAAGATGAACAAACGGAGAATATCTTTCTATAACAAGTGGATACTTCTCCCAAAGTTCTTTTACAGATAATTCCGTAATAATTGCCCATTTCTCATCTCCGGTATAACCGTTATATTCGTATTTAAGGTTTATCAGTTTACAATCCTTTGCAAATAATTCTTCTTGTTCTGTTAATGTAAGTTTGTTTGTCATTTTCGTAATCTCCTTTGAATTTTCTAAAATTGCTAAGTTTGAAAATTCGGAGATTACGGGTACTCAGCTATCTGGCACTGCCATGCGTTATAAAACATAAAAGTCCTTTCCCAAGTAAGGGAAAAGACCTAATACTGCACGAAGCATAATCGAATAAAACAGCAACAAAAAAAGCACCGTCGAATCTGGACAGCAAAGAATACTTCTATTCTTCACTTATCCGGCTTCGTACGGTGCTTGGTAGTTTAGCAAATAAATTGCTTATCTCCGCTTACTCGATTAGAAATCGTTTCGATATTTACTTGTAATCTTCATCGCCTGCAATTCCTGCCATATCCGTTCCTACGGATTCTGCGGAAGTAAGCAAGATTTAAAATGTGGACATTCTTGCATTTCTGACACTTCACACTCAAATGTCCGGTTGCGTCTGAAAAAACTCTTTGTATCCTGAACCCGCAAGTCGGGCAGAGAATATCACGCTCTTTCAGACTTTCTGCTTCTACTCTTGACAGAAGCAATCTCTTTTGTATTTCAGGTTCTACCTGAGTCTGTAACCTCATTGTGAAACACCTCCTAGATTTAACTCATTGGAAATGTACTCAAGGATATTGTGATACTCAAATAGCCCCATATCTCTCAATCTGATAACCAAGGCTGTATAAGATACTCCGATATAAGCTGCCATTCTGCGGATAACTGCTTTATCCTTTGAAGTAATGGTATTAACTCTTATCGGATTTGACTGATTATATTTCGCCAAGGCATTTTCAATAATTCTTCTCGGCATAAGAAGCGAAGCTCCCATTGTATCTGCCTGCCACTCAACAGACGCAAACATCTGAGCCAGTTCCTCTTTGGAATAACTACGCTCACTGTCATACTCTGCATGAAAGCGTCCTTCACTCGGCATTGCATACATCTTACTCAAGATATGATGTGACGCTTCGTGTGCCATTGTAAATCTGCGACGTCCCTGCTCCTTTTCAGCAAGAAGAAATTTATCAAGTACGATGGTATCTTTCGGGAAAACAAAGGGAATAATTTTTCCGTCCTGATGTACCAGCAGTGGTGTTGCTCCATCTGCCAGAAAGCCAATCCTGCCTGCATCATCTTCTGCGAAAGAAGCGTATTCAATTCGTAACATAAGAAATTCTGTAATGAAATGTTCTATGTCGATGGATTGAATCACTCGATTGCTAAACTTATTAGCATAAGCTGTTATCAAGCCTTCGCTGATTTCTTCCAACTCGGCTCTTGACATATAAATACTCAAGTTGTGTCCATCCGACTCCACCTTGTCCGGCGGTGCAACTCCTCCGGCAAAGTTCTGTTGTATTTCCGCACTATCCAAATTGATTAGATAGCGAATTCCTTCAAGTGTTCTCATTCGTCTGTCCTCTGTTATAGTTCTTTGATGATGTGACAAGCCACACCCTGAATGCAGCACTCATCTACAATGATGTCTTTCATCTTCTTATTTTCCGGATGGAGAATGATTTTCTTATTCTCATCATCTCGGAAGTAGCGTTTCAATGTATTCTGATTATCCACAAGGGCAACTACTATATCGCCCCTCGTTGGCTTCTACCTGCTTTTTGACAACCACAAGGTCGCCGTCATCTATCCCTGCATCAATCATAGACTGACCGCTTGCTCTTAATATGAAGAAATCTCCTTTGCCGAAAATAGCAGTAGGAAGTGATACATATTCTTCAATATTTTCTTCCTCATACTGAGGACTACCACAAGGAATAGAACCTACAATCGGTGTCTGTGTCTGTTCGCCACTGTACTTACGGGTCACATTGGTGCGAATCTCCTGCCCGTCGTACTCAATCATATTCTTCTCAGCCATCTCTACCAAGTATTTATATGCTGTACCTCTGGCAATGCCAACAGCTTCCGCAATCTTTGTAGTCGATGGGGATTGTCTGTTTTGCAGGTAATAATCCTCGATATACTTTTTTATCTCACTCATAAGTTCAGGACTCTTGCTTCTCATACCTGCACCTCGCTTTCTTTTCTATCGGAAGCAGTTTGCTTTCGATAGTTTTATTATACCTGATACGAAAATTTTTTCAAGTAGGTTTTTCGCAAAAGAAAAGAGGTGTCGCAAATTGCTAACACCTCAGTATCTTTCAATATTTTCATTGAAAAAATTCCGCCCATAAAGGCTTTTTGTTCAATGACCGTAGATTTTGCAATTTGTGCAGACCGTCTGCACAAATTCTATTCTGTTTCCTTTTCTTCATTATCCTGCTGCTGAAGATAAAACATTGCCTTTTGGGTTTCAATCTCCGCTTTCAGTTCTTCTTTTTGTCGGTAAGTATAATTTGTACTTGGAAGCAAATAATTGTTCATTGCCGTGCATAACAGAATAACGGGCAATATCATCATCTGTATCGGAACAAAGAACAATACCGATTGTTGGGTTATCGCCCTCACTACGTTTCAATTCATCATACATACGGATATACATATCCATCTGTCCTACATCTTGATGTGTTATCTTCTCTGTTTTCAGGTCGATGAGGACAAAGCATTTCAGTATGTAATTGTAAAACACAAGGTCTATATAATAGTCCTGCTTCTCCGTATGAATATGCTGTTGCCTTGCCACAAAAGCATATCCCTTTCCAAGCTCCATCAAGAATTTTTGCAAATTGGAAAGAATACTTTTCTCAAGGTCACTCTCTGTAAAATCTGTATTCTGCGAAAATCCTAAGAACTCCGCAACTACCGGATTTTTGATGAACTCCAACTTATCATTCTGATACGGTGCAGTCAGTTCCTTCATTTCACTTTCTACAAGCTCTTTTTTCTGAGTCCCCAGCATACGATAATAATACTGAGAAGAAATGTTCCTCTGCAAAGTACGAACACTCCAAGTCTGTTCTGCGGCTTCTTTCTCATACCAGTCACGAGCTTCAGGGTCTTTGACCTGTAATAATGTTCTATAATGCGACCACGAAAGCAGAACGCCGAATTGTCTACACGCCGTGTCGACAATTTCAGGAAAGGTTTTATAAAACTTCAGACAATGATATAAATTACTTCTATCATATCCTTTTCCATATCGCTGAGTCAGTTCTTTAGAAATTTTCTTTATTACCTCTAGCCCATACTCCGAGCGTTCATCTCCACCTAATTCTTCTTCTGCTATTCTGTAACCAATCAACCAATTTCTCTGCACGAGCAATGTATTGACAGCCTGATATGCAGCTTTTGTGAGGACTCGATAATCCCACACATATCCTTTAAGATGTCATCGGTTTTAACAAAATTATCCATAAAACTATTTTGACCGATTTTTTCTAATTTATTCTCCATAGCCATCGCTCCTTTGGATTTCATTTTCAAATTATTCACTCTCCTGCATATCCTCATCGGCTTTTGCAATCATCTGTCTGTACTCCGGTGCAAGTATCTGTACTTTGCCATTAAAGCCAAACACCCAACCGAAAAAAAAGTAGGACTGGCTGATACTTCGGTCTGCACCCTGAATGAAGTCATATCATACGCAAAGGTTGTCATCTTCTCCAAAAACGGTCAATCATTGTTTTCATCAGGCTGTTATCACATCGTAAATCCACAAGGAGTTTTTCGCCTGAGAACATA
>VOFB01002460.1_pt1 | contig 11316 bp, 18 predicted proteins | sample 5384141 | NCBI WGS metagenome assembly VOFB01 (sample SAMN12384721, study PRJNA508395) | human gut metagenome | isolation source: healthy gut A | host: Homo sapiens
GACCTCGGTGGTCAAGCACTTCCCCTTCGCCAGCAAGTCCGGTACCGCCAATATGCTCTCCATCAGCGTGGAACTGGAGGAGGCGGCAGATATCGCCGGCGCCAGCTTCTGGAAACGGATGTCCTCCATCATCGTCCCGCTGGCGAAAACGGCTTCATCTCCGGCTTCATGCTGACCTTCATCTCCATTGCCAAGGAGCTGGATCTGGTCATCATCATGATGACTCCCTCCACCCAGACCATGTCCTATCTGGCCTTTACCTACTCGCAGGAGGGCTACAACCAGATGTCCGACGCGGTATCCGTCTGCGTGCTGGTCTTCATTCTGGTGTGCTACACCGTGGCCCAACCGCTTCGGCGCAGACCTCAACAAAGTATGTAAGTCCCGGAATTGTGACAGAACAGAAAGGTAAAAATGATATGAGCCGCATTGAATTGAAGCACATTGATAAATTTTACGGCAGCAACCACGTCCTGCGGGACATCAACCTCACCATCGAGGACGGCGACTTCATGACCCTGCTGGGGCCCTCCGGCTGCGGCAAGACCACCACGCTGCGCGTGGTCTCCGGCCTGGAAAAGCCCCAGAACGGCACCATGACCATCGACGGCGTGGAGATGATCAACGCAGACGACGCCTATTACGCCGAGCCCAGCAAGCGGGGGCTGAATCTGGTGTTCCAGTCCTACGCGCTGTGGCCCCACATGACGGTGTACAACAACATCGCCTTCGGCCTGAAGATTCAGAAGATGAGCAAGGCGGAGATCGACCGCCGGGTTATGGATTCCCTGCGAATGATGCGCATCGATATGTATAAGGATCGCTACCCCACGGAGCTCTCCGGCGGCCAGCAGCAGCGGGTGGCCATCGCCCGTGCCGTAGCCTCCAGCCCCAAGCTGCTGCTGCTTGACGAGCCGCTGTCCAACCTGGACGCCAAGCTGCGCATTGATATGCGTGCGGAGCTGCAGCGCCTCCATCAGGAACTGGGCACCACCATCATCTATGTGACCCACGATCAGACTGAGGCGTTGACCATGTCCACCAAGATCGCCCTGTTCAAGGCCGGCGAGCTGAATCAGGTGGCCACCCCACGGAACTGTACAACAACCCCATTGATCTGGAAGCGGCGGACTTCATCGGCAATCCCCGCATCAACCTGCTGGACGGCAAGGCCGAGGTTATCAACGGCCAGCTGGTGGTTAAGAGCGATCTGGGCGGCCACACCTTCCCCGCCGAGCACCTTACCAGTGAGGAATTCCCCAGAAGCGGCGAATTCGACTGCGTGCTGGCCATCCGTCCCGAGCAGATTGTCATCTCCACCCAGCCGGTGGAGGGCGCCATTCCGTTACCATTTACGCCAACCAGCCCGCCGGCTCTGAAACCATCACCACTCTGAAGGCCGGCACCGACGAGTTCCTGGCCAAGGACATCGGCCAGATCCGCTACGATCTGGATCAGAAGGTCTGGGCCATTATCGATCAGGATAAGATCAACATCTACAACAAGGAAACCACCCGGTTGATCAAACGCGCGGTATAAGCCGTGTTTTGACAAGTCCCCCACTCGGCCGTGTCTGCGGCGCGGTCAAAATATGAAAGGAGTCCCGATGAATATGAAGAAGTTTTTCTGCACTGCTTCTCGCGCTTTCCATGGTGCTGAGTCTGGCCGCCTGCGGCGGCAAGAGCACCGACCAGCCCTCCGACGATTCCCAGTCCGGCAGCGAAGCTGCCGCCAGCGACCTGCACCTCGGCTATGACCTTAACACCGGTGAAAATTATTACGGCCCCTACTGCGACGACTGGAGCGAAAAAAAGACCGACGACGAGCTTTATGAAGAAGCCCTGACGGAGGACACCACCATCAACGTCTACGCCACCTCCTCCAAGATGATGAAGGTGGAGGAGAGCTTTGAGGAAACCTACCCCGGCCTTGATCTGGTGGTATTCGATCTGGACAACGACGAGGTGCTCTCAAGGCCAAAATCGAGCACGACACCGGCAACATCACCGCCGACGTGCTCCAGACCAAGGACGTCAACGGCAACGTGTTCCACGAGTGGTACAATCAGGACATTCTGGAGCCTTACTTCCCCAAGGACATCTGCTCTCACATCGACGAGGAAAACCTGAAATATGGCTATCCTCTGTACGCTTCCCAGTCCATGTGGTTCTACAACACCGCCGCCTTCCCCGATGGGCAGCCCATCCACAGCTGGTGGGAGATCATTGAGAAGAAGGACGACGGCACCCAAAGTACCACCTGTTCACCAAGGAGATCGGTCAGGAGTCCGCTGTACCTGTCCCTGTTTGCCAGCTTCATCAACAACGCCGACGAGATGGCGCAGGCCTATAAGGACACCTACGGCAAGGATCTGGAATACACCTATGATGCCTCCGATTTCAACTTTAAAGTTCCGAGAAGAACGCCGGCGTGGAGTACCTGTGGCGCTTCTCTCAGGCCGAGATGACCTTCATCGGTGACGGTGATGAGCTGGTGCTGGCCGTCCATAACTCCACCGCCGACGCTCCCGCCCTGTGCCTGGCCTCCGCCGGCAAGATCGGCAACCGTGACGAATCCGGCTACGACATCGCCTGGTGCCTGAATCTGGAGCCTTACACCGCCCTGCTGAATCTGGAGTCCCTGTTCATCGCCAAGGGCACCAACAGCCCCGCCGGCGCCCGTCTGTTCGTCCGCTACATCACCGGCGGTGCCGACGGCCAGAGCGAAGGCATGAAGCCCTTCAAGAAAGAAGGCAACTGGCCCGTCCGCGACGACGTGGAGGACAAGAAGAACCCCGCACAGCTCAGCGAACTGGGCGCCCGGGCCAACGATCTCAGCGCGATCTATGATATCTATCCCGACGTGCAGGATATGTGGACTTACTGGCTGTCAAGAACCCCCAAGATGAAGTAATTCCACGCCGCGGTATGCTTTCCGGGCGGCGGTCCGCCGCCGTCCGGGCCTTCCCGGACCATCCAGATAGGAGATAACATGAACCAGGATTTTAAAAAAGAACTGCGCCGGGCAGAACGGGAAAAAGAACAGGCCAGACGGGTGGAATCCTTTTGGGATGCCTTCCGGCTGACGGAAAACGGCCATGTAAAAAGCACGCTGCTGCTGAACTCCTTCTGCCTGTCCATCCTCTTTCTGGCAGTTTTACGGCGCGGCCTTCTTTCTGCTGACCGATCCCATTCACGCATGGCTTGCCCTTGCGCCCCGGGCGGTAGAAAATCTGGTCAGTGCACTGCTCCCCGCCCCTGATCGGGACAGCAATCTGCGCGCTGACCCACCTGATCTGCCATCCTCAGACCGTTCTGGCCGCATACGGCTGGCTCTTGCTGCTGGCCCTCGCCAGTCTGGTGACCATGCTGCTCCTGCTGCGGGGGTGACAGCGGCGTCGGTCCTGTTTCTCCAGCTCTTCGGTATGATGGTTCCTGTGCCCGCTGCTGATGGGTTTCTGGAAGCTCCTGGTGGCTGCTTCGCCGCAGAAACTCCTCTGAATACCTTTTTTCCCATGTATGCAACTTAAAAAGGGCTGTGAAACTATGATAGATACTGTATTGTTCGATATGGGCGGCACTCTGGAGGACATCTGGGTCGATGACGAAAGCCGCCATTCTTCCATTCAGGGCGTGCTGGATATTCTGCGCGCTCACGGCATCGATCTGAACATGGACTTTGAAACTACGGCTCAGAGCATCAATGCCGGCTGGGAACGTTACGGCGCTTACCGGGACCCCCGGCAGCGTGAGCTGAAGCCGGAGGAGATCTGGGGCAGCTTCATTTTGACGGATTTCGGCCTGAATGAAGATTCTGTGCGTCCCTACGCCGAGGAGCTGGCCCACATGTGGGAGATCACCCACTATCACCGTACTCTCCGCCCCCACGTGAAGGAAATGCTGGAAGGGCTGAAGGGCTGGGTATGAAGCTGGGCGTCATCAGCAACACAGCCAGTCTCTATCAGGTGTTTGACGTTCTGAAAGACTACGGCATCCGGGACTACTTCCAGGATGTGACGCTTTCTTCCGTCACCGGATATCGCAAGCCAGACCCCAACATTTTTCTGGTCTCCCTCCATCAGGTCCAGTCTGACCCCGCCAGCTGTGCCTATGTGGGCGATACCCTCTCCGGGCCGTCATCGGCCCTATCCGCATGGGCTTCGGCGCCACCTTCCACATCGACTCCTACCTCACCAAGCTGAAGGACACCAACGTTCCCTGCAGATGTGAAGCCCACTTACAGCGTGAAGGACATTTATGAGGTCTACACGATCCTGAAGGACGCCCGCTGATCCCTGTTTTGATGTATGACAAGAGGCCCGGACCGCTGTGGCGGTCCGGGCACTTTTTGCGGCTTTCAGTCGGGGCGCAGATCAGCAGTCCGCCAACGCAAATATTCCCGTTTTTCGATGTCTGTTCCGTGATTTGCTGCTTTTTTCGCATCTTTTCCCGCGCAAAAATCCCGCAGAGAGTATTTGCTCTCTGCGGTTTTTAACATTCTCTTGGTTTTCTTTTTTGGGGGCGGTTTATGCCGGAGGCTTACTCATACCGGGTACCTGCGCCGTCCACCATGGCGTCATAGGCCCGTTTCACCTTGTCATAGTTCTTGTCCCGGTCCAGCGCCACGCCGCGGCCCACACCATCCACAATGCGGCCCACGCCGATGGCATCCAGCTTTTCGTCCAGCTCCGCCAGCAGCTTGGGCGCGGAGCCGGGTTCCGTGGAGCGGCCGTCAAAGATGATGTGGAAGAACACCCGATCCAGCCCGGTATCCCGCGCCATCTCGCAGATGGCCAACGGGTAGTCGATGCAGCCGTGGGAGGATTTATAGGTGAGATACGCCAGCAGATGCAGCGCCGTGCCGTTCTTTTTGGCGTGTTCGATGGCCTGCAGGAAGATGGGGTTCTTCTTGAAGCTGCCGTCCTTCACAGCGGCGTCCAGACGGACGTCATCCTGCATGACGCAGCGGCCTGCGCCCAGATTGGAGTGGCTGCCTCGGAGTTGCCGGCCTTTCCGCTTCCCAGGCCCACATGCTCGCCGGAGGCGTGGAGCTTGCTCCAGGACTGCTCCGCCAGCAGGGAATCCCAGTAGGGGTATCCGCCAGATGGATCGCGTCGCCGTCATCGCCGGAGCCGAGACCCCAGCCGTCGCAGATGATGAGCAGCATCTTCCGGTCCTTGCCGAAATCGTGTCCCTCCGCCAGAGATTTGCCGGTCATCTCCGCAGGCTGGGGATGCCCATGACATTCAGCACCGTAGGCGCCACGTCACCCAGGCAGCCGTCCCGCAGGGCAATGGGGCCGCTGTGGGCGGGGTCCATCAGAATGAAAGGCACCAGATTGGTGGTGTGGGCGCCGTCAGGCTTGCCTGCGGCGGTGTACAGCTTTTCAATGTTGCCGTGGTCCGCGGTGACGGCCACCACATAGCCCTTGGCCAGCGCGCGTCATGGACCACCACATCCAGATAGTGACTGACATGCTTGCAGGCTTCCAGCTTGGCGGCGGTATTCAGGGTGTGGCCGATGACGTCGCCGTTGGCGAAGTTGGTCACCACGAAATCGTATTTGCCCAAAGCACCCATGACCTGATCCGCCACGGCAGGCAGGCTCAGCTCCGGCTGCTGGTCAAAGTCAATGCCCTTGGGAGACGGCACGCACACGTCATCCTCACCGGGGAAGGGCGCGTTCTCGCCGCCGTTGAAGAAAAAGGTCACATGGGCATACTTCTCGCTCTCCGCGCAGTGGAACTGATTCTTCCCCGCCTCGCTGAGGACCTGAGCCAGAGGCTTCACCACATGAGACGGCGCAAAGGCGATGGGCAGATCCTTGAACTTATCATGATACATGGTCATGATGACGAAATCCAGATCCTTCAGCTGGTTCCGCTGCACCTTGTTGAAGTCCGGATCGGTGAACAGCTCCGTCAGCTCGATCTCCCGCTCACCCCGGCGGCAGCAGAACACGGCGGCATCGCCGTCTCGATCTTGCCTACAGGCTTGCCGTTCTCCACCAGGACCATGGGTTTCCAGATGGTAGTCATCCTGCCCCGCCTGATACGCTTTTTCCACGGCCCGCGCCAGTTGTGCGCCGCCGCGCTTGGATTCAGACATAAAAAGTACCTCCTTATGAGTCGAGCGGTGCGTGAAACGGTTCTTTCCCGCGCCACTGCGCATTTTTTTATCCGACCGGGGCGAACTTATTGTCCATCCTCCGGCGGGATCAGCTTTTCCACGGCCACCTGCCCCGCTTGGGGAAAATATCCAGCAGGTCCGGGAACCGATAGACCTTGGCATCCGGGCGGTTTTCCGCCGTCAGCTTCAGGGGCTTATCCTTCTGGTACTGCACCGTGACGGTCATACCGAAATCGACGGCCTTGGCGCCGATGATGTCCCGGTTCAGATTGTCGCCCACATAGCAGCAGTTTTCCGGTTCGGCGCCCACTTCCTCCATGGCGTAATAGTAGATCGCGGGGCCGGGCTTGCGGATATAGGTGACCGAGGACTGCTGGACTGTCTGGAAATAGGGGCGCAGGCCATCCTGATCCAGCCACTCGTCCACTTCCCGTCTGCCCACCAGATCCGAGATGATGCCCAGAGTGTAGCCCCGGCGGCACAGCTCCTTCACTGTATCTGCGCCGCCCTCTACCACCGTGCGGCGGCCCTTGGTCTGCCGGTACTGGTAGCAAAGCTCCGCCGCATTCTTCCGAATCCGCTCCGGGTCGCAGTCATAGGCCAGCCAGCGGCACCAGAGTACCTCCTCCGGCGCTTCGCACATATATTTCAGCGCCCATTCCCGGTACTGATCGTACCGCTTGTCGATCACATCCTCGAACCACTGGGTAGGATCTTCCGTCTTCACGCCGCACAGCTCTGCGATTTTCGCCCGGGCGGCAGCCAGATAAGCCGGGTCCTTGTCAATGACCCGGAAGGTACCGCCAGATCCGAAAAATATAACGGATGTCCGTATTCATGGCTTGCTTCCTCCTTTTCACCGGGCCGCTGGCCCGGAACGCATCAGGGCAGAATGTTCAGGATCTCCGGAAATCTTCAATGACATAGTCGGGCGGTTTTCCTCCGTAAATTCCACGGGATGCTTCTTCTCCGGAGACCGGAAAATAATATTGCAGCCGATACCGGCCTTCTTGGCCCCGGCAATGTCGCGCTTGATGTTGTCCGCCACGGAGACGCACTCCTCCGGCTTCACGCCGATCTGCCTGGCAGGCCAGCTCATAGATCTCAGAGCAGGGCTTCCGCATATGGCACACGGAGGAGAGGATCACCGTATCGAAATACGAATCCAGACCGTCCTCCTCCAGCCAGTCCGGAACCTCGTGCTCACCGATGAGGTTGGAGATGATGCCCAGCTTATAGCCGCGCTCATGCAGGCCCTTGATGACCTCCACGCCGCCGTCTACCACCTCCCGGCGTCCCTTGGACTGCCGGTACTGGAAGCTCAACTCGTGGCACACCTGCCGGATCCGGGCGGGTCATAATCTGGCAGTAGCCATTTGCACCACAGTTCTTCATCTCCGGTTCCTTGAACTCGCCCAAAGCCCACTTGCGGTACGGCTCGTAGCGCTCCTCGATCATCTGATAGAATTCCTCATAAGGCATATCCGTGCCTGCGATCTCCGCCATTTTCCGACGGGCGTGGCGCATATAGGCCTCCTCCAGGAAAGCAATGCGCAAAGTGCCGCCCAAGTCGAAAAAGACGGCTTTATACTGTTTTTCCATAGGTCCTCCTTTAAGCCCGCTCAGGGAAGATGTCCAGCAATTCAGAAAGGCTGGTGATGACATGATCCGGGGTAAACTCCTTGCCGGTGGCCTTTTCCTTGTTCAGCGTATCCGGCTCATCGATCCGGATCATCATACCGAAGCCGGCAGCCTGAGTGCCCTCCACGTCCCGCACCGGGTTATCGCCCACATAGGCGCAGTTGGCCTCCGGCGTACCGATGCAGCGGCAGGCCAGATGGTAGATCTCCGGGTCCGGCTTCCGCAGGCGCACCTTGGAGGAGAGGATCGTGGTCTTGAAGCACTGGGCCACGCCGTCAGCGGCCATCCAATCGGGGATCTCCGTCTCCGTCACGGTGTTGGCGATGATGCCAAGGGTATAGCCCCGGCGTGCAAAAGCTCCTGATGGTGGCACGGCGCGTGGGCCGGGCCACCCGGCGGCCGTCATGGTCGCGCCACAGGCGGGTCAGCTTGGGGGCGTTGGCAAAAATCATATTCGGCTCATATTCCGGCAGCATATACTGAGTCCACAGTTCTCCCTCGGACGCGTCCAGCAGGGTGGTCTTGGACTGCTTGCGGTATGCCTTCCAGCGCTCCTCCAGCTTGGCGAACAGTTCATCGTGACTCTCGGTGGTGCCGATCAGTTCCATCAGACCGGCTTCCGCCCGGTCAATAAACTCCTGGTCCGGCAGGACAATGCGCAGAGGTGTTTCCTATATCGAAGAAAATGGTTTGATATTGGCGGTCATGGCAGTTCCTCCTTTGAAATTCAGGGTCGCGGCCCAACTGCGAAGCGCGGCGATCCTCGGAGTGTGACGCCCGAGAATCGCAAACGTTTGCGATTTCTGTTTTTATTTTATAGGAGTTGGCCCCTTTTTGTCAATATCCCAAATGTCAAAGCTCAGACACTTTTTTTGCTGGATTGCCCAAAAATGCCTTAAAATTTAGGTTGATATTGACAGAAGATCAAAAATCAGCTATTCTTGATTCGTCTGAAGTACCTTGGCAGTTTTTTCTGCCAATTTTCCTAAAAAGTCGGAAACGTTTGCACAAACACAACCTTCGAAGGGAGTCAACTTTATGAAAAATGTAACATTAAAGGATGTCGCCAAAGCAGCAGGCGTCTCCTATGCTACCGTATCCCGTGCCCTTTCCGGCAGCTCCCAGATCGGCAGTGAGACCCGGGAACGGGTTCTGAAGCTGTGCGGCGAAATGGGCTATACCACCAACTTCGTGGCCCGCTCCATGGTGACCAAGCGCACCAACCTCATTGGCCTGGTGGTGCCCTCCGTGGACAACCAGTTCATGTCGGAGCTTGCCTACCACGCGAAGTCAGCGCCCGGGCCCACGGTTATAACATCATGCTCTGTGATTCCGGTCCGGATCTGAAGCAGGAAAAGACCGTGTTCAAGCTGCTGCTGGGCCGGCAGGTGGACGGAATTCTCATCGTCCCTCAGAGCTCCCAGATCCTACGATAACCCTCAAGTCCTATCTGGATCAGGTCCCCACGGTGTTCCTCAGCGAAAACCTGCGGAGCCAGCCCCAGAGCTATGTGGCTGTGGACAACAGCCTGGGCACCTATCTGGGCACCCAATACCTCTATGAGCTTGGCCACCGGGATATTCTCTATTTTGGTCAGCGCCGCTCCACCACCCACCAGCTCCGCGCAGAGGGATATACGAAAGCCTGCCAGGAGCTAAACCTCACCCCCCCGCTTTTTTCAACAGCGAATACTCCCGCTCCTCCATCCAGGGCGGCTATGAGCTGGCCAAGGAGCTGTTCCGGAAACCGCTGGACTACACCGCCGTCTTTGCCGCCACGGATTCCAATGCCCTAGGCATGATGACGGCGGCAGATGAAATGGGCATTGATATTCCGGGGCATCTGAGCCTCATCGGTTTCGATAACATCAGCGCCACGGCCCTCTCCCGCATCGACCTGACCACCGTTGACCAGCCCAAGCGGGACATGGCGGTACAGGCGGTGGATATGCTCCGGGACAAAATTGAAAACGGCACTCAGGGCTATGTTCACCAGATCCCGCTGCCGACGCTGATTCAGCGGGGCACCTGCCGGAAGCTGGATCCTCCAAGTGATCTTCGTAAATTCTGGGACGGCCTGCCATCCCTGATAGAAAGGAACATACAACCATGCAAGGTTATCTTTACGATCCTCATACCCATACTGCGGAAACCAGCAAATGCGGCCATCTGCCTGCCGCCGACGTTGTGGAGCGCTATGTGAAGCACGGCTTTTCCGGTCTGGTGGTCACAGACCATCTGCATCCGGAATACCTCTCCCGCATCGACACGGAGCATGACTGGCAGAAGGCCATGGACCACTATCTCCGGCTACAAGGCCTCCAAAAAGCGGGGTGACGAGCTGGGCTTCGACGTGATTCTGGGGGCTGAGCTGCGCTTCCCGGAAAACGACAACGACTATCTGGTGTACGGCATTGACGAGGACTGGCTTCGCTCCCATCCCTATATGTGCTGCACCAGTGCCCGTGAATTTTACGAAAAATTCCATAATGACGTTCTCATTATCCACGCCCATCCCTATCGGGACGGCAACACGACCGTGTTTGAGGATGCTGTGGACGGCACGGAGATCATCAACGGCAACCCCCGCCACGAAAATCACAGCGACCGGGGCGTGGAGCTGTGCCGCCGCCATCCCAACTATTTCCGTCTGGCCGGATCTGACACCCACCAGGACGGTGATGAGGCCCGTGCGGGCGTCATCTGCCGGAGCGGGTCCGGGACTCCTTCCAGTACAAGGCAATGATCGAATCCGGAAACTTCCGTCTCTGGGGCCCGGATTTCCAGGACCTCATTGACATCGACGAGGAAATGCGTCAGGGCAAGTAATTGCCTCCCCATCAGAATAACGACTGACTTTGAATCCCCGGCAGACCGCCGCATTTATGTTGGCCTGCCGGGGTTCGTTGTCTTTCCCGGCGAACTGCGGCAAATTTGTAAAGCTGTCTCCCAAAACCAGTCATAGGAAACAATGCCCCATTTTTGTCGGTTATTTGCGGATTTGTGCTTGTATTTTATGGAAGAGTGTGGTAAGGTAATCCACGGTTACGGAATGCGGCGAAAGGGAGCGCTTGGCGCCGCGCTCAGATTGATGACGAAACCAGATTGCGAGGGAGCCCGTGTTCCGGGTTGAGGATCCCAGTAAGAGATCGACCGTCCCCTGTTTCCCCCGGATCATGACGCCGGGGGAGCTGTCAGCATCTGCTTGAGGTCAAATTCGGTATGTGCTGCAAGGCACATACTTTTTTTGCGCTTTGAGCAGAAAATCAAATCTGGAGGTAAATCCCATGAAAAAGTTTCTTGCAAGTATTCTGACCCTGGCTCTGTGTTCAGGTTGCCACCGGCTGTGCCGGCAAGCAGACCCCGGCGGAGAATGACACGGAAAGCGCCGGTGAGACCGGTGTGAAGGATCCTCTGAAGATCGCCTTCTCCCCCCTACGCCGACGCGGACCAGATCACCACCGCCACGGAGCCTCTGGAGCAGCTGCTTCAGGCAAAGCTTTCGGAAAAGGGCTATGACGTGAAGGATATCGATATGACCGTGGGCAC
>VOFB01001753.1_pt1 | contig 11313 bp, 18 predicted proteins | sample 5384141 | NCBI WGS metagenome assembly VOFB01 (sample SAMN12384721, study PRJNA508395) | human gut metagenome | isolation source: healthy gut A | host: Homo sapiens
CCAGTAAAGCGAAAAACAATGACGTTTTATTTCGTATACCCATTAATCACTATTTCAGTACCCGATACACGGAAATGCTCATAGCTGTGGCTTATTCACTGAGATATGAAAGGTTGAAAAACCTTGAATTTTCAATAAAAACACTTAATTATATGAGGAGGTACTACTATGAGCATTATCCGACCATTTAAAGGAATCCGCCCTCGCGCAGACTTAGCTTCTGCCATAGCCGCCCTTCCTTATGATGTATACAACAGCGAGGAAGCAAGAGAAATCGTGGCTGCCGAACCGAAGTCTTTTCTTCAGATCGACCGAGCCGAGACGCTTCTTCCAAAAGGCACAACCATACAGCGAAGCAGTATATAAACAGCATCTGAAACACTGAACCGTATGATCGATGAAGGTTCTTTTCTTCAGGACAAAGAACCTTGTTACTACTTATACGCGCTTACAATGAACGGAAGAACACAGACAGGGCTTGTAGGCTGCGCTTCGATCGACGATTATTGCAACAATGTGATCTTAAAACACGAAAATACACTGGAAGCAAAAAGAGCAGGACAGAATCCGTCACATCGACGCATGCAGCGCCCAGACCGGACCGATCTTTCTCGCTTACCGCGCCGACAAAAACTAGGAGAGATCATCAAAACGTCCGATTAACACCTGAAGTCTACGACTTCACCTCTGACGACGGGATAAGACACGAGGTGGCGTATAGATAAAATGTCAACGATTGTTGACATTTCTAAGATTTTTGAGGCGATTCCACATCTGTACATTGCAGACGGACATCACCGCGCAGCTTCTGCTGTCAAAGTCGGACTGAAACGCAGAGCAGAAGATCTCCATTTTTCAGGAACAGAAGAATACAATTATTTTCTTTCTGTCCTCTTCCCCGCGGACGAACTGGCGATCTACGACTACAATCGAGTTGTTACGGATATGAACGGGTATACATTTGAACAATTTCTTGATACAATAAAGAGCAGGTTCGATGTGGCTTTTGGCCGGCGTAGAAGCAGTCCGCCCGCAGAAAAAAGGCGAATTCGGAATGTATGCCGACGGAAACTGGTATCGTGTAAACGCAAAAGCAGACCTTTTCTCCGGCGATCCGGTAAAAGATCTGGATGTTTCCGTTTTACAGGATCACATCCTTTCCCCGGTTCTGGGCATCAGCGATCCCAGAACAGATTCCCGCATCCGTTTTATCGGCGGAATCCGGGGACTTGACGCGCTGAAAGACGCCGCAGATCAGACAGGCGGGATCGCATTTGCAATGTATCCCACTTCTATGACTGAATTGATGGGCGTTGCGGACGCCGGGCTTCTCATGCCTCCGAAATCAACATGGTTTGAACCAAAACTGCGAAGCGGCCTTTTCATTTCACCGCTTTTAAAATACAGTAATAAAATAACTACAAGGAGATGTTATTCATGGAAAGAAATGAACTCTGTTGGTGCGGCAGCGGCAAAAAATACAAAATGCCATATGCCGATCGAAGAAAAAATTCTTCTGCATTCAGAACGCGGCGAGATTGTTCCGACACGGGCAATCCTCAAAACGGCTGAACAGATCGAAAAGATCAAAAAAGCGCCAGATTAAATACCGCTGTACTCGATGAAGTCGCAAAAGCATCCGCATCGGAATGAGCACTGCCGAGATCGACGACATCGTATATACGTTCACGAAAGAACACGGGGGAATCCCCGCGCCGCTTAATTATCAGGGGATTTCCGAAAAGTGTCTGCACTTCGCTCAACAACGAAATATGCCACGGTATCCGGATAAAAATATCATTCTTCAGGACGGCGATATAATCAACGTTGACGCCTCTACAATCTTAAACGGCTACTTTTCCGACGCCTCCCGTATGTTTAAGCTCGGAACGGTTTCCGAAAGAGCCGAAAAAATCGTCCGCGTAACAGAGGAATGCGTCAACCTCGGACTTGCGGCCGCAAACCGTGGGGACATCTCGGTGATATAGCCGATGCCATCAACACCCATGCCCGGGCGAACGGCTACTCCGTGGTAGAAGAGATCGGCGGACACGGAATCGGGCTGGCGTTCCACGAAGATCCCTTTGTCAGTTATGTCACTCCAAAAGGAAGTGAAATGCTTCTGGTTCCAGGCATGGTATTCACGATCGAACCGATGATCAATGAAGGCAGTCCCGACTTCTTCGTTGATGAGGATAACGGTTGACTGTATACACGATCGACGACGGACTGTCATCCCAGATCGAATACATGGTACTTGTCACAAATGACGGCGTAGAAGTTTTGACGAAATAGTAAATACCGCAGAACAGTAGTCTTCTTTTCTTCTGTTCTGCGGTTTTTATTTTCTCGCCGCAAACATCCTGCCTGCGAAAACAAGCAGCAAGATCCCTGCGATAATCATAACAACATACTCTTTCACCCATTGCGGCATTCCCTGATTCTTTTTTTTCATCATCGAACGCCTCACCCCCCATTTTCTTCCGCCACTTCATACGGAATCCGTTCTCCGCGTACTAAAAGCCTGTGTGTATTCACTCCGTAAGGCGTACAAGTCAGAAGCGTCACATAATCTTTATCGTGATATGTCTGCAGTTGTTCCAATTCTTCCGGCTTAATAACTCTCACCTGATCTACCTTGTAGGCGAGCGTTTTATCAAGGATATGGAGAAAAAACGATCTCCCTTTTCCAATTCATCTAACCTTGTAAATAATTCCGCGCTTGGAAGACCTCTGTGCGCGCTGATGACCGGATGCCGGTTCACTCCGCCGATCGGAAGAGCGGTCACGTCGACATGTCCCGCGCCTTTTCCAAAACTTCTTCACTTGTGCCATGATAGATCGGAAGATCGACTTTGATCTTCGGGATCTTCAGATACCCCATTACGCCGTCTTTGTTTACATTCAGCACACTTTCATAATTATCGGGAAGCGCATATCCTGTTCCCGGAATAAACGGATCATGAACGGGATCACCGAGAAGAGTCTCGTTGTATTCTTCTGCCAGTTCCCACTGTCTTGCCATCTTGTCTTTATCAATTTGTTCTACAGTCTGAGCGTACTCTTCTATGACTTCTTTTTGCTCACGCTGCGCCAGATAGTTGCTTAACGCCGGATAAATGAAAATCCCGACGCCCGCCGCAAATAAAAGCAGGGGACGTCAGGAATATGACCGGTGTTAATATCTGCCCGCGTTTATTGTGCCGTTTTCGGCTTTTTTCTTTTTCGCGCATACAGACAAACCCTTTTTCTTTCTGTCTTTTTCTTTCTATTTGTTTTTCTGCCTTTTTCTCTGTCTGTTTTCCGTTCGGAACTTTTTCTTTTCTTCCTGAAACTTCCTATCTTCTGCTTCTGCGGATCGCATATGTAAAGCATTACCGCTCCTGCCATGATCATAATTCCGCCGATCGTAAAGACTGCCGTTCCGATGCCTCCTGTAATCGGAAGGTTGAAATTACTTTTGCCGTTTGTAAGAACGAAGTTCAACTGCCATGTTTTTTGTGTATCAACAGATGCCGAGTTTGCTTTCACATTCGTTCCTTCTGCTTTTGACTCATCCAGCGTACCGTTTACAGCGTCTTTTCAGACAGCGTGATTGTCGTCTCAGGATTTCTCGGCAAAGTATAACCTGACGGCGCTTTCGTCTCTGTCAATGTATATGTTCCAAGATCAAGACCTGCGATAAGCATTTCTCCATTTCCATCTGTCGTCAGTTTTGCATCTCCGTCTGCTGCCGGATAATACATCTTTCCGCTTTTCGCAAACTTTATTTCTGTATCGCCTTTTTTCAAAGCAAACTCCGCACCTTGAAGCGCCGTATTCTCGTCCTTGTTGTCTACCTTTTTAATCTTTACGCCATACGTATATAACTGACGGTCCACATTGATCTTTTTTTCAACGCCCTGTGTATTATAAGAAACGCTGTTGTACTTCAAATACGCTACGTTTTTCAAGTTATCCGGTGTTTCATAAGCTTCTGATACAACTTTTGCCTTATAAGTTACGATAATCTGACTTGCACCGTTGACTGCTGTTTTCAAATTGCCGTAATCTTTGACGCTGTATTCAAATTTTCCTTCTGTTTTTATAAAGTGTTCCGAAAGATCTGTCTGCGCACCTGACGGGTTGATTGCCACTGAATCTTCAACCAACGCTACACCGGATGGAAGAACATCTCCGAAAACAAATGTTTTTACATTTGCACTATCAGGATAAACCGGAATATCAACTGTCAGTTCGTAAAGTTACCGTATCTCCGATCGCCGTCGTAGATATTTCTTTTCCGTCTGCATTTTTTACAGTTTTCTTGATCGTCGGGTTTGTTCCCTTTGCGGTAATTGTAATATCTCCGTCTACGATTGCCCATTCTTTTGTATCGTCGCTAAACTTCGGATAAATATGTGTAAATACCGGAGAATAGATCTTGCTTCCGCCTGTCATCAGCAGAAGATATCCGCCCATTGAAAGATTTCCGATCGTCGATTCCGTGACCTTCACCCGGCTGAACGCTTCCTGCCGCTCCCATCTGAATCGTATCTGCCGCGATCGCCGACGACATCTTATCTGCAAATTCTTTTTTACCTTAACCGCATCCTTATCCGTATCCATTGTTATAAACGCTTCTGTTACGCCGTTGCCGTCCGCTTCAATATAATCTTTAAAGTTTGTTCTGACCCATTCTGCGGCGTTTTGTTCCACACATAAGCAGGCTCTTTCGGCTGCTGGTTGTCAAAATCAAAATTCACATCGATCACCCGGTACGCCGATGCTGTCCATCCGCTTTCATCTGCCGTAACTTTGATAGAACCTTTCGACTCTGCATCGATCTGCGCCCATGCCGGCATCGTCATCCCGATGACCATGATTACCGCAAGACAGATTCCCAACACTTTTTCCAAATACCGCTTGCCTTTTTTTCTTTCATTTTTGTTTTCTTGTCCATTAACTTTTTTCCTCCTCATATAATCAAGTGTTTTTTATTGAAAATTCAAGATTTTTCGACCTTTATATCTCAGTGAATAAGCCACAGCTATGAGCATTTCGATGTATCAGGTACTGAAATAGTGGTTAAAGGGTATACAAAATAAAACGTCATTGTTTTCGCTTTACTAGCCTTGTGTATACCCTTCCCTCTATGGCAGCTAACCTCCTATATCCACTAGGATCATCTCTGTCTCCAGAGGTCATAACTTCCTTCGTCCTGCCTGCCCATAACCAGGGTGTCAGCTATGCTCCTTTACGGGGTCATGCCCCATGGTGACAATTTCTGCCGACTACTGGCTCATTCTTTGTATTATTGATTACTGACTTGCTTCCTGTTCCAGCACTGTGATCAGTGGACGTTATCTGTTACATTCTGCTTATCCAGTAGCTGTCCACATGACAGCCTCCATTATAGTTACTTGTCTTTCTTACGCAGCCTGCGCATAAGCCGCCGGTCTCCTGATGTCATTGACCATCTTCTTGGGATCATAGCCCACGCCTTTTGTCAGTATGGCATAAAAAACACGAAGCAGCTTCGCTGCTATTGCCATAAGTGACTGCATCTTCTTTAATGGATTTAGCCTTCTAGTTGTGTAGTAATTATGGAGTTCCCTAAATTCTGGGTTCTTCGCTACAAGCGACATTGCAACCTCGAAGAGCAGGTATCTAAGTCTCTTTCGACCTCGTCTGCTTATTGTTGTCTTGCCCTTGTGTTTTCCAGAACTATTTTCAACCAGTGCTAAACCTGCAAGTTTCTGCAGTTCTTTCGGGTCATTAAAGCGTCTGATGTCGCCTACCTCTGCAAGAAATCCAGACACTGTCTTGATTCCTACACCTTTGATTTCCAACAGCTTTTCAGCCATTGGAATCTGATTTACCAATCCTTCAATTAGAACCATAACTTCCTGTAGACGCATATTTTTGGATTCATAGTCCTCCAGAAGCATTCGGATTTCCATTCTTGCAGACATCGTACCTTCTTTGCTTCCAATGCTGTGCTCAGCAGCTTCTATCAGAGTCTTCGCCCTCGCTTTTCCAACTGCTCTTAACTTCGCATCTCGCCAGATTTGGTTCACTCCATCGATACCTAACGTCAAGATATCTTCAGGGAGTGGTGCTTCCTTTAGAATCAGTATTCCACTTTTGGCATCCGGCTTACCGTATACCGTCTTATATTCAGGAAAATATATATTGAACCAACGATTAATCCTATTTTGAATTCGTGTAAGCTCCGCTTGTAATTGAAATCTGATGTTTGATGCCGTTCTAAGATCAGCATAAACACCGTCTGGCAGGTATGGGATCATGTACCGTCCCTCTCTAACTAATCCTGCGATAACTTTTGGATCCTTACGGTCATTCTTTGTCGGATGATTGTCGTCGAGTTCTTTTGATTTTTTTACATGATGAGGATTTACAAGAACCGGTTTCATTTCATTATCTTGAAGAAACTTTCCAAGATTAAACCAGTAATGACCAGTTGGTTCCATCCCTGGAATCACCTTATCCTTCCCATGCTTTTCTTTGATATCCAGAACCCATGCCTTAAATGTCACGAATCCTGCTTCCGTGTTACTAAATTTGAATGGTTTCTTCGAATACTCGACTCCTCTGTAATCAAAAGCTCTGGCATAGTGCGTTTCACTTCCGACATCAATTCCGAGCACCAAAGTTTTTTCTGTAATAGCTTCAATTTTTTGCGTTCTGTGTGTTAGACTTCATTGTAGATACCTCTCTGTTCAATAAGATTTTTACTAACCTGCCAGTCAGTAGTCTTATTGTACTCTGAGGTATTTTCAATTTTGGGATCGGCAGAGGAAAGGACGGAAGCATGATATGAGATATCTTCCGCTCACTTCTGACGGAAGGATCTCTTCTGACGGAAGGCTTCATTGTGTAATACATAAGAATGACAAATTATATGTAAAAGACGAGGATTCGAGAAACGGTACATATTTAAACGGTGTCCGTATCGACCGGCCGATGGAGATCCAAAGAGACGATATTATCGGAGTCGGGGAGACGCGGCTTGAAGTGCAGAGGATTTTGCGTGAGAGCGATTAAACGCAGCATATAGAAAAGAACAGTCCGTTTTGCGGGAAGGCAGACAGTTGCCGCACTGTAAAGCGGGCTGTTTGCCGTATAGGAAGCGGCGCGTTTTTGGCAGTCACATTTTCGGGGAATGAACATATAGTACACATATAATATCAGTTCGGGAGTGAGTGCGATGAACGAAAACTGCCTTTATTATATGGCTTATCCGATGCCCTTTTTTCTTTTGATGACGAGCGGATCGAGAGAATGGATCTTGAAGATTTGAAAAGTATGTATCCGAAGATTCCGAAACGGATTCTTCCGTATGTAGAAGAAGAATGCGACCGTATGGAATACGAAAAACAGTATGGTGTACGACGCATATCCTGATAAACTGCAGTTGAAGCTGATGTGCACGCGGGTGTGTTAATATCAGACGGCATGAACATATTTGCCGGGAAGAGGATGAGAAGGAGGAAGATTTATCCGAAGATGAAGCAATAACTATGGAGAATCTGAGGGATCTTGTGGAGGTAATGCTGTTTCAGGAGTTATACAAACGCCGTTGTGACCACAGAAGATGTTGTCGCAGATTTTTAAATAAGCGGAACTGTTTTATGCAAGTTTTGTGAGGCGAAGCGGAACTGTTTGGCTTAAAAAATATGTTTTAGTTGAAAATTACATGAAATATTTGCTTGAATTTTATGTATATTTTACAGAAATTTTCAAAGAAGCTCTCTTTGATTTACTATTAAGATGAAATGTGATAAAATAAATAAGATATAGTAATGTATATTAGGTGGGGGAATAAAATAAGGCGGAGAATACATATGAAAAAAAATTTGATTTTTATAGGGATGCCCGCAGTAGGGAAAGAGTACGGTCGGCATCGTTGTGGCGAAGCGTCTCGGAATGCAGTTTATCGATACAGATCTGTTGATCCAGGAGCAGGAGAAGAAACTTTTTGTGTGAGATTATAGCCGAAGTGGGAGAAGATGGGTTTATTGAGATCGAAAACAGGGTGAATGCAGACGCCGATGCGGAAAAACGCGGTCATTTCGGGCGGAAGTGTGATTTATTGCGAAGAGGCGATGAAACATTATAAAATATCGGAACGGTCGTATATTTGAAAGCGTCTTATCAGACAATAAAAAAGAGAATCCGCAATCCGAAAAAGCGCGGAGTTGTTCTGCGCGACGGACAGACGTTTCGGCAGCTTTATGAAGAGCGCGTGAAGTTCTTTGAAAAATATGCGGATATTACGATCTGTGAAGACGGATGCGAGATCGAAGATACGATAGAAAATGTCCTGGAAGAAGTAAAAAAACTTGACAATGTACAGTGAACAACACTAGAATGATACGTTGACAAAAGCTGGGATTTAAAAAGCCGGATATGTGGTAGAATAAAAACGGCAGACTGAAAAAGATATTATAAAGAATATAAGATAGAAAAAGAGATATAGAAAAAACGTACGGGGAAAGTACAAGTATGATAATAAAATCTAAACAGAGGTGTGATATGGAACAATATATCATAAAAAGGCGGAAATCCGCTTGTCGGAGAAGTGGAGATCGGCGGCGCGAAAAAATGCGGCGCTTGCAATTTTGGCGGCTGCAATCATGACGGATGAGACTGTTCAGATCGATAATCTTCCTGATGTGAATGATGTGAATGTGATGTTGGAAGCGATCGAGGGAATCGGCGCGATGGTGCAGAGGATCGATCGTCATACAGTAAAGATCAACGGAAGTACGATCGGCGATTTTAATATAGAGTATGATTACATTAAGAAGATCAGAGCTTCCTACTATCTGCTGGGAGCACTTCTCGGGAAATATAAAAGGGCGGAAGTCGCGCTGCCGGGAGGATGCAATATCGGAAGCAGACCGATCGATCAGCATTTGAAAGGATTTCGGGCTCTTGGAGCGGACGTTGATATTGAACACGGCAAGATTGTCGCAGAGGCGGAGAAACTTCGTGGAACGCATTTGTATTTTGATGTTGTGACAGTCGGGGCAACGATCAATGTGATGATGGCGGCTGCTATGTCCGAAGGTCTTACGATCATGGAAAACGTGGCGAAAGAGCCGCATGTTGTTGATGTGGCAAACTTTTTAAACAGCATGGGCGCGAATATCAGAGGCGCAGGTACTGACGTTATCAAGATTCGCGGCGTGAGATCGCTTCATAAGACGGAGTATTCCATCATACCGGATCAGATCGAAGCGGGGAACATTTATGTTTGCGGCTGCGGCGACAAAAGGAGACGTAACGGTATTGAACGTAATTCCGAAGCATCTTGATGCGACGATCTCTAAATTAGTGGATATCGGCTGCGACGTGGAAGAGTTTGACGATGCGGTTCGCGTTGTTGCAAAGAAGCGTCTGAGGTGTACCCAGGTGAAGACGCTTCCGTATCCGGGCTATCCGACCGATATGCAGCCGCAGATCGGGGTGGCGCTCGCTTTGGCAAAAGGAACGAGTACGATCACGGAAAGTATTTTTGAGAATCGTTTCAAATATCTCGGTGAACTGGCCCGTATGGGAGCACAGGTAAAAGTGGAAGGCAATTCTGCGACGATTGAAGGCGTTGAGCGGTTTTCGGCTGCTCGTGTGAGCGCGCCGGATCTTCGCGCGGGAGCAGCGCTTTGCATTGCGGGTCTTGCGGCGGAAGGCATTACGATCGTGGATGATATCGTTTATATTCAGAGAGGATATGAGCGGTTTGAAGAGAAACTTAGAGGGCTCGGCGCTATGATCGAGCGTGTATCCAGTGAAAAAGAGATTCAGAAGTTTAAATTGAAAGTTGGTTAAAAGGCAGAACCGAGAAACGGTTCCTTTTGGCTCTTTCGGCGATGGAAGATATAAAAGAAAAAGTGCGGTTTCCGGAAGTGGAAAGGAAACTGCACTTTGGCGTTTTGGATAGTTTTTATCGGATTTTTCGAGTGGACTCCCGTACTTTTAATTCTACAGGGAGAAGGATCTGCTGTTTTAATACGGAGTTGCTTTTGATCTGACGAATCAACACTTCTGCCGCCAGTTTTCCCATTTCGGCAGAAGGAAGCCGGACGGTTGTCAGGGCAGGCGAAAAATTCTTGGAAAGGGAGATGTCATTAAAGCCGACGACACCGATGTCCTGAGGACATTTTAAGTTCAGCTTTTAAGCTGAGAAAGGATGACGCTTGCCAGAGAATCCGAACCGGCGAAGATCACTTCGGTTTCGGGATGCTTTGAGAGCAGTTCCTTTACCTGTGCCGCACATACTTTTGAATCCCAGTCGCAGTTATAGATCAGTTCGGGATCGTAAGGAATATTATTTGCCCGAAGCGTTTCACGGAAGATCATCATGCGGCAGCAGGAGTCGAAGTCGGATGGGGCGGATGAGTTGGAAGCGCCGCCGATGTAGGCGATCTTTTGTAACCGCATTTGATAATGTGGTCGAAGATCAGTTGGTTTGCATATACGGTGTTGTATCCTATATTGCAGTATCCGTCAATATAGTTGTCGACAAATACGATTTTTTTATTGAGCGTTGTAATAAATTCAAGAGTTTCGGGCGGAATTTCCGTAATGATCAGTCCGTCCAGTTCCGAAAGCTGCTTTTGAGTCCGGGAGTCATATTATGCAGCTGGGAATAACTTACGATCAGGGGAAATAAACGCATTGTGAGATGCGCAGTAAGATTGAATCCCTCCCAGAATATCATTGAAATAAGGATCGGAGTAACTATAAGTAAGAGACATGATGCAGCCGATGTGGAGCTGACTTTTTTTTTTCCTGTATACTGATAATGAAGTTCCTCTGCTGTTTTCAGAACGCGTTCTCTTTGTTTCCTGACTTGCCCGAAAATCGGGATCGTTAGAAAGAATTTTGGAAACAGTAGTAATGGAAACGTTTGCCGCTTTTATGACTTTCTAATTGTAGCCATAATATCCCTCCTTGTTTAGTAAACATAGTATCACAAAAAATAGAGAATGTAAACCTGAATTTTATGTAAATTATCAACAAAAAATAAAGTTTAGTAAACAAAATAGGTTAAAATAACTATAAAAACCAGACGAAAATAAAATAATTTGTTAAAATTACTTGAAAATAAATAAAACAAATATTATTATCTAGATAAACAAAGACAGATTGTTTAGTAAACGGAGGTGCAACATGAAAAAATTTACATTTATAGGAGCAGGATCTTTGGATTTTACAAAAGATCTTGTAAGAAGACATTCTTACGTTCGAGGCATTTCGGGATGCGGAACTTATGTTGATGGACATTGGAAACGTCTTGAATATGCG
>VOFB01004466.1_pt1 | contig 11308 bp, 17 predicted proteins | sample 5384141 | NCBI WGS metagenome assembly VOFB01 (sample SAMN12384721, study PRJNA508395) | human gut metagenome | isolation source: healthy gut A | host: Homo sapiens
TGGGTTACATCCGCAATAATCCTCACAGCTGTCACGCTACCGCGCATTGAGAAAAAAACAACAGATAAAAGCCTCTGGAAGATAATGAATTATGCGCGTTTCTTAAGGAGATTCGCGGAGATACTCTACGAGCTGGTGTACTTCGTCACTTTCACGGGGCTGCGGCAAGGAGAAGTGCTTTGGTTTGACTTGGGACTGTGTGAATTTTGAAAAACACACACTGCTGATAAACAAACAGCACGGCAAGAAAAAAGGCACTTGCGAGTATTGCTTCAGCAGTCTAAAAACGACCGTCCCCGCCTCATCGAAGCGGCAGGCGGTGTGATGGATGCACTTAAAAAACAGCAGATTCGGCAGCAGCGATGGGCAGCACGGTTGAAAGATGGCTGGGGAGAACTCAGACAATCTTGTATTCACCACAGAAACAGGCCGTTACCTCTGCAATCAAACGGTCTATCTTGCATTCAAAAAAGTTATGCGCCGCCTTCACCTTGATGCGACAAAGGTTCCATGATCTTCGCCACACCTACGCCGTTAACAGTCTAAAGTCCGGCGACGACATCAAAACTGTACAGGAAAACCTTGGACACCAAACGGCGGCATTCACACTCGATGTATATGCCCATGCCACAAGCAGCATGAAGCATGAAAGCGCAAACAGAATGGACCAATACATCCACAATGTTACCAAGCCGTAAAGGGTATAAATAAGGGTCAAAGAATCGCAGAAACGAAAAACCTTGAAAGCACAATGCTTTCAAAGGATCAATCATGGTGCGCGAGGCGGGACTTGAATTCTCAGAGGCGTGTAAAATGCTGTAAAGCCGTGTCAAAAAGTCTTGTATTTTTAAGGCTTTTTCCGTTTTCGGTGTAAAATGCTGTAAACATTGTAAAAGCTGTAAGGGGAAAACTTAGGGGAAAAAAGCGCCCCTCTATTGCCCAATAAACCCTTTGTAGCAAGTCGTTTTTATGCTAATTTGCCAAATTGCCAAAATTCCATATAGTTGTATCGTATTATACAACCGTTGCTGCCAAATGTAGCCAAATACGCCCCTTTATTGTCCGTTAATAAAAGTTTTTGCCGGATGCTTGACAATATGTCGAAATGGTAATACTATTTAAGCAAGATATTACTGTTATATAAGATCCGTGTTGATTGGAGAGAAATGAATAAAGACGATGTCTTGCGCTTTCTAATGTCTGCCCTTTCATCAATTCAAGTTGCCGATGAACTGATTCCCGAGCTCATCGCGCTCCTTGCCGGAACTGGTAGTGAAAACTCGATTTTTCAATTTACTCCTTATGCGTCTTAGCTTTTTGCAAAATCTGGTGCAAAAGCTGTCCAACATAAGGAATTTGAAGAATCGGCAATGGCCTGTATAGCATGCACCTCACTGGAAAAGGATTTAATATCAGAATTCTATATTCTTTTCTTCCAGATCGTAGTCCTATCTTACTCTGTGCGTTCTACGAGCGAGGCGGCAAACGTAAGACAGATTATACACCTTATAAAGGTCCGCTCTCTCTCCCGGCTGGAGAGATTTAAGGAGGAATTTTAAATGTCTCAAGGTATGAATGATTTACTTGTTGGCCTCTCTGACTCGTTCTGCGCAGAGGACATGATGCTTGCCGGTCTGGAGGCCTCTATCTGCTCTGAAATTATATCCCAGCGCATCAAACGTAATATGACTCAGAAAGAGTTCGCCGAATTCATGGGCGTTTCTCAAGGACTGGTTTCTAAATGGGAGAAAGGTGAATGCAATTTCACTCTATCTTCCCTCGTCCGCATTGCCTCCAAACTTGGGCTGCGTATGCAATCTCCACTCACCCCTTCCGAACCGCACTATACTGATTCCCCCGTGCATTACATTACCCTATCAAGTGGAACACAATCAGCACAGGCTCTTCCAAATATCGTTCGTCTGAACTGAAAGAAATGTAAAGGAGTTTTATTATGTTTATCTATGCGAATGGATTTCATGTTTCTGTAAAGGATGACCAAAGTGAGGTTCTGATTCGTTTCGTACAGAATTCTCCTGCGTACGGGGGGATGCCTCTGGTTCAGGTACGTCAACTGGCGTGGAACAGGAAATTGTATCTTCCATCGTAGTAAGTGGAGACTTAGCCAAAGGCCTTGTTTCAACAATTCAGGAACTTTTTGAGAAACACAACGGAGAAAATTAACTTTTGCGCCAAAGGAGAGCGAAGCCCCCGAGGTTCCGCTCTCCTTGTCTTGTTTCTCCAATTATCCATTAGTGACAGAACCGGCACACTTGGTCTCTGCACTTCACTGCCCGGATTCCAAATCGGCGCAGTGAGCGCCTGATCTGGAGGTTGCAAGGGTCTCATTTCAAATGAAGCCCTCAATACCGCAAAAGGCTCGGATTTCAAATCCGACCTTTAAGACATCCCAATATATGCAGCAAGAGCGGAGGAATCACCCTCCGCTCTTCTCTTATCCCTCTCCTTGCCCCTCAGAGGCTGCAGGAGCGCTTTCGTCACGCTCTATGGCTTCGTCCTATGGCTCGGTTGATAAAGCCGTTTACGCTCTCGCTGCGGGCTTCTGCGTGGGCTCAACAATCAAAGCATTCCGGCCTGATTCCTTCCCGCGCGTTATCGTGTAAAGTAATTCCGAAAATCACTCTGCATTCTGCTTTTCTCCAATGCAGTCAAGAACATAATCGCGCAAAACTGCGTTCGACGTCTTCCCGATCTCTGCGCAGTATGCCTTAAATTTTTCCGCCTGGTCTTTCTTTACGCGGCAAGCAAGACTTGCTATGTTTTTCGCGTTGGTATTTCGCTGATGCTCTCTTCTGTGCGTCACTTGGTGCCAATGGGCCACCTCCTTTCTTTTCAGTATTTTATCACGCAAAATATGATTAACCATATATAGAATCAACAATAATCTATGGTTAATCTTGTGAATCATTACATCTTGATATAGGATTAATCATATATTATACTAAGACCATAGCAAAGAACAAGAGAGCGAGCGAAGGTCGATAGCCAACGCGACACCGTAAGAGCTGGAACGGAGAAGATTGAAAGAAATTCCCGACGGGATAGATACTCAGAGCCACCAGCCGCCGATCTCACCCGCAAATTAAGGAGGATAAGACAATGAGCATCAACGAAATGGACAGCAAGATCAAGGAGCTGCGCGAGCTTCGCCGCATGGCGGACGAGCTGGCCGCAGAAATGGAGACCATTCAGGACAGCATTAAGGCCCACATGGACGCCGAGGGCGTGGACACCATCAATGGTACCGATTGGAAGGTAACCTATAAGGCCGTGACTTCCTCTCGCCTGGATGCCAACGCATTGAAAAAGGCTCTTCCCGATCTGGCACAGCAGTTCACCAAGACCACCACAGCCCGCCGGTTCTGTATCGCATGATGAAGACCATCATAGCCATCGCCGGAGCAATTCAACTCGCAAACTGGCTCATGTCCCTGATTGAAGCAATAAAAACCCCCTGCGCCCAAGCCGTCCAAAGCAAAGCGCAGAGAGCCCTAACCGCCAACCACCATAGCGGCGGTCGGTAGATCCATTATACCGGCCGCCCATCAAAAACAAGGAGAAATTATGAATACAAAAGATGAGATCATTTCCATAATTCACCGATCCAGCGGCTACAAACGTCTTTATATGGAGGCTGTCATCTGTACGATGGTCGGAGCCGTTATGCCTTGTACCGCCAGCCGCGGCGATATGAAGCGAGCAATTCGTTTAGGCCGCATCTTACAGCACAACGCCGAAATTCAGGCCGACCGGGACAACTATCAAATCGTCGAAAATACGATTGCCTTCATTCGCCGTGAATGGCTGAACAAAGGTGACTGCTTGAGCAAATTTTCCTCTCCGAAGGAGGCCATCTAATGAACAAACAGCTTAATGGAAAAGCCCTCGATCAACTGATTGCGGCGCAGTATCAGCTTCTCACGGAAGAAAATAAGGCAAAGGTCAATCGATTAGTTGCTCGCTTGGCAGACCCCGCCGTTTCAAAGGCGATTGCTTACCTTGAATCCTGCAATCAAGACAGTCCACTGCTGAACGCCGAATCGCTCGCAACCATGACGCCAAAAGAAATTCAAAATTTAATCAGCGCACTTGAAACATCTCATTCGACGGAGGAGGCTTAATCATGCATACGGAAAAATTTAATATTAGCACCAACGAAAAAGACTGCTGCACATGATTAAAGGTTCAAAGGATCCTGATGCCGCTGCGGATGTGGCTATTGACGTAATTCGCGTCTCCTTAGCCCCTACCATGACGGAAGATCTTTGCATTTCTCGAAGCCATTCAGGATGAAGAAAAACGGAGAGCGGTCATTGAGCTGCTGGAGGGGCAAAAAAGATGAATGACAAACAGCGAGAAGAATATTTGGTCATGCCAGACGCGCAGAAAAAGGAGTTTTGCGAAAAGAGGTAGAACGGATCGCCGCGCTGCCGGAATGCGAACACGACGCGGCCTTTGACGCGCTGCGTGAAGCCGTTATGCCGAAAATCACCGATCTTCCTGTGAAGGGGAGCGTCGACCTACGGGGAATATTGTCAAAAGAAAGGTCTCGATTGGCGGACAGGGGAACCCAGCCGCGAATAGCTCTCTTCGATAATATGCAAAAGGCGCCTGCTTCTTTTAATCGGAAGCAGGCACCTTTTTGGGTTATGACGGCCAAGCAGCGCTGCTCTTTGTTACCCTACTGCCTCCCCCTACCCCGGCGGAGGCGGCGTCGGCAGCACCGCGGGCAGCTCCGCAACACCGCACACGCTCTCTTTGCTGTCGTCCTTCTTCTCGTCGACCCATCGGAAATTGTATTTCAGGCTGAATTCCGCGCCCCTCTCGCCGTTTCGGTCGAAGAGCCGTTCTTCTGCGTAAGCTTCTATCCGAGACTTCGCGCGCGTCACCGTGTCAACGAATCCTTTCTTCGTCTGATAGTCCAGCAACGCTTGACGGCTCGTAAACCCCAGCGCCAGCGCCAGCCCCGTCACTGTCGGCGGTCGCTGATGGATGATAAACGGCTTGCCCCACTTGTCGCAGATTGGGAACCCATCGTCGCCGATAATAGGCTCGCCCTTGCAGTCTTCAAAATACCGGTCAATAGCGGCCTGCATCTGTTCCGCCGTCGCATATTTGGGCGGTCGTCCCAATTTTGCCATGCCGTCACCACTTCGCTTTCTTTGAAGTTTTCCCACTACCTTTTTCCCACTACCTTTATGCTGAACTGACCTTCGACTTGACATTTTGCGTGTCGCGAGATAGACTATCCTCAAGAGCATCCCTCGCAGAGCGCCGCTGTCCGCAGCGGAAGAGCCGTTAATTTGGGGATGCTTCTTTCTTGCATCTGCCCAATATTGACATCCCCTGCCGTTTTGGGGTACACTACGTTCAGAAAGTCTATCACCATTTAGAGCGCCACTCTCCCGAGTGGAAGAGCCATTACTGGTGGTAGGCTTTTTGCGCTTCTGAACGTTACCGATACTGTATGCCGTTTCTTCGTTTCCGTTCAGGGAATAGTCGCCATTGACATTCTCGCCGTTTTGGGATACACTATTTGTCGGTAGGATGTGTCCGACTTGACGGACTGCCCTACTTTTTTGTTGTAGTGGCATCTCCCACAATGTCAGAAAATGGAACGCCGTCCAGCTTGACAGTTCTGTTCTTGTAGAATATACTACCGATAGAACCATTTTGCAGAAGCTCTCGGGACGTGATTGCAAGCCCGAATCGGCGATGAAGCGGGACGGTTCTTTTTGCTCCCTCACACTTACAGATGGTATTCATTCCGTCCTTTCGTAGTGCAGCGTCAGCGCCCGAGCAATGGGGCAGCGCCGCCATTCTTCGTTGGCGCAGTAGCGCTGCGTGTATTCGTCAAGTTCTTCCTTCGGCAGCGTGAGCTTCGCGCCCTCGCAGTTGAGATAGTCGCGATAATCCCGCGAGTAAAACGGGCACTTGAAAATGCCCCGCGATACCCGCTCATGTTGCACCTCGCGTTCGCGCCATTCTGCCTCTGTTCCTTTTTTTTTGTGTGACAAGCGTTCTTCCTTGCATACCATTATCTCCTGTGGTAAAATCAGAATTGACAACTTAGATTCAGCACAAGAGTGGCCCTCCCCGATTTGGGAGGGCTTTTTCATTGTGCACGAGAACCGTGCCGCTGTCGCTCACGTCCTCGATGGGGCCGCCGTTGATCGTGGCCATCGCATGGACTTCCGCGTCGCCGTTACTTAGCTCGACGAGCGCAAGGCAGGCAACAGGGTACGTCTTGCCGTCCTCAAATGCGTAACACATATTCGCAGGGGCAGGGATGATCTGAATGATTTTGTCGTTCATGGTTCTTGTCCTTTCCGTTCATAGGCTTAAAGCCTGAAATGCTTATTCATTGCTCGCTCGAACCTGTCTCGGTCATCAGCAGGCAAAAGCGGAATTACACGGTGCTGCATCTCGTCACGCTGACGGTAACGCTCACGCTTCCGGCGTGCCGGTTTGATTTCCACCAAAATATTGGTCGCAGTCTCAAAATTCATGCTGTAACCCTCCCTGTGACCTTGTAGAAGGTCGCGTCAACGTGACCAGTCGCGCCGCGCCGGTTCTTGTCGAGCCACAACTCCAACAAAGATGGCGATTCCATGCGCTCATCTGTCTCACACGGCGGATTGTGCAGCAGTGTCACTGTGTCTGCGTCCTGCTCGATGGCACCAGATTCACGGAGGTTTGCCATCGTAGCCCGAAAGCTATCGGAACGGTCAGAGGCCGCTGCGCGGTTGAGCTGACACAAACACAGCACAGGGACGTTCAGCCTCAGTGCAAGCAGCTTTAAGGCCCTGCTGTTCCTTGTGGTCGCCTCGTAGAGTGAAAGTCGAGTATCCGGCGGTTCAAGCAGCCCGAGGTGGTCGAGGATCAGCAGCCCCGGCTTCTCGCGGTAAGCCAATGCCTCCACCTGCCTGAACGTTCATGCCAGAACGTTGATTGAATACAAACGGCAACGCGGAGAGCTGTCGTCCCCTTAGCAAAAGCGCGTGTACTCGTTGTCCGTAAGCCTGCCGCCGAACATGAGCCGCGCCGATGACAGACCGCCGATGTTGCCGACAAGGCGAGCGGAACAGTCCTCTGCGCTCATTTCAAGTGACAGGTATAATGCCTTGACGCCGTTTCTTGCCGCGTTGAGCGCGATTTGCAAGGCGAGCGCTGATTTGCCGATTGCCGGCCGTGCACCGATGATGTGCAGGCCGCTGTTGATGAAGCCGCCGCCGAGCAGTTTATCGAACCTCAGCAGACCGGATGCCACGCATGGTGCTCTGCCGCCGACCTGCTCAGAAACGCGGTATCCGAGCTGTGTGAGCGCCGTCGTAAGCGTTTGCGAATCGCCGCGTGTGTTTTCCTCGGCAAGCCGCTGCAAAGCCTCCTGTGCGCGCCCAAGCGCGTCTGTAGGGTCATGCTCGGCGGTCATCAGTTCCTCACCGATCTTTCGCAAGGAACGTGCGAGCGCTGCCTCTTTGACCGCCGATATGTACGCGTCGAGATTTGCGGTAGTCGGCGTCGTGTCTATCAGCCCGGTCAACAGTTTGTCCGTCACATCGGTGCAATTGCGTCCCGCTTCCACTCGGATGGTCAACGCATCGAAGCCACCGCTTTCCTCATACTGCCGACGCATCGCCCGGAAGACTCTTGCAGCGGCACGGAGGAAAACACATCATCGGGAAGCTCTGCCGCCTCCGGAAACAACGACGGGTCAATCAGCAGCGAACCGAGTACGCCGTACTCGTTCCGAATAGAATTCACGCTCATTCACCTCCATGTGTCCGTAGCCTCGTCGTACTGCCGGGGAGAAGATTTATCTTGTCCCGCATTACTTTGACGCTCCCATGTTCTAACCGCCGCTTTCAATCGACGATCGGTTTTCCTTCCCTTGCTTCCAGCCGTTAGCCGAATAGAAGTCAAAGAAGCGTTCAGCGTCCACAGCGTTCTTCCGTTCGGTGCAGTATGCCTTAATCTCATCGACCGTTGGAGGAATAAAACGAGGTCGTGGCGGCGTAGCCGCCTTATTCTCCTCACCTGTACTAACCTTTACCTAAACTATCCTTACCTAACCCTATACTGGGTTGACCGTTGTTGCCATCTGGTAAACCGTCGGTTAACCGTTGGTTGCCATCGCCCAATTTCACCAGCAAATTCCTGTAAATGCTCGGCTGGTATCGATCCTTGCTGGATCTGATTATTCGTGCTCCAATCCGTGATATAAGCGACCAGCTCGTCGTTCAGCAGTGACACGAAACCTTTGGAGACGAGCACCCGCAAATCATCATCTGCCGCGCCTGTCGTCCGCATCACGGTAAAGGCTTCTACGACTCCGTCATCATCCGCAGCCATACCGAGATCATAGTAAAGCAAGCGCGACGACGGCGGCATCGTTAGAAAACGCGCCGAGTTGATAACTGACTTTGCGAACATCCTTCGTTCAGCCATTTTGCCACCCCCGCAAGGTCTCCTGACCGGTCATTTTCAAGAGCGCGTCCTCCGCTGCGTGTGAGATTACTGCAATCTCCTTGATCTTCTCGACATCGCGCTGATGAAGCGCTGAATGTCAAGCGTGCTCGTCGGCAGAAAGTACCCACTTTTACAGTCGGACAGAATCAGCTTTCCGGCTTTACGCTCCGCCTGATACGACGTCGGATCGACCGCTCGTCCTCGCCGGTAAGCTGGATCAATTCAGCAAGTCGTCGTGCCGTTCTCCGCCCCTCGTGAAGCAAGTCGGAAATAAGAAACTTTTTTTGCGTCAATGACCTACTGCTGACAGGGGCACGTTCTTTTTCAGTGCTCATTGTCACCCGTCACCCCCGCTTTCCACCTCGCCCATTCCCGCAGTCCGTCGACGAGAACTCGAGAGCAGCCGTTGATCTTGATAATCGGAAAGCCTTCCGTCTTCGACCATGCGTAAATGGTCGGACGACTGACCGACATAAGGCGCGCCGCCTCCGTCATTGAAACGGCGATAGGTCAATTCTTTCCACTAACTTCGCCCCCTTCTAATGAGGAAACAGAACTCGCACTCTCTGCGTTTAAGAGGTCACAGAGTAATGGGATATTCACGTACACTCGATTCCCGATCTTAATGTGAGGTAATGCACCTCGCGCAAGGCGTGATCTAAGCTCTTTTTCTGGCAGAATGCCCGAAGTTGCCGTTTGTCGAATAGTCTTAAATTCATTCATCATATTCTCACCACCTCCGCCAAAATTGTAAAAACATCGTTTGATTTTTTGTCATAATGTAATATAATCGTAGCATATCAAAAGTAATTTGTCAGCTTACATTTAATGTAGTTTTGATATTACATCGGAGGTAATATATGGGGCGAAAACCTGTTACTGTAAACAAAAAAGCGCTGAACGTATTACTATTCTACTAAAGTTCTTAGGGCTATCACAGGAACAATTCGCCGATAAGATCGGGTATAGTAGACAGTCAATAAATGCATTCGCACGTGGAAAACGTCGTTTAACCAACGAAGCCGCAGAAAGAATAAGCCAGTGTTATCCGTATATTCGAACAGAATGGCTTCTGGGATACGATGACTATATGACCGTTGACGATAAAAAACTTGCAGATGATAAATTTTTCGCAGGGCACTCCCTATTATCACAATCCTTTCTTGGATTCGCCAGATTTAATGGTTTTGAATTCAATTCTAAAGAAATAAACGCTAAAGATCAGTCTGTTGAGATTCCAGATAAACATACGCAATGTGCTCTTTAATCTCCATTTTTTTAACGGAAGGCAAAAAAATTGGTGCAATTGCAGTCCTGCAAAGTACGGTAAAACAATCATCGAAATCTTAAAATTGCAGCGACTTCGTTGAGTTCAAAATAAAGAAACTATGCGAACAGAGCCGCAACTAAGCTGAAAAGCCAAAAAACCGCCCCCGGTGTTGCAGCACCGAGGACGGTTATAAGGGGCAGCAAACTGACAAAGCCTACTGCCCTATATCTTAGCATGATATAGGAGGAAAATGCAATGACGAGAAAGAAAAAACAGCCGCGCCGCTCAGGGTGCAGGCAACATCCGCAAAGAAGACCGTTGTCAAGAACGGTCTCCCCTATACATATTGGGGGCTCGCGTTGCCGCCATCGGGGCGCGATCCCGGCACAGGCAAGCAGCTCCGGCGGCGAAGCTTCTCTGGCAAGACGCAAAGGAAGTGCGCGAAAAATGCAGGCCGCCGCAGTCGCTATCAATGACGGAGACTATTTTGAACCGTCGAAGCTGACTGTCGGCCAATGGCTCGACACATGGGCGGCGGAATACCTGAACAGCGTCAAGCCCGCACGGTCGAGAGCTACAAAGCGAATATCAAGCAGCACATCAAGCCGCCATCGGCGCCCTTCGCCTCTCCGAGCTGACCGCCGTTGACGTGCAGCGGCTGTACAATGGCCTGACGAACAAGCGCAGCGGTGAGCCGTTATCTGCAAAATCAAAGAAGAATGTTCACGGGACGCTGCATAAGGCGCTTGAAAAAGCCGTTGCGTTCTGGCTATATCCGGCACAACCCGGCAGACAAGCCCGACCTGCCCAAGATTCAAAAAGCCGAGATAAAGCCCCCTCGCTGACGAGGAAATGGCCGACTTCCTTAACGCGATCAATGGAACCGAATACGAATCCGTTTATCTCGTAACTCTTTTACAGGGATGCGTGAGGAGAGGTGTTGGGGCTTACATGGGACTGCATTGACTTTGAAAGCGGCACGATCACGATCAAACAGCAGTTGCAGAAAGTGCGCGGCTCCGGCGGTGATTATGTTCTGGTAAGCACGAAAAACGGAAAGACGCGCATCATCTCCCCGCCAGCTACGTTATGCAGGTGTTGACCGGGCAGAGAAAAGCGCAGAATATGCAGAGGCTGAGAGCCGGTTCTCTGTGGAGCAATCCTCAAAATTTGGTTTTCACAAATTCACTCGGAAAGAATCTCTGCGCGCAGACGATCTATCTGCGTTTCAAAGCTTGCCGCCGACGCTGGGGTTCCTTCCGCCCGTTTTCACGATCTCCGACACAGCTACGCAGTCGCCGCGCTCCGATCCGGCGACGATATTAAAACAGTACAGGAGAATTTGGGCCACCACACTGCGGCATTCACGCTGGATACTTACGCCCATGTCACGGAACAAATGCGGCGTGAGAGCGCCCGCCGAATGGACAACTTCATTGAGGGCATTCAGGCAGCAAAAAACGCAAAATAAATCTGTAAGGGGAAAAATAGGGGAAACCCACCCCTATAGACGCAATGAAACCCCTGAAAACGTCCTGTTTTCAAGGG
>VOFB01003105.1_pt1 | contig 11302 bp, 18 predicted proteins | sample 5384141 | NCBI WGS metagenome assembly VOFB01 (sample SAMN12384721, study PRJNA508395) | human gut metagenome | isolation source: healthy gut A | host: Homo sapiens
CTCTGTCCACGGGTCTTTATGCTCCGGGTGGAGAGCGCCTTTATTGCTCTCAAAGGTGCATTCGTACTTCACCCAGCCCTTTTCCGTGCAGGTGGCATCCTGGTGGCCGGTCTCATGCTTGGTGCAGAGGTTCTTGCCATGGACATCTTCTGCAGCACACCATTGTAGTCAGTATACCACAGCTCCGTATTATCGCCAATGGTGTTTACAAGGCCGCGGCTGCGGGGTTATTTCTTGTGCCTACCGCAGCCTCAGCACCGTTCACATTGATATACTTATCATCCGGCGATTTCCATGGTTTCATTTTTAAGCAGCACATTGTTGCCGATGTTGACCTCGGTGCCGGAAATTGCACCGAACTTTCCGGTTATTGCACTGTTCTTGCCGATCTCAATTTTTCCGTTCTCTCCGCCGTTAATGGTCACCACAACTGATTTTTCCGGATGGCTGAAGAAGTCTCCGCCGCCGATACCGGAGGCTCCTGCTCCCGTAGCTGTATCGATGGAGGCATTGTCCTTTATATTGACCTCCACATTTCCATAGTAACTTCCGACGCAATGGGACTTTGGCTGCTTGCCGTCTGGACGGTCGCATGGCCCTGAATGGTGACCTTGGTATCTTTTGCGCCATTGCCAATGGCAGAGCCGTAGAACCCGGTTGCTATGATATTGACATCTTCATCCTCTGTGGTAGCCCCGGGCGTGCCAATGGTCACCACGGCCTCGGTGTGATTTCCACTGCCTCCGGCAGCGCCGATGGCGGCTCCATAGCCATTGTTCTTTGCAACGACCGTTGCATAGTCACGGATCACGATGCCCTTTGCCGAGCCGCCAACATAGTCATTGCCCGACCCATTAGCACTGCCGCCGCCAATGGCAGCACCATCTCCGGCGGTTGCCGTCACCTTGGAATGCCCCCGGATGATGATGTTTTCTGCATCTCCGGAAACATGACCGGCGGTTCCGCCGCCGCCGCCGATACCTGCACCCTGACCGCCGCCGTTGCGTCAACGGTTGCATAGCCCTCGATGATGATGTTTTTTGTGCTTTCGCCTGTTTTTCCCCCGATGCCTGCCGAACCGTTTGAAGTTGCACCTTTTGCAGTCAGGCTGCCGGAATCACCTGATTTGGGGGCGGTGATCTTGTTTCCGTTGTCATCGGTCTCGTCTGTGATGGTCAGCGTTCCCTCTCCCTGCTTGCGCAGTCCTGCGGCATTGGCCTGAGCCTGCGAATTATCCAGAACGATTCTGGCCATCCAGCTCAATTTTGTCTTTCCGCCGCCGGAAATGTCCATGGCAGCTCCATATTCCCTATTCGACACCTTAATATTCACATTACTGAGCCGGATTTTCAGCACCTTCTCAGCCCAATCGTTGATGACCCGGATGACGTTTTGGTGGGGTTTTTGACGCTGCCCTCTGCCGGAGGATCAGCCGCAGGGGCAGTGGGGGTGGTGGGATCAGCCGCAGGGGCGTTGGCCTGAGTGGCCTCCGGGGCCGTTGCCTCAGGCTCTTCCGGGGTGCTGAGAGCGGGCTTGGTGGCCTGCTGCTCCGGATTCGGGTCTGCCGGGGCGTACTCGTACACCACATCCTTCTTGGGGGGGAGTCCTCGGCGGGGTCTTTCTTCTCCTCGGTGGTGTCCTTGCCCTCCTGGGTCTGGGCAGAGTCCTCCTCGGTCTCGTTCAGGGTAAAGCCTGCGTCCGGGTCAGGCTGGCTCTCCCCGGCAGCAGGCCCGGCTGCTTCCAGCTCCTGCGTATCAGTGCGCTCCTTGTCCGGGACTGCTACCTCTGCCTTCTTCCCCTCAATTCGGCTCTCCTTCTTTCTGGGTAGCGCTGTCCTCGTTGTTGCCGTCCTTGATCACGATCTCGTTGCTGGTGTCGGTGTAGGTCTTATCCCCCTGAGTTACTTTTCCACATACTGCTGCTTGCCGTCCGTACTCCGTTATGGTCTCTACGTCGATGCTGCCGTTGCCGATATAGTAAATATCCGCAAAGGCCGGGGCTGCAATGGATGTGACGATAGACATGATGGCTGCCGTAGACAGCACCCGCAGAGCTAAATCTTTTCGCTGCATACAAAATCCTCCCTGTTGTACATTCAAAACCTGTCCCGCAGCAAAAAGGATACCTCGTTCGCCTCCGCATGGCGGGCATCCCGGGGTGTCGTTCCCGCTTTTTGCACCAACTCGGCACAGGTCTTTTTACCATTTTACCCCCCCTTATACCTTTTTCAATAGCAATAATCTACAAAGTTTTGCTATTTTATTTGTTTACTTTTTGTCGGGCCGGAAATGCAAAAACACCCTTCCCCTGCCGGTCAAGGCAAAGAAAGGGTGTTTTTATGCCCGGCAATAGGCCCGGCGGGGCAGCCTCTCAGACAAAATCCTCCCGCATGGGGGTGAAGATGTCCAGAAGGATGCCGGCCCCCTTTTCGGTCAGGCCGTCAGACGCAGCCGTGCTCCACGACGACGCCGGAACCAACGGTACGGCCACCCTCACGGATAGCGAAACGCAGGCCCTCTTCCATAGCGACGGGGTCAGCAGCTCAACGTGCATCATGACGTTATCGCCAGGCATGCACATCTCGGTGCCTTCCGGCAGGGTGATGATGCCGGTCACGTCGGTAGTACGGAAGTAGAACTGAGGACGATAGTTGGAGAAGAACGGGTGTGACGGCCGCCCTCGTCCTTGGTCAGAACGTAGACCTGAGCCTCGAACTCCTTGTGGGGATGGACAGAGCCGGGCTTAGCCAGAACCTGGCCACGCTCGATCTGGGTACGGTCAACACCACGCAGCAGAGCGCCGATGTTATCGCCAGCCTCAGCGAAGTCCAGAGACTTACGGAACATCTCCAGACCGGTGACGGTGGTGGACAGACGGTCGGGCTTGATGCCGACGATCTCCATTGCATCGCCAACCTTAGCAACGCCACGCTCAACACGACCGGTAGCAACAGTACCACGGCCGGAAATGGTCATGACATCCTCGATGGGCATCAGGAAGGGCTTGTCCTCCTCACGATCGGGGTTGGGGATGTAGGTATCGACAGCGTCCATCAGCTCCTTGATGCACTCGTAAGCGGGATCGCTGGGATCGTTGGGAGCCTCCAGAGCCTTCAGAGCGGAACCACGAATGATCGGGGTGTCGTCGCCCGGGAAGTCGTACTCGCTCAGCAGCTCACGGATCTCCATCTCGACCAGATCCAGCAGCTCCTCGTCGTCGACCATATCGCACTTGTTCATGAAGACAACGATATAGGGCACGCCGACCTGACGAGCCAGCAGGATGTGCTCACGGGTCTGGGGCATGGGACCATCGGTAGCAGCAACGACCAGAATAGCGCCGTCCATCTGAGCAGCACCAGTGATCATGTTCTTGACGTAGTCAGCATGGCCCGGGCAGTCAACGTGAGCATAGTGACGAGCGTCGGTCTGATACTCAACGTGAGCGGAGTTGATCGTGATACCACGAGCACGCTCCTCAGGAGCCTTATCGATGTTGGCGTAGTCCATGAACTCTGCGTCGCCCTTCAGTGCCAGGTACTTGGTGATAGCAGCGGTCAGAGTGGTCTTGCCGTGGTCAACGTGACCGATGGTGCCGATGTTAACATGCGGCTTAGAACGGTCGAACTTTGCCTTTTCAGCCATTGGAATATCCTCCCTTAAATTAGGTTTTGATATTGGTTACAACAGTCCTGCTAATACAGAATTGCATTGCAAAACTATTCTACTAGATTCCACCTGTAAAATCAAGTGTTTTACAGGAGATTTTGCCGGAGCTACACTACCCCGGCAAAATCTTTATCCGTTTTTCAACGATCAGCCCTTGGTGCGGCCTGCGATGATCTGATCAGCGATGTTCTTAGGCACCGGCTCGTAGTGAGACGGCTCCATGACATACTGGCCACGGCCCTGGGTCTTGGAACGCAGGTCGGTGGCGTAGCCGAACATCTGAGCCAGAGGAACGAATGCGTTGACACGCTGGGTGCCAGCCATTGCCTCCATGCCCTGGATCTGACCACGGCGGGAGTTCAGGTCACCGATGACATCGCCCAGATACTCATCGGGAACGATGACAGCGACCTTCATGATGGGCTCGGTGATGATAGGATCAGCCTTGCGCATAGCATCCTTGAATGCCATAGAACCCGCAATGGAGAACGCCATCTCAGAGGAGTCGACCTCATGATAAGAGCCATCCCACAGGGTGACCTTGACGTCAACGACAGGATAGCCTGCCAGAACACCGGACTTCATAGCACCCTGGATACCGTTGTCGATGGCCGGGATGTATTCCTTCGGGATAGCGCCGCCAACGATGGCGTTGACGAACTCATAACCCTTACCGGGCTCGTTGGGCTCGATCTTGATCTTGACGTGACCGTACTGGCCCTTACCACCAGACTGACGAGCGTACTTGGTCTCCTGGTTGGCCTCCTTGCGGATGGTCTCACGGTAAGCGACCTGAGGTGCGCCGACGTTCGCCTCGACCTTGAACTCACGGAGCAGACGATCGACGATGATCTCCAGATGGAGCTCGCCCATGCCGGCGATGATGGTCTGACCGGTCTCCTCGTCGGTGTAGGTCTTGAAGGTAGGATCCTCTTCGGCCAGCTTTGCCAGCGCGATGCCCATCTTCTCGTTGCCGGCCTTGGTCTTAGGCTCGATAGCAACGCGGATAACGGGCTCGGGGAACTTCATGGACTCCAGAATGATGGGATGATTCTCATCACACAGAGTATCGCCGGTGGTGGTGTTCTTCAGACCAACGACAGCAGCAATATCACCTGCGTAGCAGCAGTCGATATCCTTGCGGTGGTTGGAGTGCATCTGCAGGATGCGGCCCATACGCTCCTTGCTGTCCTTCACGGAGTTGTAGACAGTAGTACCTGCCTCGACCTTACCGGAGTAGACACGGAAGTATGCCAGCTTACCAACGAAGGGGTCGGTAGCGATCTTGAAGGCCAGAGCTGCGAAGGGAGCGTCGTCGGAAGACGGACGGGTCTCCTGCTCTTCGGTCTCAGGATTCACACCCTTGATGTCCTCGACATCGGTAGGTGCGGGCATATAGTCAACGATAGCGTCCAGCAGCTTCTGCACGCCGCGGTTCTTGTAGGAAGAACCACAGACAACGGGAACCAGCGTGTTCGCAATGGTCTCCTTGCGGATAGCAGCCTTCAGCTCCTCACGGGTGATCTCCTCACCCTCGAGGTACTTCTCCATGAGCTCTTCGTCGTTCTCGGCAACAGCCTCAACGAGGATGTTGCGATACTCCTCAGCCTGCTCACGCATATCCTCGGGGATAGGCTCGGTGCGCATATCGTTGCCCATATCGTCGTAGTAGACCTCAGCGTTCATATCGACCAGGTCAACGATACCACGGAAGGTATCCTCCTGACCGATAGGCAGCTGGATGGCCACGCCGTTGGCGTGCAGACGATGCAGCGGAAGAAGCAGCTTGATGCAGCGGAAGAAGTCAGCACCCATGGTGTCCATCTTGTTGACGTACACCATACGGGGACTTTGTACTCATCAGCCTGACGCCAGACGGTCTCAGACTGAGGCTCGACACCGCCCTTAGCAGCCAGAACGGTCACAGAACCGTCCAGGACGCGCAGAGAACGCTGGACCTCAACAGTGAAGTCAACGTGGCCCGGGGTGTCGATGATGTTGATGCGGTGACGATTCTTCTTGAATGCAACAGGGTCCTTCTGAGTCTCAGAGTGGCTCCAGTAGCAAGTGGTAGCTGCGGAGGTGATGGTGATACCACGCTCCTGCTCCTGGACCATCCAGTCCATGGTAGCGCCGCCGTCGTGAACCTCGCCGATCTTGTGGTTGATGCCGGTGTAGTACAGAATACGCTCGGTAGTGGTGGTCTTACCAGCATCGATGTGGGCCATAATGCCGATATTTCTCGTCATCTGAAGAGAAACTTCTCTGGGAGTAGCCATGAAATTAACCTCCTACAGAACAGATCAATAACGGAAATGAGCGAAAGCCTTGTTGGCCTCGGCCATCTTGTGGGTATCCTCGCGCTTCTTCACGGCGTTGCCGGTGTTGTTGGCAGCATCCATGATCTCAGCAGCCAGGCGCTGGGCCATGGTCTTCTCACCACGGCTGCGGCTGTAAGCAGTCAGCCAGCGCAGGCCCAGAGTCTCGCGGCGAGCGGGGCTGACCTCCAGGGGGACCTGGTAGTTAGCGCCGCCAACACGGCGGGTCTTGCACTCGAGGCTGGGCATGATGTTCTCCATCGCCTTCTCGAAAGTCTCGAGAGGATCGTTGCCAGTCTTCTCCTGAATCATGGAGAAAGCCTCGTAAACGATCTTTCTGAGCGACGCCCTTCTTGCCGTCCAGCATGACGCTGTTGACCAGACGGGTGACCATCTTGGAATTGTAAATAGGATCAGCTAAGACATCGCGCTTAGCAATGTTACCTCTTCTAGGCATCTTTCTTCCCTCCTTCACAGAATGATATCATCGGTACTCGAAAGTAATAAAACTCCCGTTGTGTCACAAAGAGCTGACCTTACATAAACTGTTGCCCTCCGCACGTTTCTGCGGACTTGTTATTTATATAATGGAAAGCCGTTTATGGCGGTTCGTTCCTCAATTACTTCTTTGCAGCACCGGCCTTAGGACGCTTTGCGCCGTACTTGGAGCGGGCCTGGTTACGGCCTGCAACACCCTGGGTATCCAGAGTACCACGGATGATGTGGTAACGCACACCGGGGAGGTCCTTAACACGACCGCCACGGATCAGCACGACGGAGTGCTCCTGCAGGTTATGGCCGATACCGGGAATGTAAGAGGTGACCTCGATACCATTCGTGAGGCGGACACGGGGCGACCTTACGCAGAGCAGAGTTAGGCTTCTTGGGGGTCATGGTACGGACTGCAGTGCAGACACCGCGCTTCTGGGGGCTGTTCAGATCAGAATACTGTTTCTTCTGAGAGTTGTAAGTCTTCAGCAGTGCGGGAGCAGTGCTCTTCGTAGCCAGGACCTGACGGCCTTTGCGTACAAGCTGGTTAAAAGTAGGCATTGAGTTTCTCCTTTCATCCCCTGTGTGGGACGCGCAACAGTTATATAATACCCGTTTTCATCAGGAATGTCAACAGTTTTTCCAATATTTTTTGTTTTATTCGCCGAAAGGTTTTAGAGTGATTTACTGGCAGAACCTCTCAGTCGCTGACGCGACAGCTCCCCTACCGAGGGGTTTCATGAAGAGGGAAAGCCCGATATGCCAAAGCCTCCCCCGATAGAGCTGGCACGGCGACGTGACGGAGAGGATGACCTCGCGGATATGCTTTATTTACTTTCGAACTTGATCTCAACGCCCTCAGCGGCGACCCGGCGTCGCGCTCTTCCTCAAACCTTCTCTGACCTCCGGGAGACCGTACCTGCGGGATGAGGTGAGTTCTGGACCTTGCCCATCGCTCGGTCAGCACCCTTGATGGCCAGAGCATATCCTGGGGATACAGTCGACGCTTCTGCGCGGGTGATGATGTCGCCCTTCGGAGTCGGTCACGCGACCCGGTCGCCGGGCATCAACGCCCTGCAGACGGTAGCATGCTGGGTGAACCCGGGATGGAGATAGCTCTTCACCACCTCGGCACCGTTCTCATCCTTGCTCAGTGACCTTGATGACCACGTTCTTCTTGGTGTCGTCCTGAGAGACACCGGAGATCTCGCTCATGATGGCCATGCTCTTGGGACGGCGGCTCTCGAACAGCTCCTCAACACGAGGGAAGACCCTGGGTAATATCCTCAGCAGATGCGATACCACCGGTATGGAAGGTACGCATGGTCAGCTGGAGTACCGGGCTCGCCGATGGACTTTCTGCTGCGATGACACCGATGGCCTGCCCAGCTGGACGGGCTCACTGTTTGCCATATCGCTGCCGTAGCAGTGCGCGCAGACACCCATCTTGGCGCGGGCAGGTCAGCAGGCTGCGGATCTTCAGCTTGGTGATGCCGGGCGACGATGTCATTGGCGTCGTACAGGTCGACTATCTTTGCCCTCAGGTACGATGACCTCGCCGGTAACGGGGGTTGATGCATCGCCCACAGCGTAACGACCGATGATACGCTCACGGAAGTTTCGATTTTCTCCCTTGCCCTCGTGGATCTCAGAGACCCCAGGCCCGTCAGGTGCCGCAGTCGATCTACGGACAATGACCTCCTGAGACATCGACCATGCGGCGGGTCAGGTAGCCGGAGTCAGCGGTACGCAGAGCAGTATCGGCCAGACCCTGTACGAGCGCCACGGGCAGAAACGAAATATTCCAGAATGTTCAGACCTTCGCGGTAGTTTGCACGAATGGGCATCTCGATGGTCTTACCTGCGGTGTTTGGCCAACAGGCCGCATGCCGGCCAGCTGTTTGATCTGGTTCATAGAACCACGCGCACCGGAATCAGCCATCATAAAGTTGTCGCAGGGGTTGGCTGCAGAGCCTTGGGGCACACTTATCGGTGGTTGCCTGCCAGGATGGTGATGGTCTGGGTGTAACGCTCGTTCTCAGAGAATCAGGCCGCGGTTGAACAGCTTGTTGACCTGAGAGACCTGCTTATCCACTCAGCAATCAGTTCGTCCTTCTGCGGAGGAATGACAGCGTCACACACAGCAACAGGTTGCAGACAGGGTGGAGTACTTATAGCCCTGAGCCTTGATGGAGTCCAGCATCTTTGCGCAGGCACAGGTGCCATTGCAGGTCATGACAGCGAAAATCAGGCATGTCACGCGGAAGGACCTCATACTGACCTCAGTGCTCCATGGCACGGCCCTCGACCAGCACGGGTTGAATGCCTGATGCCCAGACAGTTGCAGGGTAGTGCGCGGTTCCGGCAGGACGGGGGTGGCCCTTTGATGACAGTCGCGCTGTCCCAGACCTCGGGCTTTGCGCGCTCGACAATATCTTGCGGGCCAGACTTGATGTTGCAACACCTTCTCGACCAGGTCCTTCATGACGAAGGGCTTGAACAGCCCAGAGCCATCTCCTTGGGCAGACCCACTGGTCCATCTTTCAGCTCAGGGCCGACGACGATAACGGAACGGCCAGAGTAGATCAACACGCTTGCCCAGCAGGTTCTGACGGAAGCGGCCCTGCTTGCCCTTCAGCAGATCGGAAAGCTCTTCAGTGCGCGGTTGTTGGGGGCCGGTGACGGACGGCCGCGGCGGCCGTTGTCGATGAGGCTGTCAACTGCTTCCTGCAGCATACGCTTTCGTTGCGCACGATGATGTCAGGAGCGCCCAGCTCCAGCAGGCGGCGCAGACGGTTGTTGCGGTTGATGACGCGGCGGTACAGGTCATTCAGGTCGGAGGTGGCGAAGCGGCCGCCGTCCAGCTGGACCATGGGGCGCAGGTCAGGCGGCAGCACGGGCAGCACGTCCATGACCATCCACTCGGGGCGGTTGCCGGAAACGCGGAAAGCCTCGACGACTTCCAGACGCTTCAGGATACGCACCTTCTTCTGGCCGGAGGACTTCTCCCACCTCGGCAGTCAGCTCAGCGCTGAGCTGGTCGAGGTCGATCTCCTTCAGCAGGTCCTGAACGGCCTCAGCGCCCATCGCAGCCTCGAACTCGTCGCCGTAGCGCTCGCGCATCTCGCGGTACTCTTTCTCGGTCAGCAGCTGCTTTTTTCCAGCGGGTCAGGCCGTCGGTGACGATATAGCTTGCAAAGTAGAGGACCTTCTCCAGCAGGCGGGGCTGATGTCCAGCATCAGGCCGATGCGGCTGGGGATGCCCTTTGAAGTACCAGATGTGGCTCACAGGAGCGGCCAGCTCGATGTGGCCCATGCGCTCACGGCGGACCTTGGCTTTGGTGACTTCAACGCCGCAGCGGTCGCAGATCTTGCCCTTGTAGCGGATGCGCTTATACTTGCCGCAGTGGCACTCCCAGTCCTTCATGGGTCCAAAATGCGCTTCAAAATAGGCCGTCGCGCCCGGCTTGAGGGTGCGGTAGTTGATGGTCTCCGTCAGTCATCCAGGGTGGATACAGGTCCCTCGCCCAGGGCGTCCAGTCCCGGCAGGTTATTCAGGTCATCCAACTCCACCTGGCGAAGTTGTCGTCCACTGTGTCTCTTCGGCGCTGGTCTCCTCGGTCTCCAGGCGCCACGGCGGGTCAGTCGCCTTCCAGGTCGACGCCCAGTTCCAGCTCGCCCAGGCCGTCGTCCACGCTCGCGCATGGAATCTCTCTCTTCCCGATTCTCGTCCAGCATCTTGATGTCCAAGGCCAGCGACTGTAGTCTTTGATAAGGACCTTAGCGACTCGGGGACGCCGGGCTCGTGATGTTCTCGCCCTTGACAATGGCCCAGAAGTCTTGACGCGGTTCACGACGTCGCTCGCTCTTGACGGTCAAAACTCCTGGAGCACATGGGAAGCGCCGTAGCCTCCAGCGCCCAGACTTCCATCCGCCGGAAGCGCTGGCCGCCAACCGGGCCTTGCCGCCCAAGCGGCTGCTGGGTACCAGGGAGTAGGGGCCGGTCGAGCGGGCATGGATCTTGTCATCCACCTCATGGTGGAGCTTTGAGCATGTACACATGTAACCGACGACCGGGCTCGAAGTGTTCGCCGGAGCGGCTGTCGTAGAGGATGGTCTTGCCGTTGGAATTAAAGCCGGACTGTTCCAGGAGGGTGATGATGTCCCCTGCCAAGTACTGTCAAAGACCGGGTACATCCGTACATCCTGGCGACCAGGCCCAGATGGACTTCCAGCACCTGACCGATGCTCATAGGGAAGGAACGCCCAGCGGGTTCAGCGATGTCCAGCGAGTGCCGTCGGGCAGGTAGCGGCATATCACTCCTGCGGCAGGATGCGAAACGACACCCTTGTTGCCGCTGACGGCCTGCCATCTTATCGCCGACGCCGATCTTCGAAGCTTTGAGCTTATTGTAGCAGCGGGACGACCTGCGGACGCCGGGCTGCAGCTCTACCGCTGCTCTCCGAGTGAAGACCTCGGTTTAACCAATGATGATGCCGGTACTTCGCCGCGAGTGGCACACGCAGAGAGGTGTCCGCACCTCGCGGGCCTCGCCGAAGCGCAGGAAAGCCTCAGCGGTCAGCTCCAGTCTCGCCCTTAGACCTTACCGACCAGAATATCACCGCTCTGACCTCGGCGCCGATCGGGATGATGCCGCGCTCGTCCAGGTCTTCAGAGCGTCCTCAGAAACGTTGGGGATAACGCGGGTGATCTCTCTGGTCCCAGCTTGAGTATCGCGGCCTGGTCTCGTACTCCTCAATGTGGATGGAGGTAAACACGTCCTCACGGACGACCTCTTGTCCAGCAGGACGGCGTCCTCGTAGCTG
>VOFB01003898.1_pt1 | contig 11299 bp, 17 predicted proteins | sample 5384141 | NCBI WGS metagenome assembly VOFB01 (sample SAMN12384721, study PRJNA508395) | human gut metagenome | isolation source: healthy gut A | host: Homo sapiens
TTCATTGCTCTGTCGATATCGCGCTTTGGATTCACGGTCGGCCTCGCTGTCGCGCTTGTCGTGCAGTTTTTGCCCCTTGCACAGGCCAAGCTCCACCTTGACGCGGCTGTCTTGAAATACAGCGACAGCGGAATGAGCGCGACGCCGTCCTGCATCACGCGCGCCTGAAGCTTGAGTAACTCGCGCTTGTGCATCAGCAGCCTGCGCGGCCGAACCGGTCTTTGTTGAAAATGTTGCCGTGCTCATAGGGGCTTATGTGCATCCCGCGGACGAAAAAGCTCGCCGTCCTTGATGGTGCAGAAAGAATCCTTGAGGTTTACCTGACCAGCCCGGATCGACTTGACCTCGGTACCTGCCAGCTCAATGCCGGCCTCGAAGCGCTCCAGCACGAAGTATTCATGGAAAGCCTTCCGGTTTTTGCTGATCTCCTTTATACCGGTCTGCCTCGGCAAAGCGCTCACTTCCTTTCCGCGCACATACGCCTGTCTGTTTGCTGGAATATTATAGCACAGGACACCGGAAAATAAAAGAACATTTTGTTAAAGACAGTGAGCCCATCAGTGTTTGACCCGCCGCCGGTATGTACCGCGCTGCTGCCGCGGGGGACGGGGGCGCGCGAGCAGCAGGCACCCGCTGCCGGATTCAAAAAGCTCTGCCTCCATGTCGCCCCACGGGCGCAGCCCGGCGGAGCGCAGGCACAGGCGCACCAAGCCGCGGATATCCCCGGCTTCTCCGTCGGCAAGTGATATAGCCACGCCGTCTGATGATACAAATTCTGTTACCATACTGTAATTAATCATCTCCGTTTATTGAAGCAATTCTGCATTTTCGCCAATGTCGGGGGGCTGATTAGTATGATACTTAAACAAAAAATGATTTTCCATGCAAAATTATGGAAACCGCGGGATAGTGTGATATACTTTCTGAGGATTATGTAAATCAGATTATTTATCGGATATGGAGATATACATATGGAACTGATAGAAAATCAGGTAAGCAGTGAACTTAAATATAAAGGCGTCATCGTCGACGTGTATCTTGACAGGGCAGAGCTCTGCGACGGTAAGATCGCGAGACGCGAGGTCGTGAAGCACCCCGGCGGCGTCACGGTGCTCCCGGTCGACAGTGACGGGATGTGCTACATGGTGCGCCAGTACCGCTACCCGGCAGGCAAGACCCTGCTGGAGACCCCGGCCGGCAAGCTCGAGTACGGCGAGGAGCACCTTAGCTGCGCGGTGCGCGAGCTTTGGAGGAGACTGGCTTCTCCGCTGACGAGCTTATAGACCTCGGTTGCTGCTATACCTCTCCCGGCTTCTCGACCGAGATCATCCACGTCTATCTCGCGCGCGGATTCACGCCGGCAAGTGCCACCCGGACGAGGGCGAGTTTCTGAACGTCGAGAAGTATAGCTTTGATACACTGACGCAGATGGTCGCGGACGGCAAAATAGAGGACGCGAAGACCGTTATCGCGATCCTCAAGGCGGCAAAGTACCTCAAGTAAAACCGGCTTAAAAATATAAATGTTGATATTGCAGGACTTTTTGTGGTAAAATCTGAAATTGGTCGGCCTGTATGCGGGCCGCATCCGACAGTATCGGAAGGTGCATATATTGGAAAAGTATGTTATTAACGGAGCTACAACGCTGCACGGCGAGGTCGAAATAAGCGGCGCAAAAGAACGCAGCAGTCGCTATAATCCCGGCAGCTCTGATGGTGGACGGCATCTGCTGTATAGAGAATATCCCGCAGATAAGCGATACGGATATGCTCCTCACCATCCTCAAGGAGCTTGGCGCAAAGATCCGCTATATCAATAAATCCAACGATAGAGATAGACGCGAGGAACGCGACCTATAAGGACGCTCCATATGACCTGATGCGCAAGATCCGCGCGTCGTACTACTTGATCGGCTCGATGCTCGGCCGCTTCGGCTCGGCCAAGACGACCATGCCCGGCGGCTGCAACTTCGGTGTCCGGCCGATCGACCAGCACATCAAGGGCATGACCGCCCTTGGCGCTGACGTTGACGTAAAGAACGGCTTCGTCTACGCCGACGCGAGGGACGGAGACTCCACGGCGCACGTATTTATCTGGACAAGGTCTCGGTCGGCGCGACGATGAATATCATCATTGCCGCGGCGCTTGCTCAGGGCAGGACGATAATCGAGAACGCTGCACGTGAGCCGCACATTGTCGATCTTGCAAACTTCCTCAACTCCATGGGCGCGGATATCCGCGGCGCGGGCACTGACACCGTCAAGATAAACGGTGTCGATAAGCTCCACGGCGGCAGCTACGCCATCATCCCGGATCAGATCGAAGCCGGAACATATATGGTCGCCGCGGCGGCTACCGGCGGTGAGGTCCTTGTGAAGAACGTCATTCCCCGCCACCTTGAGTGCATCAGCGCAAAGCTCAGGGAGACCGGGACGATCGTTCAGGAAAATGAAGATTCTGTGCTCGTCAAGGGTGCAAGCAGGGCCACTCCGCCGCGTGAACGTCAAGACGCTGCCGTACCCCGGCTTCCCGACGGATATGCAGCCGCCTATGGGCACGCTCCCTGTGCCTTGCAAACGGCACCTCGGTCATAACCGAGGGAGTGTACGATAACCGCTTCAAGTACATGAACGAGCTGCGCAAAATGGGCGCAGAGGTTCAGGTCGACGGCAGAGTCGCCGTTATCGAGGGCGGCAGGAGACTGACCGGCGCTCTGGTTCAGGCCTGCGATCTGCGCGCTGGCGCGGCGATGGTCATCGCCGGTATGTGTGCCGTCGGTACCACGATCGTGGAGGACATCCATTATATCGAGCGCGGCGAGGACTTTGTCGGCAAGCTCAACGCCCTTGGCGCGGATATCAAGATCGTTGATTTCCCGGACAATGACGATTCGGAGAAGATAATTTCGGTAGTCTGATGAGAATATGCATATTTGCCAGCGGTTCCGGCGGCAATTGCCTGCTGCTCTCGGATGGGAGCACGCATGTGCTGGTCGACGCGGGGATCTCCATGCGCAGATAGAACATCGCTGCGCGAAGCGGACATTGCAATGAGTGATACCGGAGTGCTCATCACGCATGAGCACTCCGATCATATTTCGGGGCTGAAAATGCTGCTGAAGTATCACCAAGTGCCCGTGTACGCCCGCACACGGTCGCAAACCGCATGCGTGGGATGCTCCCGGATGTTGACGGGAGCCTGAATATAATAGAGGTCGGCACGGTGTTTGAGCTCGGCTCGCTCCGCGTGCGCACGTTCCACACCCCGCACGATACGGATGAGAGCGTCGGCTACCGCTTCAGCGGGACAAGCAGCTTCGCCATCGCAACGGACATGGGGCATGTGACCGACGAGGTGCTTGACGGTCTTACCGGCGCGGAGACTGTGCTTATCGAGTCGAACCACGACATAGATATGCTCAGCTATGGGCCGTATCCAGTGTACCTCAAGCGGCGCATCCTGTCCGAACGCGGCCATCTTTCCAATAAGGACTGCGCCGTGCTCGCAAGGCATCTCGCGGAAAACGGGACGACACGCATCATCCTCGGCCACCTCAGCAAGGAGAACAACACGCCTGAGACAGCGCTGTCGGGTCGCGCGCCGCGCTTGACGGTACGCGCGCGGAGCTTTACTGCGCGCCGAGCAGCGGATTTATGAGCTTTGAAATAGGGGAGACACAGCCGTGCTGTCTGTGAAATTCATCTGCGTCGGCAGGATGCGGGAAAAGTTTTATATCGATGCCTTTGCCGAGTATGAAAAGCGTCTGCGCTCGCTCTGCCGCTTCGAGCTGACGGAGCTCACGGAGCAGCGGCTGGGTGATGACCCGTCACCTGCTGAAATATCCGCGGCGCTCGACAGGGAAGCGCAGGATATCCTGAAGGCCATCCCGTCAGACGCATATGTCACGGCGATGTGCGTTGAGGGCAGGCAGATGCCGAGTGAGGGCATGGCAAAGCTCATCGCGGAGCGCGGGAACTCCGGTAAACCGAAGCTGTGCTTCGTGATCGGCGGCTCGTTCGGGCTTTCGGATAAGGTCAAGAGCAGGGCGGATATGAAGCTCAGCATGTCGCAGATGACCTTTCCGCACCATCTCGCCCGCGTGATGCTGATAGAGCAGCTCTACCGCGGCTTCAAGATAAACGAAGGCTCAAGGTACCATAAGTAATGCGGCAGCCCATCGAAAGCTTTGTAAACTTTTGTGCTTTTGTACAAAAGTTTGCGAAAGTGATCTTTGCTTTGACAATGCGAAAAAATGTGGTAATATACATTTGTTGCTGATGCGGGCATAGCTCATCCGGTAGAGCGCCACCTTGCCAAGGTGGAGGTAGCGAGTTCGAGCCTCGTTGCCCGCTCCATTAAAGCCTATTGCGAAAGCAGTAGGCTTTTAGTTTAATATTCCGCGGGTATGATGGAATTGGCAGACATGCGAGATTTAGGTTCTCGTGCCGAGAGGCGTGCAGGTTCGACCCTGTTACCCGCACCACCATGGTCAAAGCCAATTTTGATGACACTGCTCCAAACGCAGTGTCATCAAAATTGGCTGACAAGCCTGGTGCGAGAGAGAGACTTGAACCCGCGCTGCGGCGCGGGGCCGCCTCGGTTTGAAACGTGCCACCGGCACGTTTTCTAAGAGCCCTTGGGGAGTTCAAGTCTCTATATGAATAAAAATAACAGCCCCTCCAAACGGATGAGCTGTTATTTTGGTGCGAGAGAGGAGACTTGAACTCCCACGTCGGCTGACACACGCCCCTCAAACGTGCCTGTCTACCTATTCCAGCACTCTCGCATATTTGGCCGATGCGCTGACTCCATTTAAAGTCGTCCGCATTACTCGGCGTGCCACATCTAAGGCATGGAGAATTATAGCAGATTATTTGGATTTGTCAAGGGTAAATTTCGACTTTTTTTTTTCTTTTCGGAGCGGTTTAACAGCCGCTCCGAAAAGAAAACCGATCATTCGGCATCTGTATGCATACCTGCTGCGCCTGTGTCCCCATTAGCGGAAAGCAGCTGCGCAAACAGCACTATACCGAGCATGAGCGCGACGATAAGCGCCCGCGCGCCGTAATCCATAAGCAGGAGGTAGCGCATCTTCAGATAGGCATGGTAGCCGAGCAGGGACGCGAACTGCGTGAGCGGCGCGGCAGCGGCGTACTTAACTTTATAGGCGTATGCCATGACGACTGTCAGCACGTCGGCAGCAAAGAAATAGCGGTCATGCATGTGCGGCAGCAGAAAAGGGATACCCACGGCGAAAAGCACGGACACCGCGACGATCACGCCGTTTGTGATACTGCGGCGCTTTATGGCACAGACAGCAAGTATCGCGCCCATGAACACGAACGCGGCGATGATGCCCACGCGCGATGCAGCGGCAGGTCGGTCACGCTCGGGTCGTACTGGAAGAAAGCATATACTGAGGGGGAATTATAGTTGAGCCCATCGCCGATGCTGCCTGTCTGGCTCGCATACAGGGTGAGCGTCTCAAGAAAGGGCTTCCCGAGCGCAACGGCGGGGAGCACGAGCAGAACATAGAATACCGGGAAGAGCAGGAAGTGCCAGAGCTTATACTTGCCCTTCAGCCACAGAACAGCCATGACCGGGAGCAGGAACACCGCCTGAAGCTTGAAACCGAAGGACAGCGTGAAGAACAGTACTGACAGGATCGGCCTGTCGTCAAGTGCAAAATATATCGCAAGCACGGCGAGCGCGACATAGATGCTGTCGCACTGAGCCCAGAGCGAGCCGTTGAGGATCACCGTCGGCAGAAAAAGGACTGTGAAGAAGCAGGCGATGCGCGCCGGGATGCTCTCCTTGACCTTGCCGAGCAGCATCATCGCGCCATAGGCAAGCAGCACATCAAAGAAGATGCTCAGCAGCTTTATCAGATAAAGGTCGTTTATCGACGAATAGGAGAACAGACACAGGAAATAGATATAGGGAATGTTGTAATTCCCCAGCGGATAATGCAGCGCCTTGAAGCCGCCGTTCTGCCGGTAGAAATCCACCCACTTGCTGAGGAAGTCCTTATAGTCAAGCGTCATATAGTCAAGGCACAGCCCACGCACGGTGAAGGCCGCGGCGACCAGCAGCACCGAAACGAACACGACTCTCCGGCTTTTCAGGACTCCCGCACGCAGCAGCAGAAGAAAGGCGAACAGCGCCTCGGCGATCAGTATCAGGATAACTCTGAAGTCCATACAAACCTCTTACATAACAAAAATACAGTTTATTTTTTACCATAAGCCGCCTGTTAAATCAACGCGGATACTGTAAAACATTTGAAAACACGCGGACAGTTTACATAATTAAAATTACATAACACTAAAACAAACAGACGGCGGACAAAAACAAAAAAGTCAAGGCATATCACCTTGACGAAAACCACGATTTTACAAAATAATCCTTGACTTTGCAGTACCTGCGATGGTAAAATAGAGCGCTATGTGTATTGGGAGGGGAATCTATGCCTTTTCCCACTTGCAAAGCAAGTATACCATCGCGGGCGTTTGCAATTACTTATAAGGAGAGTGCGCCAATGCCAAAAGATGTCCTCTATGGCAAGACTCTGAGAAAGAGCTTTGCCCGCACCCAGGAGATCATGGATATGCCAAACCTCTTGGAGATCCAGAAAAGCTCCTACAAGTGGTTCCTTGAAACGGGACTGAGAGAGGTCTTCAAGGATGTTGATTCCGTCACTGACTACTCCGGCAATCTGGAGCTGAGCTTCATCGACTACTCCATGAACGAAGCCGAAGTACGACGAGGAGGAGTGCAAGGCGAGACGCCACGTACGCCGCCCCCCTCAAGGTCAGGGTTCGTCTGCGCAATAAGGAGACGGAGGAGATCAAGGAACAGGAGATCTTCATGGGCGATTTCCCGCTCATGACCGCGAGCGGCACGTTCATCATCAACGGCGCCGAGCGCGTTATCGTCTCTCAGATCGTCCGTTCCCCGGTGTTTACTTTTGACAAGACCACCGACAAGGCCATGATAAACACCTACGCCGCAACGGTCATCCCTTATCACGGCGCGTGGCTGGAGTATGAGACCGACGCGAGCGACGTTTTCAACGTCCGCATCGACAAGAACCGCAAGCTCCCCATCACCTGGTTCCTCAAGGCCATGGGCGCGTACGACGAGAACCGTCCCGCCACCTGGCTCAGCTGCGTGAAGGATCCATTCGTCGGCGTCACCACCAATGAGCGCATCAAGGAGGTCTTCGGCGAGGACGAGCGCATGGTCGCCACCCTCGAGAAGGACACCACCAACGGGCGCGACGAGTGCCTGCTTGAGATATACCGCAAGCTGCGTCCGGGCGATCCTCCCACCGTGGAGTCCGCCGAGACCCTGCTCGACGGTCTGTTCTTTGACCGCCGCCGCTATGATATCTCCAACGTCGGCCGCTATAAGTTCAATAAGAAGCTCTCCCTCTTCCCGCGTATCGCAGGCTTTGCGCTGGCATGCCCGTGGCAGACCCCTTCACGGGCGAAATTCTTGCCGACGCCGGCGATATCATCAGCCGCGACAAGGCACGCGAAGATTTCGACGACGCCGGTGTTATCGACGTTCATCCTCAACGTCGAGGGCAAGAACGTCCGCGTTTTCTCCAACGGCATGGTGGACATTTCCCGCTATGTGGACTTCGATCCGGCCGAGGTAGGCGTCAAGGAAAAGGTGCGTGGCATCGTTATGCGCGAGCTCTGCGAGAAGTATCAGGGCGAAGCTCTCAAGGACGCTATCCGCGAGAATATCGATATGCTCATCCCAAGCACATCGTCAACGACGATATCTTCTCCTCCGTCAATTACCTCAACTGCCTTGCCCACGGCATCGGCGAAGCCGACGATATCGACCATCTGGGAAACCGCCGTGTCCGCTCGGTGGGCGAGCTGCTGCAGAACCAGTTTCGCATCGGTTTCTCCCGCATGGAGCGGGTTATCCGCGAGCGCATGACGCTGCAGGATCTCGACATCGTCACTCCTCAGAGCCTCATAAACATCCGTCCCGTGACCGGCGGCCATCAAAGGAGTTCTTCGGCTCCTCGCCGCTGAGCCAGTTCATGGATCAGACCAACCCCTCGCAGAGCTTACCCATAAGCGCCGTATGTCCGCTCTCGGCCCCGGAGGCCTCTCCAGAGAGCGCGCATGCTTCGATGTCCGAGACGTTCACTACAGCCACTACGGCCGTCTCTGCCCGATAGAGACTCCTGAAGGCCCGAACATCGGCCTTATAAACTACCTCGCCTCCTATGCGAGAGCCAATGAGTACGGCTTCCTCGTCAGCCCCCCTACCGCAAGGTCGAGAAGGGCACCTGCCGTCGTCACCGATCAGGTCGAGTACATGACCGCTGATGTCGAGGATCAGTACGTTGTCGCGCAGGCGAGCGAGCCGGTCGATGAGAACGGCGTGCCTCGTCAATAAGCGCATCACCTGCCGTCACCGCAACGATACGATCAAGTCAACCGCGAGGACGTCGACTACGTCGATATCAGCCCCAAGATGATGATCTCGATCGCGACCGCGATGATCCCCTTTCTTGAGAACGACGACGCGAACCGTGCTCTGATGGGCGCGAACATGCAGCGTCAGGCCGTTCCTCTGCTCACCACTCAGGCGCCTATCGTTGCCACCGGTATCGAGCACAAGTGCGCCGTTGACTCCGGCGTCTGCATCCTCGCCGAGGGCGACGGCGTCGTCACCCGCGTGGACGCGACCTCCATCACCGTCCGCTACGATTCCGGCTCGGTGACCAAGGATTACAAGCTCATCAAGTTCGCCCGCTCCAACCAGGGCACCTGCATCAACCAGCGTCCCATAGTCAACGCCGGAGACAGAGTGGAGAAGGGCGACGTCATGGCTGACGGCCCCAGCACCTCCAACGGTGAAATTTCGCTCGGCAAGAACATCCTTGTCGGCTACATGAACTGGGAAGGCTACAACTACGAGGACGCTATCCTCCTCAATGAGCGCCTTGTCATGGAGGACGTGTTCACCTCCCTGCACGTCGAGGAGTACGAGTGCGACGCGCGCGACACCAAGCTTGGACCCGAGGAGATCACCCGCGATATTCCCGGCGTCGGTGACGATGCTCTCAAGTACCTTGACGAGCGCGGCATCATCATGGTCGGCGCGGAGGTCACTGCCGGTGATATCCTTGTCGGCAAGGTCACTCCGAAGGGCGAGACCGAGCTGACTGCTGAGGAGCGTCTGCTCCGCGCCATTTTCGGCGAGAAGGCCCGCGAAGTGCGTGACACCTCGCTCAAGGTCCCCCATGGCGAGAGCGGCATCATCGTCGACGTCAAGGTCTTCACCCGCGAAGCCGGTGACGAGATGACCCCCGGCGTCAATCAGGTCGTCCGCGTGTATATCGCCCAGAAGCGCAAGATATCCGTCGGCGACAAGATGGCCGGCCGCCACGGCAACAAGGGCGTCGTCTCCCGCATCCTGCCGCGTGAGGATATGCCGTACCTGCCGGACGGCACCCCGCTGGACATCGTTCTGAACCCTCTGGGCGTTCCGTCCCGTATGAACATCGGTCAGGTTCTTGAAGTTCACCTCGGCTACGCGGCTCAGGCTCTGGGCTGGAAGGTCGCCACCCCGATCTTCAACGGCGCAAACGAGACCACCATCCGCGAGACTCTGCGTCAGGCAGGTCTCCGCGAGGACGGCAAGAGCGTCATGTACGACGGCCGTACCGGCGAGAAGTTCGACAACGACGTCACCGTCGGCTGGGTCTACTTCCTCAAGCTGCACCACCTTGTTGACGATAAGATCCACGCCCGTTCCACCGGCCCCTACAGCCTCGTCACTCAGCAGCCTCTGGGCGGCAAAGCCCAGTTCGGCGGCCAGCGCTTCGGCGAAATGGAAGTCTGGGCGCTCGAAGCCTACGGCGCAGCCTACACTCTGCAGGAGATACTCACCGTCAAGTCCGACGATGTCACCGGCCGTGTCAAGACCTACGAGGCCATTGTCAAGGGCAACAACATCCCGCAGCCCGGCGTGCCGGAATCCTTCAAGGTCCTGGTCAAGGAACTCCAGTCCCTGTGTCTGGATATCCGTGTTCTGGATAAGAACGGCGAGGAGATCGAGCTGAAGGACGACGATGACGATGATTTCATCCCCGACATGAAGGATGAGCTTTACTCTGCCGACGACAGCGAGATCGAGGCCGAGGGCTTCAGCATCGAGGATATCCGCCGAAGACGGCTGGAGGACGACGGCGATTTCGATGACAGCGATAATAGCGAGGAGGATATGTGATGAGCTACACACCGTTTGACGCAATACAGATAGGCATTGCCTCCCGGAGATGATCCGCAGCTGGTCCTACGGCGAGGTCAAGAAGCCGGAGACCATCAACTACCGTACGCTCAAGCCCGAACGCGACGGCCTGTACTGCGAGCGTATCTTCGGACCGACCAAGGACTGGGAGTGCCACTGCGGCAAGTATAAGAAGATCCGCTACAAGGGCAAGATCTGCGACCGCTGCGGCGTCGAGGTCACCAAGGCGAAGGTTCGCCGCGAGCGTATGGGTCATATCGAGCTTGCGGCTCCCGTCAGCCATATCTGGTACTTCAAGGGCATACCCAGCCGCATGGGTCTTATGCTCGACCTTACCCCGAGAATGCTCGAAAAGGTCCTGTACTTTGCAAATTATATAGTTATCGACCCCGGCTTCACTCCGCTCGAGAAGTGCCAGATACTCACCGAGCGCGAGTACCGCGAGATGCGCGAGAAGTATGAGGACGATTTCAAGGCCGGCATCGGCGCCGAGGCTATCAAGGAGCTGCTCTCCCAGATAGACTGCGGCCAGCTCGCCGCCCAGCTCCGCGAGGAGCTGAAGAACGCGAGCGGCCAGAAGAAGGCCAAGCTCGTCAAGCGTCTCGAGGTCGTCGAAGCATTCCGCGCGAGCGGCAATCGCCCCGAGTGGATGATAATCGACGTTCTGCCGTCATCCCCCCGAGATCCGCCCCATGGTCCAGCTCGACGGCGGCCGCTTCGCGACCAGCGACCTCAACGATCTGTACCGCCGCGTCATCAACCGCAACAACCGCCTGAAGAGACTCCAGCAGCTCAATGCGCCTGACATCATCGTGCGCAATGAGAAGCGCATGCTTCAGGAAGCGGTCGACGCTCTGATAGACAACGGCCGCCGCGGCCGAGCCGTCACCGGCGCAAACTCCCGCGCGCTGAAGTCCCTGTCCGACATGCTCAAGGGCAAGCAGGGACGCTTCCGTCAGAACCTGCTCGGCAAGCGCGTTGACTATTCCGGCCGTTCCGTTATTGTTGTCGGCCC
>VOFB01003249.1_pt1 | contig 11265 bp, 10 predicted proteins | sample 5384141 | NCBI WGS metagenome assembly VOFB01 (sample SAMN12384721, study PRJNA508395) | human gut metagenome | isolation source: healthy gut A | host: Homo sapiens
GTTGATTTCTCTCATTGAATCACCGCTTTGACTTGTAATAAAGGATACACACAGTATAACACAATGATTTATTATAGTAAATGTGAATCATTACTATAGATAAACTTAAAATTTTGGTACAAAAAATGAAAATCTGGAAAATAATCCATGTTTTTGGCTTTTCAGTCAATGGCGTTTTTAAGTTACCGATGTTATAATAAAGCCTAAACAATGATTGCGTTTGTCGGACAATGACTGGCAGATTTGGACGATCATTCGATTGCTTGATAATCAAAACTTATTGCGAAAAATGATTGAAAAGAGGGAAATGCTATGCGGCAGAAACGGCTTGAATCTCTACCTTTGAAAAATATTGCAATTCACGATGCTTACTGGTCTCGTTATATCAATACGGTTCCTGCGGGGCTTCAGTATCAATGGGATGCGCTCAACGACCGCCTCCCCGATACCGAAAAAAGCTACTGCATACACAATTTCAAAGTGGCGGCAGGATTAGAAGAGGGAGAATTCGGCGGGGCATGTTTTCAGGACAGCGACGTTGCCAAATGGCTGGAGGGCGTTGCTTATTATTTGGAGTCCAACAGCGATCCTGAAATGGAAAAAATTGCAGATGAGGCAATTGAATTAATCGGAAAGGCACAGCAGAAAGACGGGTACCTTGATACCTATTTTATTTTGGCTGAACCCGATAAGCGTTGGACTAATCTTCGCGACTGGCATGAGCTTTATTGTGCTGGACATTTTATTGAAGCAGCTGTTGCCTATTATCACGCAACCGGAAAGGATAAGCTTTTAAAAATTATCCGTAAATATATTGACCTGATTTATGACACAATCGGCAAAGAAGAAGGGAAGATTCACGGATATCCCGGCCATCCCGAAATTGAACTGGCACTGGTGAAATTGTATCACGCAACAGGTGAACAGCGTTACCTTGACCTTGCAAAGTATTTCGTTGATGAACGCGGACAGCGTCCGGTTTATTTCGATACGGAAAAGAGCCGATTAGACCCTAAAGCAAAGGTAGATCCTCGGATTTTTAATCACACCTATTATCAGGTTCACGCGCCGATTCGTGAACAGGATACGGCCGAAGGACATGCGGTTCGAAATACTTACCTGTATACCGGCGTTGCTGATGTTGCTTATGAAACGGAAGATGAAACTCTGCTTAAAACATGCGAGACTATTTTCGACAATATCGCTCAAAAGAGGATGTATCTTACCGGAAGCATTGGATCGGCAGCCAACGGGGAACGATTCAGTACAGATTACGATCTTCCCAATCATTCAAATTATTCCGAGTCCTGTGCGTCCATTGCACTTGCAATGTTTGCAAAGAGAATGCTCGAAATTAAACGGGATGCAAAATATGCAGATGTAATGGAAAATGCTCTCTATAATACGGTGCTTGCAGGAATTTCTTTGGAAGGAAATCGCTTTTTCTATGTGAATCCTTTGGAGGTTATTCCCGATGTAGCAGATAAAAGCACCGACCTTTATCATGTTAAAACTGAACGTCAGAAATGGTTCGGCTGTGCATGCTGCCCGCCCAATATTATACGCACCCTTGCTTCGCTTGGACAGTATATTTATGGGTCTGATGATGAAAATTTGTTTGTTAATCTGTACGTATCTAACCAGGCAACCTGCAAAATCGGTGAGCGCAATGTTTCGGTTTCGGTAAAAACAAGGTATCCTTATGACTCCGGAATTGAAATTAAAGTAAAATCCGATTCGGATATTCCTTTTACCCTTGCGTTAAGACTTCCTCAGCATACATTTCTTAATCGAATCGTTGTCGATGGTGCTCCTGCACATGAGAGTTTGGAAAAAGGTTATATTAAACTGAAACGAAACTGGAAAGGTGAAACGGTCGTCCACATGCTTTTGGATTTGCCGGTGCAGCGGATTTATGCCAATCCTAAAGTGCGTGCGGATATTGGTAAGGTGGCATTGGTGAAAGGACCGGTGGTATATTGCCTGGAAGAGGCCGACAACGGGACGAATCTCGGCGGATTTGAACTGCCGGAGGACGCTGCCTTTCGGGAAGTCTACGATGATACATTATTCGGCGGTACGATGACTCTTGTTACGGAAGGCGTTAAAGTGATTGATGACGAAAATCCGTCACTTTACCGTACTATGCCGCCGAAAAAAGAAAAAGCGACTATGAAATTTATCCCATATTGTTACTGGAATAACCGTGGTAAAGGCGAGATGTTGGTTTGGGTTCGTAGAGAAACCAAGTGAAATAATTAGAATTAATAAGAATTTGTTAGATTTTTAGAGAAACAGTGAGATAAATGAATTACAAGTAAAAAGCTAACGTTTTACGACGTTAGCTTTTTACTATGCTAAAGTATAAAATAAACACGTACTTTAATAAAGAGAGGGAGTTTCTTTTGAAGAAGAGTAAAATTTTTGCTGCTGTTTTGGCGGCGGTTATGGCTTTAACAATGTTTGCCGGTTGCAACAACGGTGGTTCCGGCTCCGATGCAAGCGGCAGCGATGACACTGCGAAAACCAAATTTGTTTTGGGACTGGACGACAGTTTCCCGCCGATGGGTTACCGTGATGATAACGATAACATTGTCGGATTTGATATTGATCTTGCGCAGGCAGTTTGCGACGAAATGGGAATGGAATTGGTTTTGCAGCCGATTGCTTGGCAGTCCAAAGAGATGGAACTCAATAACGGGAATATCGATTGTATTTGGAACGGCCTCAGCATAGATGCCGAGCGCCAGGAAAAAATGAATCTTTCCAAGCCGTATATGGAAAACCATATGGTTGTTGTTGTAAATAAGGATTCTGATATTAAAACCAGAAAAGATCTGATCGGCAAAAATGTTGGCGTTCAGACTGGTTCTACAGCTTTGAAAGCCGCTCAGGATGATGAATTCGTAAGCCAGGCTAATTTGGTTGAGTATGACACCAATGTTCTTGCGCTGACTGATCTGCCGACAGGCCGGATTGATGCAATCGTTCTTGATGAGGTTGTTGCAAATTACTCGATTAAAGCGGATCAGGATAAATATGTTGTTCTCGATGATACTTTGAGTGCAGAGCAGTATGCTATCGCATTTAAAAAAGGAAACGATGATTTGAAAAACAAAGTTCAGGATGCAATCGATAAGCTGATCGAAAACGGCAAAGCGGCAGAGATCTCCAAAAAATGGTTTGGCAAGGATGTTATGCTGAAAGACTAAATTTTACTGGACAAACAGGCTCGAAAAATGATAGAATAAGGCATGACAGGTTCATGCCTTATTTTTCTGCTTGTATAAACGACATGGAAAGAGCCTGTGATTATTTTATGATTTTAAAGGGCGGCGTTTTGGCGGCGCCCAAAAATATTGCTGCGGCTCTTTCGTACGGTAAAACATTAACGAAAAAGCATACTGCTACAGGAGGTCGTTTCGATGGACTATATCACACGTATTTTAGGTCCCATGCTGCAGGGGGCACTCGTCACTACAGCACTGTTTGCCATTGTCATTGTTTTGTCTCTGCCGCTGGGATTTGGAATTACAATGTTGGCACGGTGTCGTTTTAAACCTTTGGCATGGCTGGCCCGCGGATTTATTTATATCATCCGGGGAACTCCTTTGCTTTTACAGCTTCTTTTTATTTATTTCGGCCTTCCGCTAATTCCCGGAATCGGCGAGTTTCTGGTGTTTGATCGTTTTACGGCGGCGTGTGTGGGATTTGTATTAAACTATGCGGCCTATTTTGCCGAAATTTTTCGCGGCGGCCTTCTCGCTATCGACAAAGGACAGTATGAGGCAGCGCAGGTGCTTGGCCTTTCACATCCGCAGACATTTTTCAGAATCATTATTCCGCAGATGCTTCGTGTAGCGCTTCCTGCCCTCTCGAACGAATCGGTAACGCTTGTTAAAGACACGTCTTTGCTTTATGCCGTTTCTGTTCCGGAAATACTTCATGCAGCAAAAACAGCAGTAAACAGAGATGTCAGCATCGTGCCTTTTTTCGTTGCAGCAGTAATTTATTTGATTATGAACACAGTTTTAACCTTGCTGTTCAAATACATCGAGAAAAAATTTAACTTTGAACGGGAGATGTAACAGAATGGCTTTTATAAATATCAGCGGATTGCAAAAATCTTTCGGAAAATTGGAAGTGTTGAAAGATATTTCATTTACGGTAGAAAAAGGAGATGTTGTTGCTGTAATCGGCTCATCCGGTTCAGGAAAAAGCACAATGCTCCGTTGCCTTATTAACCTTGAAACAGTTGATGGCGGAGATGTGGCGATTGAAGATCGGTATCTCGTAAAACAGGGAAAATATCCCTCGAAAAAGGAGATCAAGCAGATCACATCCAAGATGGGGATGGTTTTTCAGCAGTTTAACCTTTTTCCGCATTTAAGCGTGCGTAAAAATCTTGAGATGCCTGTTAAGTTAACCAAAAAATCGGATAAAAACGAGCTTTCCTTGCAGTGTGAGGAAATGCTGCAAAAAGTCGGTTTGTCCGATAAAATAGATGCGTATCCCTCTCAGCTTTCCGGTGGGCAAAAGCAACGGGTAGCAATTGCCCGTGCATTGATGCTAAATCCCGATATTATGCTTTTTGATGAGCCAACCTCGGCGCTTGATCCTGAGCTGACAGGTGAAGTTCTTTCGGTTATGAAAAAATTGGCAGAAGAACATATGACGATGATTGTGGTGACCCACGAAATGGCCTTTGCGCGTGAAGTTGCAAATAAGGTGATCTTTATGGATGACGGTAAAATTCTAGAAGAGGGAAGTCCGGATGATATTTTTAACCATCCGAAATATCCGCGCACAGCGGAATTTTTAAGAAGTACGTTGTAATGGAAAGAAATCCTTTTGTTTATTCATTTGATAATAAACGCTACCATACTTTTGATTATGAAATGAAAAAGATTTTTGGCCGCAAAACGGTTAAGATCCCGTTAGACGCGGGATTTACCTGTCCAAATCTGGACGGCAGCAAAGGGAAGGGCGGTTGCGCTTATTGTGGAAACGGTTCAGGCGACTTTGCGGGAAAAGGTATTACGCTTGCAGAGCAGTTTGAAAACGGAAAAAAACCGCTTTCTCACAAATGGCCCTCTGCTCAATATTTGGCATATTTTCAGGCGCATAGCAATACGTATGCGCCTGTTTCGCGTTTGCGTCCTTTGTTTGAAGAAGCCCTTACCTTTCCTAAGGTGCAAGGGCTTTGTATTGCTACCCGCGCCGATCTTTTGCCGCCGGATGTCTTAAATTTGCTGGAAGAATTGAATCGTCGAACCTTTTTAACGGTGGAACTCGGATTGCAGACAATTCATGATGAAACTGCAATGAAAATCAACCGCTGCCACGACTTTGAAACTTTTTTAAAGGGATATAATGCTCTGCAAGAGCGAAAAATTTGCTCCTGTATTCATTTGATTAACGGACTTCCCGGTGAATCACAAGAGATGATGCTTAAAACGGCAAAGCGGGTTGCCGAGCTGCACCCCTGGGGGATAAAAATCCATATGTTGCATATTCTAAAAGGGACAAAACTGGCGGAAGAATATGGAAAAGAACCTTATCCGCTTCTTGAACTCCGGGAATATGCGTCGCTGGTCTGCGATCAGCTTGAGCTGTTTTCTCCGGAAACGGTGGTGGAACGAATTACGGGAGACGGCCAAAAAGAAAGTGTAGTTGCGCCGCTTTGGACGCTGCGAAAACGAGAGGTGCTTGCAGCAGTGGATAAGGAGTTTGTCCGTAGAGAAAGCTTCCAAGGGAGCCGCCGCGTTTTCACTCCCGGAAACTTGAACTGTCCGTGATTCTGTGATAAAATTTGAACCGGTGCTTTGTGCGCCAAAACGGTTTGCAAAAACATAATGCACAAAGCGAAAATAGTCTTTGCGCCGATATAATATATATCATTTTGCTTTTGTGTGAACAATAATTTTGGGGGCGTTTTACCATGACAAAAACAGAGCGTTTTTTTGCGGAAATGAAAACCAAAAAAGTGGTTTTCATCGGTGCCGGAGTCAGTCACAAGGAATTAATCGGGCTTTTTCGTCAAAAGGGGATTGATGTGACCCTTTGCGACAAGCGTGATGCAAATGCGCTGGGGGATACCTATGCTGAGCTTGAAAAGTTGGGCGTAAAATTTTGTCTGGGAGAAGGATATTTTGACGGGATTCTTAAAGGAGATGTCATCTTCCGCACGCCCGGGATGTATTACTACTCGCCCGTTCTTGTAAAGGCGAGAGAGCTTCAAAAAATTGTCACTTCGGAAATGGAAGTCTTTTTTGATCTGTGTCCCTGTAAAATTTACGCCGTTACCGGTTCCGATGGAAAAACGACAACCACAACACTGATTAGTGAATTGTTGAAGGCAGAAGGAAAAAAAGTTTGGCTCGGCGGAAATATCGGCAAGGCGCTTTTGCCGCGGATTGAGGAAATAAACCAAAATGACGCAGCAGTGGTAGAACTTTCCAGCTTTCAGCTGATATCAATGCGGCGGTCGCCCGATGTGGCTGTAATTACCAATGTTGCCCCCAATCATCTTGATGTTCACAAGGACATGAATGAATATATTGATGCCAAAAAGAATTTAATTCTCCATCAGAATGCTTTTTCAAAAACGGTGCTCAATGCCGATAATGAAATAACCCGCAATATGCAAAATCTGGTGCGCGGTTCCCTGAATTGGTTTTCGCGGAAGATTATTCCGCAAAACGGCGCGTTTCTTGCAGAAGACGGCTTTGTCAATCTGGTGAAAAACAGGGAAGTTACCCGCATAATGCATAAGGATCAGATTCGTCTGCCGGGAATTCATAACGTAGAAAATTATCTTGCTGCAATCAGCGCAACCGCAGGAGAAGTTTCTTTGAAAACGGTCGTAAAAATTGCCGAAACCTTTGGGGGAGTTGAGCATAGAATTGAGTTCGTGCGGATGCTCGATGGTGTGAAATATTACAACGATTCAATTGCCACGAGCCCAACCAGGACCATTGCGGGCCTTAATTCCTTTGATCAGAAACTGATTGTTCTCGCCGGTGGTTATGATAAAAAAATCCCCTTTGAGCCGCTTGCTCCTGTTTTGATTAAACGGGTGAAGGTACTGATTTTGATGGGGGTAACTGCTCCAAAAATAAAAGCAGCGGTTACAAGCTGCGAGGGATATGATCCGAGTGAGCTCGAAATCATTGAGGTCTCTTCTATGGAAGCGGCGGTAGAAACGGCTCACCGGATTGCTAAGGCGGGAGATGTTGTCACTTTGTCGCCTGCTTGTGCAAGTTTTGATATGTATCCTAATTTTGAGGCGCGCGGAATTCATTATAAAAAATTAGTTAATGCACTTTGATAGATAATGGAGAATCGATATGGAAATGATTGATTTGTTAGAACATCTGGCACAGAGCAAGGGCGTGTCGGGGCAGGAAGATACCGCCGCTGAAATGATTTGTGAAGAGCTTAAACAATATACGGATAATGTTGTGACTGACGCGATGGGGAGCGTTACTGCGGTTATACGTGAGGGAACCCCTCTCGTATTGCTTGATGCTCATCTGGATGAGATTGGCCTTATTGTCACTTATTTAGGCGAAAACGGATTTTTAAAGGCAGCTGCGGTAGGCGGCGTTGACCGTCGGCTGTTGATTGCTCAAGAGGTGCTTATTCTTTCGAAAGATCCGATAGAAGGCATTATTGCATCTAAGCCGCCTCATTTGCTGAGCGCTGAAGAAGAAAAAAAGGTGCCGAAGGTTGATGACTTATGGATCGATACCGGATATAGCACTGAGGAGTTGAAAGAAAAGGTCTCACTCGGCGATCGGGTTCTTTTAAAATCGGCATTTTATCGTCTCTTAAATGGGCGGGTCAGTTCTAAAGCACTGGATGACCGCGCCGGAGTAGCTGCGGTTTTTCGCGCATTGGAGCTACTGAAAAATGAGCCGCTTTCCTGCGGGCTGGCGGTCAGTTTCACCTGTCAGGAGGAACTGGGATGTCTTGGAGCCAAAACGGCATCCTATGCGATGAAGCCGGATCTTGCGGTAACAGTGGATGTGAGCTTTGCGCATACGCCGGATGCACCGGAAGAAAAATGCGGAAAGCTTGGTGAAGGTACAATGATCGGCATTTCGCCGACTTTGGATAAAGGTATCAGCGATACCTTGACAGCGCTTGCCAAAGAAAAAGGAATTCCCTATCAGCTTGAAGTTATGAGGGGACTTACCTCCACCAACGCGGACAGTATTACCGTTTCTCGCGGAGGGGTTAAGTGCGGATTGCTTTCAATTCCTCTGCGGTATATGCACACGCCGATTGAAACCATAGACCCGGCAGATGTAGAGTCCACTGCCGGTTTAATGGCGGAGTTTGTTAAAAAGGCAGGTGTTAAGAATGTTTGAAACATTAAAAGAGCTTTGCCTGCTTTGCGGTGTCTCCGGCAATGAGGACGCTGTGCGGGACTATATTATCGGAAAAATTGATGGGCACTGTGACTGGCAGATCGATCCGCTCGGAAACATTATTGCGGCTAAACAGGGTGAAAAACGCGCGGCAAAAAAGCTTCTTGTTTCTGCTCATATGGATGAAGTCGGTTTTATTATAACCGGGGTAAATGAGGCGGGATTGTTAATTTTTTCTGCGGTCGGCGGAATTGATTCTCGCGTGGTTTTAGGACGTTCTGTTCTTGTAGGACCCGAGAAAATCCCCGGTGTTATCGGTACCAAAGCCGTTCATATGCAGTCGGCTGACGAGCGGGAAACTGCTGTGCCGATGGACAGTTTGTATATCGACATCGGTGCTGTCAGCAAGGAAGATGCGTTTTCACATATTGCTCTGGGCGATCGCGCCTCGTTTATGCCGCTGTACAAGCCGTTTGGAAACGGGTTTTTACGCGGAAAAGCGCTTGATGATCGGATCGGTTGTGCGATTATGATCGATTTGATCCGAAACGATCTCGAATATGATGCGGTGTTTACTTTTGTGGTGCAGGAAGAAGTAGGGCTGCGCGGTGCCCGTGCTGCGAGCTATACGGTCGACCCTGAAATTGCAATTGTGCTGGAAGCGACAACCGCTGCGGATTTGCCGGATGTAAGCGGTGAGAAGCAGGTCTGTAAATTGGGCAACGGTCCGGTCGTTTCATTTATGGATCGTTCTACTTCATACGATCGCGATTTGTATAAAAAAGCGTTTTTAATTGCCAAAAGGGATGGAATCACCTGCCAGACGAAAACGATGATTGCCGGCGGAAACGATGCCGGGGCAATTCATGTTTCGCGCGGCGGAGTTCGCACGCTGGCTGTATCTGCACCCTGCAGATACATTCATTCACCGGTCTGCGCAGTAAAAGAAAGCGACCTGCTTGATATGGCTAAGCTCACAAAGGCTTTGATTAATGAATTTGCGGGCAGGAACGACGGATAAAGGGAGTAAAAGAATGTCAACATTTTTTAAGGTAGACCCGCGTTTGGAGGCGCTCGCCCAAAAGTCGGAGATGCTTTGTGCGGAGCCCTTTGCTAAAATTGAGTCAATACGCGCTTATAACGAGGAAAAGGTACTCAAGGCGTTTTTGGATAACCGGGTCAGCGAAATTCATTTTAACGGAAGTACCGGTTATGGCTATGGCGATTTAGGGCGCGATGTTCTGGATGCGGTTTATGCGCAGACATTTGGCACAGAGGATGCGTTGGTGCGTCATAATTTCGTTTCTGGTACTCATGCGCTTTCGGTAGCGCTTTTTGGCGTGTTGAGAACAGGGGATACGATGGTATCTGTTACTGGAAAACCTTATGATACATTAGAAGAAGTGATTGGGCTGCGAGGCGAGGGAAATGGCTCGCTGCGCGATTTTGGGGTGCATTATCGTGAGGTTCAGTTAAACGAGGCAGGCGAAATCGATTTTGCAGCTGTCCCTGCGGCAATCAAGGATGCAAAGGTTGTTTATCTTCAGCGTTCGCGCGGTTATTCGCTGCGCCCTTCCTTTTCGGTTGAAGTAATTGAAAAACTGGTTAACGTGGTGAGAAACATAAATCCGGCGGCCATTATTATGATAGATAACTGCTATGGTGAATTTGTTGAAACAAAGGAGCCAACTCAGGCCGGCGCAGATCTTATTGTCGGTTCATTGATTAAAAATCCGGGAGGCGGAATTGCGCAGACCGGCGGTTATATCGCCGGGAGAAGAGGCCTAGTTGAGCAGTGCTCTTATCGTTTGACCTGCGTCGGGATGGGAAAAGAGGTAGGCTGTACGCTGAATCAGAGCCGCTCGATGTATATGGGATTGTTTTGGGCACCAGGAGTGGTTGCTAACGCAGTTAAAACGTCTGTTTTTGCCACCTGTCTTTTTGAACAGCTCGGCTTTTCTGTTTATCCGCGTTATGATGAACCGCGTACCGATATTATTGCTGCGCTTCGCCTGGGGAATGCCGAGCGGTTGATTGCATTTTGTCAAGGAATTCAAAGCGGCTCTCCGGTCGATGCTTTTGTTTCGCCTGAGCCGTGGGATATGCCGGGCTATGACAGTAAGGTCATCATGGCGGCCGGCGCTTTTACCGGCGGTGCTTCGATTGAGCTTTCGGCCGATGCTCCTTTAAAGGAGCCTTATGCGGTCTGGCTACAGGGAGGGCTCACCTATCAAACAGGAAAAACAGGAGTTTTGCTTGCGGCGCAGTCAATGGCAGAAAAAGGGCTGCTGAATTTGTAAGGGGTGGGCGCTGTTCGTTTTAAAATACGTTGAAGATTCGGCGGCCTAAATGTCTGATTTACAAAGAAATAAGGATATTTTTGAAGTAAAAGCTTGCATTTTGCTTTCTGTTGTGGTATCATATATTAGCATTTTAATATCCGTCGTTCTGTTTTGAGAAACGACGGGGGTTAATGCCCGATAAATTTATTCGAGTCATTAAAGCGGATAGTCCTCTGCCGGCCCGGCGAGCGTGACCGTGGCTTTAGGGTATGAATGTCTGAAAATCAGGAGGATAAAAAATGGACGCATTAAAATTGATCAGCCAGCCCAGCATGAAAACTGAGGTTCCGGAACTGAATATCGGTGATACCGTACGTGTTTCGGTTAAAATCAAAGAGGGCGACAAAGAAAGAATTCAGATGTTTGAGGGTACAATCATCGCTAAAAAACATGCCGGCATTAACGAAACTTTCACGGTTCGTCGTGTAGCTTATGGTGTTGGTGTTGAAAGAGTTTTCCCGGTTCACTCTCCGCATGTTGAAAAGGTTGAGCTTGTAAGAAGCGGTCGTGTACGCCGTGCAAAACTTTACTATCTGCGTGATCGTGTT
>VOFB01002531.1_pt1 | contig 11214 bp, 11 predicted proteins | sample 5384141 | NCBI WGS metagenome assembly VOFB01 (sample SAMN12384721, study PRJNA508395) | human gut metagenome | isolation source: healthy gut A | host: Homo sapiens
GCCGCGGCGCGGACAGCAGCACGCTGACGGTCATTCTCGAAAAAGCTGGCCGGCGCCCTCGGAGCCGCGCGCAGTATCTCGATGCCTGCGTGAACGGCATGCTGCTCTCGTGCGACGCCGCGCACGCCGTGCACCCGAACCACCCGGAGCTGGCCGACGTGACGTGCGGCGCGCTGCTCGGACGCGGCGTGGCCCTGAAGCGCAGCCCGCGCTATTCCTCGGACGCCGACACCTGCGCCGTGATCTCCGGCCTGTGCGGTGCGGCAAACATCCCGCTGCAGACCTACATGAACCGCGCCGATCTGCCCGGCGGCAGCACGGTCGGCTCGATGGCCTCGTCGCTGCTGGCCATGCCCGCAGCCGATATCGGCGTGCCGCTCCTCGCGATGCATTCCGCCCGCGAGCTGATGGCCGCCGCCGATCAGGATGCGTTCGTCCGCCTGTGCACGGCGTTCTATTCCGCGAAGTAGATACCGTACAAAACCGCCCGATGGGGAATCCCATCGGGCGGTTTCAGGTTTGTCATTGCGCCCCTCCCGGATGCGGCAGGGTTCCCTGACTTGTCATTGCGAGCCTTGCGCAGCAAGGCGTGGCAATCTCGCAGTACCCGGTTGGATTATGGGGAAGCTATCGGCGAAATCGCAACTGCCTTCCCGAGATTGCCGCGTCGCTTCGCTCCTCGGAATGACAAGTCGGAGGTGCGTATCGTTTGAACAATGGCCTGTACTTATCGGCAGTGCCTGCAGGGGCCCTCTCAGTCACCTTCGGTGACAGCTCTCCCAGAGGGAGAGCCAAGGGCGCTTCGCGCCTCGCAATGACAAACTTGGGAGCCTTGCGCCGCAGAATGTGTGCCGCAAAGATTGCCAGACTGCATGGCGCTCAGGGAGCGCCGCTACAGACACAATCGGTACGCACCATTTAACGGCGGCTTGTACGAACTGCAAATGCCTTCCCGAGATTGCCACGTCGGCCTCCGGCCTCCTCGCAATGACAAATCTGAAGGCCATTGCGGTCAACGATGTTACTCTGCAACTTGTCAGCCTGCAAGGCGCTCACTGAGCGCCGCTACATTTTTCTCTCGCGCGGCGGCCTTGTGCAGCGAGCGCCGCTGCAGGCCCCGTCGGGACCGTTTCCCATTGTACCGCCGACCTGTTCGGGTCGGCAGCATTGCGCCGGGCCCGGCTGTCCGTTCCCCTGCAATGATCACACCGTCAGGTCCGCCAGCGTGACGGGGACGACACTCTGCAGAACCGCGAGCGTCGTTTCGATCTGCAGGCCGACGCGGCCGCCGCTGAAGCAGACGGTCTCGCCGTCCGCGATCGTTGCATCCGCGAACGTGGGGAACTGCTTTTTCATGCCGATGGGGCTGCAGCCGCCGTGGATATAGCCCGTGAGGGGAGCAGCTCCTTCTGCGGGAGCATGGCGACGGATTTTTCGCCCGCGGCGGACGCCGCCTTGCGCAGGTCCAGCTCGGCCTCGACGGGGATCATAAAGACATAATGCCCGCCGGTTTTGCCGACGGTGACGAGCGTCTTGAAGCAGCGCTCCGGATCCTTCCCGAGCGCGGAGGCGACCTCCGTGCCGCTGAGCGCGCCGCCGTCATAGGAATGAACGGTGTAGGCGGCCTTTTTGCGGTCGAGCTGACGCATGGCATTGGTTTTTTCGTGTTTTTCGTGCATGGGAATGCCTCCTGTGGAAATTCAGAAAATTCTGTGATATAATGAAGAAAACGGACGGATCATGGGGGATTCTTCGGATGAGCAAATACATCCTCTGCGCCCTGCTGGGCTATTTTGCCGGGTGCTTCAGCCCTTCGTATCTGCTGTCGCGGCGGCGGGGCTTTGACATCCGCACGTTTGGCAGCGGCAACGCCGGGGCCACGAACATGATGCTGGCCGCCGGACTGAAGCCGGGCCTGGTCGTGATGGCGCTGGACGTCTCCAAGGCTTTTGTCGTGACGTTCCCGCTGCGCCTGCTGCTTCCGCCGCTGTGCGCGGCGCTGGCCGGGCTGTTGTGCGTGCTGGGGCACATTTTCCCCGTGTTTCTGCGCTTCCGCGGCGGGAAGGGGACGGCCTGCCTGTGCGGCACGGTGCTCGGCCTGACGCCGGAGCTCGTGCTGCCGCTGCTGGCGCTGATGTTTATCATCGGCATGATCTGGAACCGGGCGAGCATCCTGCCGCTGCTGACGGCGCTGGTCTATGCGCCGCTCTACCTGCTGCGGACGGGTGACTGGCACGGCACGATCGCGCTGGCGCTGATCTTCCCGGCCATGCTCTGGGCGCACCGGTCGAACTTTGCCCGCTGGCGCGAGGGCAAGGAGCAGACGTTCCGCCAGTTTCTGTTCGGCCGCCACGAGCCGCAGCGCGAGGAGGCAGGGAAATGAATCCGCTGTTTCACGCCCACTGCCCGCAGCGCGGGTATCTGACGAAGATGTGCGATCACAGCTACTGCAGCATTCTGTCCGTGGCGGAGCTGCGGCGCTCGCCCGATCAGGTCGTCGCGCCGTTCACGCACAGCCACGCGGCCTATGAATTTCTGCTGCCGCTGGCGCCCATGCCCATCATCCTGCAGGGGACGGACGTCTATTTTGGCCGCCCCGGCATGGTCTATCCCGTGCAGAGCGGCGTGTGCCACGGGCAGGCGCTGGAGCAATGCGACGTTGCGAACATCAGCCTCGAGGTCTCGCCGAATTTTATGGTGCAGCGCCTGCGCGAAAAGGGCCTCGACGGCGCGCAGTTCGGGCCGGTGTTTGCGGTGTCGGAGCGGCTGCGCCGCTTCCCTGCGCCTGTTTCAGGAGGAATTTCACGGGCGGCGCGACGAGGCGGACCTGCGCTGTCTGGCGGCCCTCGTCATCTCGGAGCTGATCGAATGCGGCTGCCGCCCGCAGCCGCGCCCCGCGCAGGCGGAGGAGCAGTCCGCCGACACACTGGGGGCGATGGAAGAATTCATCTACCTGCACTACACGCAGCCGCTGACGATCGACGGCCTTTCGGCCCAGTGCGGCATGCAGCGCAACCACTTCATCACGGCGTTCAAGCGCCGCTTCGGCGAGACGCCCTATGCGCGCATCGTGCGCCTGCGGCTGGCGAAGGCCAAGGTCCTGCTGCGCGGCACGGACGACACCGTGCGGCACATTTCCGCGCTGTGCGGCTTCCCGTCCTCGACGGCCTTCGCCAATGCGTTCCGCAAGGATACCGGCCGCACGCCGGGCGAGTTCCGCGATATGCAGCCGTATGAAAGATTGTAACGGGACCCGGCGGGCGGCAAATGGAAAGTGGATAGTTGATAATTTGCAAGGCTGCCAACGGAGCGTTGTAGGGGAGCGGCATGCCGCTCCCGGCGGTAAACCGCCGACTCGTACAGGGCATCGTTAAAATGGCATGCACCAATTGCGTCTGTAGCGGCGCTCACTGCGCAGCCGTTGGCGGCTTTGCCGCCTTACGGATGCGGCGTGCCCCTTGCGGGCGGTGAGCGCCCTGTACGGAGAAATTCAACCGCACAAGGGCACTGGTGCACCGCGCACCACCCTGATGTGTCATTGCGAGGAGCGAAGCGACGTGGCAATCTCGGGAAGGCACTGCCGATATACACAGAGTGCCGCCGAACGCAATCGCTATCAAATTTGACTGTAGCGGCGCTCAGTGAGCGCCATGGAGGCTTGCAATATGCGCCGCATTGCCTCATGGCGCAAGGCTATCAGATTTGTCATTGCGAGGAGCGAAGCGACGTGGCAATCTCGCAGAACCCGACCGGACAACAGGGAAGTCATCGGCGAAATCGCAACTGCCTTCCCGAGATTGCCACGGCCCCTTTGGGGCCTCGCAATGACAAACTTGAAGGCCTCGCGCCGCAGAATGCGTGCCGCAAAGATTGCCAGCTTGCATGGCGCTCACTGAGCGCCGCTACAGACGCAATCGGTACGTGCTATTTTATCGATGCCTTGTACGGGCTACAAATGCCTTCCCGAGATTGCCACGTCGGCCTACGGCCTCCTCGCAATGACAAATCTGGTGGCCGGTGCGGTCGGCGGGGGTACACAGAAATTTGCAACTGCCAATGGCGCTCACTGAGCGCCGCTACAGTCAAACCTGGCGGCGTATACGGTCGGCGATGCCTTTCCCATTCCGGCAGTGCCTTCCCGAGATTGCCACGTCGGCCTACGGCCTCCTCGCAATGACAAACCTTTGGTTTCCACCATTTTAACGGCGGCTTGTACGGGCTGCAAGTGCCTTCCCGAGATTGCCACGTCGGCCTACGGCCTCCTCGCAATGACAAACCTTTGGCTTCCACCATTTTAACGACGGCCTGTTGATTGCGCAGGTGCAGCGCCGGGAGGGACATGTCCCTCCCCTACATATTAGATTTCACTTGACCCGCTCCAGCCTGCACACCGTCTCCACATGGGCGCAGCGGGGGAAGAGGTCGACGGCCTCGGCGTGCGTGAGGGCGTAGCCCTGCTGCGTGAGGCTGCGGACATCGCGCGCGAGGGTAGCCGGATCACAGGAGACATAGACGATGCGCTGCGGGGCCATGCGGACCATGGCCTCGATGACATCGGCGGAAAGGCCCTTGCGCGGCGGATCGACGACGATGACATCCGGCGTCTCCCCGGCGGCGCAGAGGCGCTGGGCGGCCTGCCCGGCATCCGCGCAGAAGAATTCCGCGTTCCCGATGCCGTTGCGGCGGGCGTTTTCCTGCGCATCGCGGATGGCGGCCTCGACAAGCTCGACGCCGACGGCGCGCTTCGCCTGCCGCGCAAGGCAGAGCGTGATGGTGCCCGTGCCGCAATAGAGGTCCAGGACCGTCTCGGTCCCGGTCAGGCCGGCTGCTGCCAGCGCTTTGCCGTAGAGCCGCTCTGCCTGCGTGCGGTTGACCTGATAGAACGAGCGCGGCGAGATGCGGAAGCGCAGGCCGCACAGGATATCCTCGATGGCGTCGTCGCCCCAGAGCGTGCGCATGGTCTCGCCGAGGACGGCGTTGCCGCTGCGCGTGTTCGTATTGAGAACGACGGAGCGCAGGCCGGGCACGGCCCTGCGCAGCGTATCAACCAGATCGTCCTCGTGCGGGAGACGCTCGCCGTTGACGACAAGGCAGACAAGCACCTGCTCCGTAGCCTCGGCATGGCGGACATAGATATGCCGCAGAAGGCCGGTGCGGGCGGTCTCATCATAGGCCGGAACGCTCCAGCGGCGGGCGTAGCGCAGGACGGCGCTGCGCGCCTGCTCGGCGCAGGCAGGCTGGATGCGGCAGTGCTCCACGGGGACGACGTTGTGCGTTCCCTTTTCAAAAAAGCCCGCCTCGATGCCGGTCTTCCCCATGGCGACAGGGAACTGGGCCTTGTTGCGGTAGCCCTCGCACGTCGGCGCGGGCGTCAGGGCGACGAGCGGCAGGTTCTGCCCGCCGATGCGGTTCAGGGCGTCCGTCACGCGCTGCGCCTTGATGCGGCACTCCGCCGGATAGCGCAGGTGCCAGAAATCGCAGCCGCCGCAGCGCTTGGCATCCGGACAGAGCCGGGTGCAGCGGTCTGGCGAGGCCGTGAGGATACGCTCGATGCGGCCATAGGCCGCGTGCCTGCCGACGTGCGTGATGCGCAGGTCGTATTCCTCGTCCGGCGCAGCGTTCGGCACGAAGACGGCGCAGCCGTCCACCCGGCAGACGCCGAGACCCTCGCTCGTGAAGCCGGAGACGGCGGTACGGTAAATTTCGTTCTTTTTCAGCATACGATTCCCCTGTTTCGGATCGCGGAATGGGCCGGGCGAGTACCGACGACGCTCTGTAGGGGAGGGGGACAGCCGGGCCCGGCGCAATGCTGCCGATTCGCACAGGCTGTCGATAAAAACGTACAAACCAATTGCGTCTGTAGCGGCACTTAGTGAGCGCCTTGCAGGCCGAAGTTTTGGTGGCACTCCGCCGAGCGCACACGCCAATGTAGCGGCGGTCAGTGACCGCCCAGTAGGGGGAGCATTCAACGGCAGAAGGGCACTGGTGCACCGCTGCACTCGCCTGACGTGTCATTGCGAGGAGCGAAGCGACGTGGCAATCTCGCAGAACATGGCCGGATAACAGGCTGACTTCGGCGAAATCGCAACTGCCTTCCCGAGATTGCCACGGCCCCTTTGGGGCCTCGCAATGACAAACTTGGAGGCATTGCGCCAAATAATTTGTGCCGCAATTATTGCCAGCCTGTAAGGCGCTCACTGAGCGCCGCTACAGACGCAATCGGTGCATACCATTTTAACGGCACCTTGTACCGACTGCTGGTGCAGCGCCGGGAGGGGCATGCCCCTCCCCTACAACGCGCCATCGACGGCCGGTTCCTATATCGAGCCCTATACTCAGCGATCCATATCGTTTCCCCTATTCTAGCACAAATCACGCGCGGCGGCAACACCGCAGCGCAGGGAGGTCCCATGCTTTCTTATCGATCCTGTACGCTCTGCCCGCGGCGGTGCGGCGTTGACCGCGAGGCGGGCGAGCTTGGCTTCTGCCAGATGCCGGGGCAGCTGCGCGCGGCGCGCGCCATGCTCCATTACGGTGAGGAGCCGCCGATCTGTGCCAATTACGGCACGGGCGCGGTGTTTTTCAGCGGCTGCACGCTGCGCTGCCGCTATTGCCAGAACGGCGTCATCTCCGCCGGGGGCGCGGGCGAAGCGCTGACGCCGGAGGCCCTGCGCGAAACGTTCCTGCGCCTCATCGACGAGGGCGCGCAGTCCATCGACCTTGTCACGCCGACGCATTTTCTGCCGTCCATCCTCCCGGCGCTGACGCCGAGGCTTCCCGTACCCGTCATCTACAACTGCGGCGGCTATGAATCCGTTGAGACGCTGCGGGAGCTGGAGGGCCTGATCGACATCTATCTGCCGGACTACAAATACGCCGACCCGGAGCTGGCGGCACGGCTGTCCGGCGCGCGGGACTACCCAGCCGTCGCGGCGGCGGCCCTGCGCGAGATGTACCGGCAGGTCGGCGGGACGGAGCTGAACGAGGACGGGCAGATGGGGAAGGGAATGCTCGTGCGGCACCTTGTGCTGCCGGGGTATCTCTCGAACACGCTGGCCGCGCTCGACACCATCGCGGCGCTGTTCCCGGCGCGGGACGTTTCCGTTTCGCTCATGAGCCAGTATGTGCCGATGGGCAATCTGCCCGCGCCGCTCGACCGCGGCATCACCCGGGAGGAATATGACGGGGCGCTGAGCTGGATGGAGCTGTGCGGCCTGACGGGCTATTGGCAGGATTTTTCCAGCGCAACGACGGAATACCTGCCGGATTTCGGGGACAAGGGACTGCTTTACTCTGGCTGATGAATGAAATCGTGAAAAAATTCAGGAGCCTCTGAGGAAATCAGCAAGAGTGGATGGCGAGAGATTTTTTGGCAAGACAAGGTTTGAAAAGTGCAGGAATACTTTGTGTATTTCAAACTTTTCGAACCGATGGATTGGCGAAAAAGATCCGCCAGCCGCCGCAGGGGATTTCATCAGAGGTTCCGTGTACAAAACAAATGTTTGCATTGTTGCTGCCGCCGTGCTATAATAATAGAATGATAAAGCAGCACTGCATCATTCAGCGAGAGCACCCGGCGAAAAATATCCGGCGAAGGCCGAAGGTGCAATTGTGCGGGGCTGCCCCAATGGAGGGACGAATATGGGGCGCAGCAGCAGCAAGCGGGAGGAGATCTACGCTTTTCTGAAGGACTATATCGCTTCGCACGGCTATCCGCCGACGACGCGCGAGATCATGGCCGGGGTCGGCCTGCGCTCCACGGCCTCTGTGCACTATCACCTGTCGGAGCTGAGCCGCAGCGGAGCCATTGAAATGGATGGCGGCAAGAACCGCGCCATTTCGCTCGGGGCCGAGGCCGCGCCGCAGGGCGTGCCGCTCATCGGCGTCGTGACGGCCGGCCAGCCGATCCTCGCCGTGGAAAATATCGAGGGCTATGTGCCGTGGGAGGCCGAGGCCGGGTGCTTTGCGCTGCGTGTGCGCGGCGATTCCATGATCGAGGCGGGCATTTTTGACGGCGACAAGGTCGTCGTGCGGCCGCAGCAGACGGCGGAAAACGGTGAGATCGTCGTGGCGCTGCTCGGCGATTCGGCAACGGTCAAGCGCCTGCGCCGCCGCAGCGGCGAGGTCTGGCTCATGCCGGAGAACCCCCGCCTATGACCCCATCGACGGCCGCGAGGCGCAGATCCTCGGCAAGGTCAAGGCCGTCATTCGGGAATATTGAGCAAAAACGGACCCGAGGGCCCGTTTTTTTGCGTATAGGCTCATGTAGGGAGCGGCATCGTCGAACGCGCAGGGGTTCCAGAATTGTCATTCCGAGGTGCGAAGCGACGTGGGAATCTCGCAGTACCCGGCCGCATCGTGGGAAAGCGATCGGCAAAATCGCAACTGCCTGCCCGAGATTGCCACGGGCGCAAAGCGCCCTCGCAATGACAAACTTGTTAGCCTTGCGCCACCGAATTCGCGCTGCAAAGCCTACGGCCTGCAAGGCGCTCAACCCCCGTAAAGGGGACGCCGCATCCGTAAGGCGGCAAAGCCGCCAACGGCTGCGCAGGGAACGCCGCTACAGATGCAATCGGTTGGTACGTTTTATCGGTGCCTTGTACGAACCGGAAGTGCCTTCCCGAGATTGCACCCCAAGGGCACTTCCTCGCGCTGCGCGCTCAGGGCGCCACGTCGGCCTGCGGCCTCCTCGCAATGACAAGCTTGGGAGCCTTACACATTCGCCGGAAATACCTCCAGATTTGCAGCTGCCAAAGGCGGTCACTGACCGCCGCTACAGACGCAATCGGTGCATGCCGTTTTAACGGCATCCGGTACGAATCGGCAGCCTTGCGAAACTTTCCACTTTCCATTTTCCATTTTCCACTCGCCGCATGCCGTCCCCCTACAACGCTCCATCGATGCCCTCGCCATTTCCCCTCCGCCAGCTCCACACCTGCTTTGCAAGCAGCACGGCGAGAGGCAGGAGGATCATCCCCGCAAGACCGAACAGGCGATAACCCGCGTAGAGCGACAGGAGCGTCAGCAGCGGCGGCAGGCCGATCTGCCGCCCGAGCAGGCGCGGCTCAAAGAGCCGAGCGGGCAAAGGCCGCGGCGGCATAGGTGACGGTCAGGCCGAGGGCAAGGCCGCCGGACCCGCGCAGCAGGGAGACGGCCGCCCACGGCAGCAGCACCGTCCCGGAGCCGAGGACGGGCAGGGCATCGACCACGGCGATGAGCGCGCCCAAAAGCACGGCGTGCGGCCGCCGCAGCGCAGCGAGCAGGCCGAGCGAAACGACGCCGAACGTTACGAGCAGGAGCTTTCCCTGTGCGAGGACATAGCCCCGCAGGGCAGCGCGCAGACGCACAAGGAGTTGCCCGCCGCGCGCCCGCCATTCCTCCGGCACATGGCGCGCCGCAAGGGCGCGGAGCCTCGGCGCATCGCCCGCGAGGAAATAGGCGGACAGCAGGGCCGTCAGCCCGAAGAGCAGCAGCTGCGGCATCCAGCCGAGCACGCGCGTGACGCAGCCGAACACGCCCTGCGACACGGAGTCGGCCACGACACTTCCGCCCGCAAACAGCCGGTCGACCCACTGGGCTGCAGCCTCTCCCATGCCGTCCGGCAGGCGGCTGGCCAGATGCAGGGCCGCGGCATGCAGGCGCTGCAGCGGCTCGGCCAGCGTGGAGAGCAGGCCGGGCAGACGGGCGCACAGGGCGGCGCAGCTCCTGCCACAGCGCCCAGCCGAGGCCCGTGAGCACGGCGGCCGCGACGAGGCACACGGCCGTCACGCTGAGAAAGGCAGCCAGCCCGCGCGGCAGGCGGCGCAGGCGCGCGGCAAGCGGCCGGGCCAGCCGTGCAAGGCCGAGGCCGAGCAGGAACGGCAGGCCGACGGGCAGGAGGATGCGCGCCGTGAGCCACAGGCCCGCCAGCACCCCGGCGGCGCAGGCGCACAGCTGCCAGAGCTTTTTCATTTCATCGACTCCTTTCGACCGCGCTGCGCGGATTGCGCTTGCATTTTCGGGGCGCTTATGTTAGAATGCACTTGTTTGGGAAACATCTGCACATCTCTTGTGAACAGGAGGAGCCATATGGCACAGCTTCGAAATACTATATCGTGGAGGCCAAGGCGCTGCCGGAGGTTTTTTCTCAAGGTCGCCGAGGCAAAGTGGCTGCTGGAGACCGGTGAGGTCGCAACGGTGAATGACGCCGCGCGCCACGGGCATCAGCCGCAGTGCATTTTACAAGTATCGCGATTCCATATCGCCGTTCCAGAACCTGATGGCTGGCCGCATTCTGACCTTCCAGTTGCTGCTGCGGGACATGACGGGCCTGCTTTCCAGCATACTCACCATTTTGCCCAATTCGGCGCAAATATACTGACGATCAATCAGGCAATTCCGACAAACGGCTGTGCCTCCGTGACGATCTCGGCCGAGACCAGCGGCATCTCGCAGGGCGTTGAGGCGCTGATGCGCGCGCTTTCTCAGGTGGACGGCGTGCGGAAGGTCGAGGTCCTCGCGGGCTGAAAACAGCGCCCGATGCGCAGCGGAAATTTTTGCCGGATTCCATGCGCTTGCCTCTTGCATTTCCCTGTTAGAGCCTGTATACTTGTAGCGGGCAATTCACAGGGGGGAGGTGTTATCCATGGTTTTTGAAACGATCCGCGAATTTCTTTGTGAGCAGCTGGCATGCGACGAGAGCCGCGTAACGCCAGACACCGTGATGCTGGAGGATCTGGAGATGGAGCCGTCGGATCTCGGTGATCTGATGCTTTCCCTGGAGCAGGAATTCGGCATCGAATGGACGGATGACGACCTGCAGGGGATCCGCACGGTGGGCGATCTGACTGCCTTTGTGGAGAATCAGGAATAAGCAAAGCCTGCGCAGGAAACGACCTGTGCAGGCTTTTTTTATGGTGTTGAGCGCCAATGCTGGGGAGCAGCATACGGCGGGCGGAAAATCGAAAATGGAAAGTGGAAGGTTGCACAAGGCCTCCGGCCGCGCGTTGGGGAGAGGGACATGTCCCTCCCGGCGCAGAGCTGCCGAAATGAACAGGCTGTCGTTAAAATGGCAGACGCCCCCGATTTGTCATTGCGAGGGCGCTTTGCGCCCGTTGCAATCTCGGGAAGGCAGTTGCGTTTTCGCCGAAGGCTTTCCAATGATTCAACCGGGCTCTGCGAGATTGCACCCCAAGGGCACTTCCTCGCGCTGCGCGCTCAGGGCGCCACGGCCAC